>CEPX01188745.1_pt1 | contig 52801 bp, 61 predicted proteins | sample 361361 | NCBI WGS metagenome assembly CEPX01 (sample SAMEA2619974, study PRJEB7988) | marine metagenome | biome: marine biome (ENVO:00000447); feature: mesopelagic zone (ENVO:00000213) & marine oxygen minimum zone (ENVO:01000065); material: "saline water (ENVO:00002010), including plankton...
CATCTACTTGATTGGAGATGAAGCCAGCAAAGAAGCTGCCATTGTAGATGCAGGATGGGATATTGATAAGCTGATAGAAACTGCAAACAATGAAAAATTACAGATAAAAAAGATAATATTGACGCATTCCCATTATGATCATGTGCAAAAAGTCAGTGAATTGGCAGATAAAACAAAAGCAGAAATTTATTTTCATGAACTGGAAATAGATGAAATCAAAAGATCAATAAAAAACGAAATCAAATTCATAAAATTGAAAGATAATGAAGAAATCAAAGTCGGAAACATAAAAATAAAGATTATCCACACACCGGGCCATACAATTGGTGCAATCTGCCTTCTTTTTGAAAACAAATTGATCACAGGCGATACCTTATTTGTCAGCGCTATCGGCAGGACAGACTTGCCTGGCGGCAACCCAATTCAATTATTTGAAAGTCTGCAAAAACTCAAAAAATTAGATGATAATATAGAAATTTACCCCGGCCACGATTACGGCTCAACACCATCTTCAACAATTGGAGATGAAAAAAAGAATAATCCTTACTTTAAGTGCAATACAAAAGAAGAGTTTATGAATTTGATGAGTTAATCAATAAAAAACATACTAAAAACAAACTCGTCCTTATCCTTGTAATAATGCTGCTTTAAAGTTGTTTCATGCTTAAACCCTAGCTTTTCATAGAATTTATGCGCTCTTGCATTATCATCGTGTGTTAACAAATATAATTTTCTTAGTTTGGAATTATGTCTTTCATAAAATATTTTGGCATTTTCTACCAATGCATTAAATAATTCTTTAGAAACACCTTTTCCCCTAAATTCAGGCAGTACAGCAATCCTATCAAGCTCGCATAATTGATGTTTAGGCAGTCCATGCACAATCCAAGTTATAATTCCAATTATTTTATCATCTTCTTCAGCAACAATATATTGGTGGAATTTTGCAGTCTCATTTTCAAAAACCTGCATTCCCTCTTCTATATCCTTGATATTATAACTCTGGACCAGGACATTAGCGATTCCTTTTGCATCATTTGCGCTTGCTTTTCTTATTTGCATTTTCAGTCACTTAGGAAGCTCTTTAAATCTTTTTTTATTTTAGTTCCAAACTTGGTTAAATTCCCTTTTCCATCTAATATTCCATAATTATTTAACTGGCCTATAAGCCAATTTGAAGTTTTTTTAGTTTTTCCTAATAAAAATCTTGAACATCCAGTATTTGCCAGCCTCTCTTTTAATATCTTTCTTCTTTTTGGGTAATATTTAAATAACTTATCTTTTAATATGGAAATATTTTTGATTATTTCTAAAGAGCCAATTAATAAATCAACTCTATTCTTACTACCCTCCCAAGCTCGTATTCCTGATTTGAGATAACTATTATCACATATCTTTTTTAGAATTTTAATCTCTTCTGCATTTGTAGATATCAAAATATGGCTATGTGTTTTTGAATTGACGCAACCGTCACCTTCCATAGTACCACAAATAAAATCAGTTGCTAATTCTTTATTTGATTCTTTCATAGTCTTATCGAATAAGTATTTAAGCAACCGATTGTAATATATCTGAGTAAGCTGTCGAGGTTCATTCATTGATAAAGTACCATATGGGCCTCTATTAGGAGAATGTTTTGCATGAGTTTTAATTATCCTTACTCTTCGAATTTTAATATTAGAATTAATATTATTTGACCAAATATTTATTAAGTCATCTCTTAATTTTTCAATGTTATCAAAATGATATTTAGTACATGTTAAAGAGAAAATAATATTTGAATCGGATATAATTTTATTATGATTTTTAATAAAATAATTTGCTAGTTCAAAAGTCGAAGCACAAATACCCCAATGATTTCCTTTTTTAGTTCCATCTGCGAAATAACATCCAAGATAATAAGCTAAATTACTAATATCCATATTATTATTTATAATAATAGGAACTCTATTCCCATAAAATATAATTATTTTGTTCTTATCTATTTCTGCAAAATCAAAATCTTTTAATAACAAATTAAATAATTTATTTGAGTGAGTAAGTTTATTCTTTGGAAAAATTTCATTTACTTTAATAATGACTTCCTCATTATGAAGAATTGGATTCAAATAAAAGATAAATTCTTTTGAAGTACCTTTTTCTCTTAAATAAATTTTTGGATATTTTATTATTTCCTTTCCCTTGATTGTAGCACTTATTGAAATGATATCACTTCTTTTAAGATTATAGGAGTTAGGTATATAGATTCTACCTTCTGATCCAACTTTTGTATAAAATCCATCAATTTTCTTTAATTTAACTTTAACTTCCTTTTTATACAATTTATTTTTTATATTAATTTGAGTAGGAACAAATATGCCTTTACCACGATAATCTCTTATTTTTGAATAATATTCTATTTTTGAAACTATACTTACTTTGTATTGATCTCCAATTGAAAAATTATCTCTAAGCTGTAAAGGAATGCGAATAAAACCAGCGCCTCTATTATTTCCTTTTGTAACTGTGGATTTGAATTTTGTTGTATTCATAATAATCTATTTAGTGGAATACAAATAAATATTTAAATCTTTCTACTGTTACACAAATAATAAGAAATAGTGGTTTATTCGACAGTACAACTTTTTGCTAAATTTCTAGGCCGATCAACATCCAATCCTCTTAAAACAGAAATGTGATAAGCCAATAGTTGCAGCGGAACAATTGAGAGTATAGAACTTAAACTATACAAAGTTTTCGGTATGAATATAGTATGATCTGATATCTTTTGTATCTCTTTTTCATCACTAGTGACTATGGAGATTATAATTCCGCCTCTGGCCTTTACTTCTTCAATGTTGCCTAAAATCTTTTTGTGGGTGTATGCATCATGAGGAGCTACAAAAACAACAGGCATATTTTTGTCAATAAGCGCTATAGGGCCGTGCTTCATCTCAGCAGCAGGATAGCCCTCTGCATGGATATAGCTGACTTCTTTTAATTTCAAGGCACCTTCAAGCGCAATAGGGAAATTAATTCCCCTTCCCAGATAGAGGGAGTTGAGATTTTTATGATAAAGCTCAGCGCATTTCAAGATTTCTTTATCTTCATCTAAAACAGACTGCAATTGCAAAGGAATTCTTCTTATTCCTTCTATCATGCTTTTGATTTGATCTTCGTTTAATGCTTTTCTTATTTTTGATAGCATAATTGTCAATAAATACAGCACGGTCAATTGTGTCGTGAATGCCTTTGTTGATGCAACTCCAATTTCAGGTCCGGCTCTGGTATAGATTACACCATCAGATATCCTGGTCATTGAACTGCCAAAAACATTGCATATCGATAAGGTTTTTACTCCGTATTTTTTTGCTTCTTTCAAAGCAGAATTTGTATCAGCTGTCTCCCCTGATTGGGAAACTGCAATAACTAGTGTGTTCTTGCTTAATATCGGATGCCTGTACCTGAATTCAGAGGCATATTCCACTTCAGTCGGTATTTTTGCCAGCTCTTCAAACATGAATTCTCCCACTAGGGCTGAGTGCCATGAAGTGCCGCAGGCAACAATGACAATCCTGTCTATTTTTTTCAGGAAATCATCACTTAGACTGAATTCATCTTCAAATGCAACATTGCCGTCCATTAATCTTCCATTCAGTGTATCTGTAATCGCGCTTGGCTGCTCATATATTTCCTTAAGCATGAAATGTTTGTATCCTCCTTTCTGCGCAGCTTCTGCACTCCAGTTTATAGTGTGCACTTTTTGTTTTCTTTCATTCCCATCCAAGCCAAAAACTTTATGACCCTCCTTTGTAAGAACTGCAAATTCCTTATCTTCAAGATATATGATCTTGTTAGTATAGCTCAGGATTGACGGCACATCAGAAGCGATAAAATTCTCATTGTTTCCGATTCCAAGAATTAAAGGACTCTCATTCCTTGCACCAATCAGCTTTTCAGGCTCATCAGCAAATAAGACTCCTAAAGCATAGCTGCCTTCTATCTTATTCAACGATAATCTCACAGCTTCTTCAATCTTATTTTCCTTAAGATTCTCTTCAATTAGATGTGCAATGACTTCAGTGTCAGTTTCAGAACTGAATTTATGGCCTTTTTTCTTTAATTCTTCTTTCAATTCAGAATAATTCTCAATAATTCCATTATGAACAACACCAATTTTATTGCTGCAGTCAAAATGAGGGTGTGTATTATCTTCAGTTACTCCGCCATGGGTGCTCCACCTGCAATGTCCTATTCCAACATTCCCATTTGAGTTTAGAAAATCAACCTTTTTATGTACTTCTTCTAGCTTGCCAACTCCTTTTTTAACATTAAATTTATTATTGTGAATGAAACACATGCCAACAGAATCATAGCCGCGATATTCTAAATTTGTCAGGCCTTTGAAAAGCTTTTCATTAACCTCTTTGCTTGAAACAACACCAACAATTCCACACATTTTATTAGTTTTTAAGTTTGATTTTGTTTTAAATAAAAAATCGGCGCACCAAAAGAGGAAATGGTGCACCTTGGAGATGTCCTAAAGATGTATGGAATAGTATAACATAGCTTATTTATATACCTTATTAATAAATTTGTAATAGTATTATAAAAAAAGTTATAATACTAAATGTCCATGTTAAATTTTGAACAATTTTTACTCATAAATCACTCTTTAGACCAAAAAGTATAAATATTTTAATTATAACACCATTACAAAAATATTTATAGTAGTTCCTCTTTCTGGATATTATGTTCGTAATAGACAAGAAAAAGAACGAAATTTACTCATTGCCGGCAAAAGAAATAAGTGCTGAAGATGCAGGTACTGTAAGTTCTGCGTTAGCGCATAAGATACTGAATCTACTGGCAAAAGAATCAATGTATCCTATTGATATTGCTAAATCTCTAAAGGTTCATGAACAGAAAATATATTATCATATTAGGAACCTGGAAAAAGCAGGAATCATAAAAGTAGTCAAGAAAGAAACAAAGCAAGGCGCAACAGCTAATTTCTATGCATTGACAGAGCCTGCATTTGTGATCAAGTTCAAAGATTTTGAAACAACAAGCAAGATTGGCCAGATAAAGAATGAATCAACTTATTTAGAGCCTTTCATCAATGACGGCCAGCTGGATTCTTTGATCATTGTCGGTTCGCCAGATCCTCATGGTCCGGATAAAGCGAGAAGCCGAGATGGTTATTATGGCATGGATTTAGCTCTATTCATAGGCACATTCCTTAATTACGTTCCAAAATATAATGTAAAGCTTGATACAGAAGTAAGAGAAGATGATCTGCAGAATAATCTAATCCTGTTTGGAGGCCCAGTTGTGAATAAAGTAGTGGAAAAAGTAAACGGCAAGCTGCCGATAAGGTTTGAGCACGGCAAAATAATGTCAACGATTTCAAATGAAACCTATTCTCAGGATGAATGCGGCTTGATAGTCAAGACAAAAAATCCATTTAATAAAGATAAGTCAATCTTAGTTGTTGCAGGAAAAAGATTTTCAGGGACAAGGGCTGCAATAATAGCTTTCCTGAAGAATTTTGATAAAATAACTAACGGCAATGTCCATAATCCGAACATTAAGGCCAATGTTGTTGAAGGAATTGATTTGGATTCTGACGGAATAATAGATGATATTGAATTTAGGGAGTAAATGGTAAAAGATGAAATAAGAGTTATTGGAATTGATGATTCTCCTTTTAATAAATTTAAAGATAAAAAAATTCTTGTTGTTGGTGTTGTTATGCGCGGCGGCTCCTGGATTGATGGCATCTTATCGACAAAAGCAGCTGTCGATGGGAGTGATGCAACAAAAAACATCATCAAAATGATAAACAGATGCAAGTTCAAGCCGCAATTACAGTGCATTTTCCTTGACGGGATTGCAGTCGGCGGTTTTAACATAATTGATGTTCAGGAATTAAATAAAAAAACAAAATTGCCAGTAATAGTAGTAATTAGAAGAAAACCAGACATTAAAAACATAAAAAGCACTTTGATCAGGATAAAAAAGAAGGAAAAAATAAAACTGCTGGAAAAAGCAGGAGAAGTTTCCAAAATAGGAGATATTTTTGTTCAATTGACAGGAATTGATTTACAGAAAGCAAGAAAAATCCTGAAAATTGTCTGCACAAGAAGTTTTTTACCAGAACCAATAAGATTGGCGCATTTAATTGCTCAGGGTGTTGTTGCTGGTGAAAGTAAAGGAAGTGCTTAAGTATAATAATACTTCCCGCTATCTTTCTGTTCCCTATCTAACCTAGAATCTAATTTATTAACTCTAGGACGATTTGATTCAGGATCTCTTCTCAAGGTAATATTTAATTCTTTCAGGAACTTATTCATGCCGTCTTCCATTTCAAAAGGCCCGGTAACATTTCCGGAAACAGCAGGCTTACCTTCAAATACAATCAATTTGTCGGAAATATAATCAATGAACAGCAGATCGTGGTCAACGATCAATGCAGATGCTCCTTTATGCTCTACAAAATCCCTGATGACTTTTGACAAGATCAATCTCTGCTCAGAATCAAGATAAGCAGATGGCTCGTCAAGAAGATACAGATTAGCATCCTGCTGCAGGCAATGGGCAATCGCAACTCTCTGCAACTCTCCCCCACTTAGTTCATTTAACTTAGTCAAGGATAACGGAGCAATATTCAACGGATTTATTATTTGATTTTCATATTTATTGAACGCAGTTTTAAGGACATCAACAACCAAAGCATCAGAATGCTCAAGATATTGCGGCTTATAGCTGACTTTTACTTTATGTGTAATTTCTCCTTTGTCTTGTTTCAGCACAGAAGCAAGTATTTTTACAAAAGTTGTCTTGCCAGTCCCGTTTTCTCCTAAAATCCCGATGATTTCATTCTTATGGATGGCACCTTCACCAGCTTTCAATTCAAACTTTCCAAGTTTTTTATCAATCTTGCTCCATGAAGTGATAACTTCCTTGACATGTTTCTTCTTTATCGGCGGTTTTTCAGCAAATTTGATCTTAGAATCCCTGAACCTTACATTTTCTTCCTTGATATAGCCGGATAAATAGACATTGATTCCGTTTCTTACTGGCTTTACACCGCTTACAATTCCATAAGCATCTTCTTTGCCGTACATCAGATGCACAAGATCAGCTATGTAATCAAGAATTATCAAGTCGTGCTCAACAACTAATACAGAAGTGCCTTCATCAATCAGTGATTTGATGAATTTGCTTATTTTGATTCTTTGCTTGATATCCAGGTAACTGGTTGGCTCGTCAAAAATATACAAATTTGCGTCTTTCAGCACAGTTGCTGCAATTGCAACTCTCTGCAACTCCCCTCCTGAAATCTCTTCAATATTATTGCTTAATATATCATTTAATTCAAGTTCACCAGAAATTTTCTTAAAATTATTTTTCTCATCAACTTTTTTTAACAGGTCAACAACCTTGCCTTTTGTTGTTTTAGGGATCAGATCAACCTGCTGCGGTTTATATGCAACTTTAATCTCATTTTTCTTTATTTTTTCAAAAAAACCCTGTGCTTCAGTTCCCTTAAAGAAAGAGATAAGTTCATCATAATCAGTCACTAACACATTCCAATCGCCGAAATTCGGCTTCACGACACTCGCTAAAATTTTTATCGCAGTTGACTTGCCAATCCCATTAACCCCTAAAATCCCGGTTACTTTGCCGTTTGTTGGAGTCGGTATTGAATAAAGCACAAATTTATTTTCTCCATATCTATGGATTGGCTTTGATTTCAGCTCTTCTGGCAAATTAATTATCTTTATAGCATCAGGAGCTGCTTTTGGACAAATCCCGCATCCTGTGCATAGCAGCTCATCAATCACCAGTTTTTTATCATCCATTATCTTGATGCATTCTTTGCCTGTTCTGTTAACAGGGCAAATGCCTTGAATGTGCAGTTTTTGGTGCATATCCTTCAGCTTCTCGTTGTCCACTATAGCTATTCGTGTCATTGGGGTATAAGTAGAAGATACTAGAAAAATCCAATTATTTTTTTAACTTTTAACTTTTTAAACATATTATTGTAATTATCACTTGTTGTTTTTAAAGTTTATTGTTGCTAGCGAAAAATTCCGGAAATCCATCCAAGAATCAGCTGCAGGAAAGTGATTGGCCCTTGCTGCTCCTTTAGCTTTACACATCCAAAAACATCATCCCAGTAATGCCCCGGATTGCAGACGCATAAGTCATTTTCTACCGGTCTTTGGTTTTGGTCAACTTTTACAGTGCCGTCAGTGTAGATGCATCTCCAGAATTCGCATGCATGGCCTTCATTTTCAAAATCTGTTGTATACCCTATATCTATTGTATAATTCTCCGGTCTTGGATTAAAATGCCTTTCATTGCCTGCAAAATAATACCTGCATTCCATCTTTTCAGGATCTGCAATGTAAGTAGGAGGCCCAAAAGGCTGAGAATTGACAATAACAAGATTAAATAGGAAAATAACCAATAAAAAGCACATCAACCTCTTCATAAAGAGAAAGAATTATAAAAATAATAAAAATCTTACTATTAAAATGAAATGTTCCATTTGCAGCAAGTCAATAGATACAACATTTTTGAGCAAGATAGTAGGCACTTATGTTAAGGATAAGAATGGAAAATTACATCCTGTTTGCTTTGAATGCCAGAAAAAGTTCAGTTCAAAAGAAGAAATTTTAAAAGCGATAAAGTAAAGCTATTTCTTACGCCTCCGTAGTTCAGTCCGGTTAGAATGACTGCCTCGTAAGCAGTAGGTCGGGAGTTCAAATCTCCTCGGAGGCTTATATTTAATTTCAATATTGAAAATAACTATTTTCATATATAGATTAGGTTAATTTTAAAAACAACTCCTTTCTCTGCTATGCTGACTGAAACATGGGAATAGCAGCATTACTTAAGAAAAAAGCCGGCGCATTGCCTGACAAGGTGGCAATTGAATTTGAGGACAAAAAAGTAACTTACAAAGAAATTGATTTAATTGGAAATAAAGTTGCTAACGCCTTCAAGAGCTTAGGTATAATCAAAGGTGACCGGGTAGCTCAGTTCATTCCGAACTGTTTGGAGCTTGTTTATTCTATGGTTGGAAATTTTAAGAACGGAAGCATAGTGATTCCTATGAATATCAATTTCAAGGAAGACGAAATACACCATATTTTAAGTGACAGCGGAGTCAAGGCAGTAATAGTTGACAAGGCAAGACTGCCAATTGTCAACAAAATCAAGGATAAACTGCCTGATTTAAAGAATATTATTTTGATTGATGGAAATGAAAAAGAAACAATTAATTTTCATGAATTGATGAAAAAAGCTTCTGGCAAAGATCCAAATGTCATGATCAAAGATGATGATTACTCAATCACATTTTATACTTCAGGAACAACAGGCAAGCCAAAAGGAGCTGCATTAAGTCAATTAAACGTTACTTCTGGTGTTAAAGCTCTGGTCCAGGCATGGAAACTGACAAAAGACGATGTTTTCCTTCTCACATTGCCACTCTACCATATTCATGGGATTGGTGTTGCTTTGCTGACATCATTATACGTTGGCAACTTTATAATTCTAAAAAAGAAATTTAATGCAGAAGAAGCCCTGGAGACAATAACAAAAAGAAAAATAACATTATTTATGGGAGTCCCGACAATGTATTTCAAATTACTGGAAGTTGAAGGTTTTGAAAAATATGATCTGTCATCAATGCGGCTTTTTGTTTCAGGCTCTGCGCCATTATCAAAAGACTTGTTTAACAAGCTCAGGAAAGAGCTTAAAAGTGAAATTCTTGAAAGGGCCGGCATGTCAGAATCAATGATGAATTTCTCAAATCCTTACCATGGTGACAGAGTTCCGGGAAGTGTTGGTCCTTGCTTGCCTGGAGTAAAAGTGAAAATCACTGATAAAGAATGGAACGAAGTGCCAGTTAACAAAGAAGGTGAAATTCTGATAAAAGGTCCAAATGTTTTTCATGGCTATTGGAACAAACCAGATTACAACAAACAAGTATTCAAGGATGGCTGGTTTGTGACAGGAGATGTTGGCAAAGTCGATGAAAGGGGTTATGTTTATCTTATAGGAAGATCAAAAGACGTAATAATCTCAGGAGGAATAAACATCTACCCCAGAGAAATTGAAGAAGTCATTGAATCAATGCCCCATGTAAAAGAATGCGCTGTTGTTGGCGTTCCTGACAAAGAATTCGGAGAATCTGTCAAGGCCTATGTTGTTTTAAATTCAGGCAAGAAAATAAAAGATGACGGAGTCATTGCATTCTGCAAGGAAAAACTTGCTTCATTTAAAAAACCAAAGTACGTTGATTTCCTGGATAAATTGCCAAAAAACACAATGGGCAAGATACAGAAGAATATGTTAAGGGAGATGCATAAGAATAATAAAAAATAGAATTTCAACCTCACTCATATCTCAGCGTAATCTCACTATCGTTCGTGACTTTCCGTTACTCGTTTCACTCGTAACGTAAAGCATCCACAGGCTTCAACAGTGATGCCTGGATTGCTACAGTTACTCCAGATATCACTCCGACTATGGTGGAGAACACAATAAGCCCTGCAAAGAGTGACACTGTAAATTTGGGTGCAAGAAAACTCCACCCGATTGCTGAGAGAACAAATCCTGCACCAGCTGAAATGGCCCACCCCAATATTACTCCTAATATTCCTGCTGCAAGACCGACCATTCCGGATTCTATCAAAAACATATTTCTTATCATGGGCCTGGTTGCCCCTATGGCTTTCATGACCCCTATATCTTTTGTCCGCTCAAGAACAGAGGTTACCATTGTATTGGCAGTATTCACTGCAGAAACAATGACAGAGATCAAAGCTATGATAATGATGAAACCTATGACTATGTTGAGGACAACTCCGAATTGCTCTATAAGCTCTTCATAAGTTTGTACAAAAAAATCTTCTTTTCCCTCCTCAAGGTTTCTGTTATTCCTGATGTTTTTTTCAATACGTTCCACAACAGTATTGATTTGGTCCTGGTTATAGACCTGCCCAAATACCATGGCGAATTTGCTGTCATCACCCATCAGCCGTTTGTATTCCACATCCGTTACGTACACATTTGAATCGTCCTGCGGATTTCCTATCTTTTCATAAAAACCGATAATCTCAAATCTCTCATCATTGAGTTCTATTTTGTCGCCTATATCCAAAGTATCATCAAAAATCCTCTGCGCTACCTGATAATTATGGCCCAGCACAACCTTTCCGTCATCACCTTCGCGAAGCTGCCTTCCCGGAGTGACAGAAACACCAAAGGCCTCTTCAAGCAGCTGATTGTTCACTAATGTAGGATCATACGCTGAAATGAAAACGAATTTTTTCTCTCTTTTATGTTCAACTTCCACCACATCAGCATAAAAGCCAAGGGCCTGCTCCACACCAAGTGTTTTTTCAACTTCATTAAGATCAGATTCATCCAGGGCAAATGTCTGGTCCAGTCCTGGAGCGCCAACACCGCGCGCTTGCACAATAAACTTGTCTACGCTTGTCTCGCCGGTAAGCTCCTGGACATAACTGAAAAGTCCCAACCCAAAACTGATGAATATGAAAACAGTGGTTATCCCCACAAATATGGAAAGGATAGTCAGGCCTGTACGTATCCTGCGCCTTAGTAAATTGTTTTTTGCATATTTTATCGCTTCTAAGATTATCATCTTAAAATCCTCGCAGCGCGTCTACTGGTTTTTTTCTGGCTGCCTGCATGGCAGGTATGATTCCTGCAACAGAGCCTATTACAAAACTTGCGATAAGCATACTTGCAATTAAAACGAAATTAATCTGGGGGGTTGTTGATGCTCCAACAAAATTATTTATCGCCACAATTCCGAAGTAAGATGCAATGGATCCAAGGATAACACCAATAATCCCCCCCATCAGTCCCAATAAACCGGATTCTATGAAGAAGATTTTGAATATATCGCTATTTCTTGCACCGACAGCCTTCATTGTTCCTATGTTCTTCCTGCGCTCCAGGACAGAAGTGAACATGGTATTAACTATCCCAAGAGCGCCCACCAATACTGAGATGCTTGCAATCATTGCAATGAATATCTGTACACCCAGTAATATATCGTTTAGGGTTGATAGTGCAGCCTCTGGTGTCTGGACACTAAAATCCTCTTCTCCAATTTTTACATCACGTTGCTCCCGCAATACTCTCTCCACAGATTCTTTCGCGTCATCCATCCCGACATTTTCCTTTACCCGCGCAATGATGACATCAACGCTTTCATTACGCTCAAAGACATCCTTAAGCACTTCTTCATTCATATGCACAATATTGTCAAAAATGAAACTTCCCTTTTTTTCTGTTATTCCAACAACATCAAACGATTTGTCTTGGATTATGACCCTGTTACCGACTCTCACTGGCTTCTCAAGACCGACAGCATCATCAAGAAAATTATATCCAAGAACAACCTTGCTGGAATCCCCATCTTTTAGCAGACGGCCTTCTTCAGTTTTAATATCTAAAGCATCGTATGCGAATTTACGGTCATCGCCGTCAGGTATGCTCATAGCAAGACCAAACACAACATTGTCATTGAACTCCAGCCGTCCTGTTTCAAGATGCCTTGGAATTGCACTTTCAATCTGAGGCAGATCCTCAATCACCTCAACATCATCATCAGTCAAAGGGTTAACTACCCCTGTACCTGGCGGACCTGCAGCTGTAATTCCCCCTGCTTGTATTGTAAGCACTTCAACGCTTGAAACACCAAATTGCGAGTTGATGGCAAGCTTCAGACCTTCGCCCAATCCAATCAATGAAACGACCGCAGCTATGCCTATGAAAATCCCGATCATAGTAAGCCAGCTTCGCAGTCTTTTATGTTTCAAACTCTCAAAAGCTAGCAAAAAATAGTCCCAAAGCATTTTCAGGCTCTTCTCTTATTCTTCCTATACCTTCTATACAAGAAAAATCCAACCGCTAAAACTATGATTACAACAATGATTTTTCCAAACCCATTGCCTTCCCTTAAGCCAAATTTTTTAGCTTCGGAAGATGAATAAAGGTCCAATCTTAATTCTAAACTATCTATGTAATTATTGTTGTTAGCATCTTTATATTCTAGGATGATTGGCAGCATTACTTGATCTTTTTTTGTCTTTTCAACAAACAAATCAAAATCCGAAGTCTCAAAATCATCAGAGTCTATATTGCCAAGATAGACTTCCCCATTAGACAAAATCTTATAATCCTCTCCTGGCTCAAGCTTGATGTTCATAAATTTTATATCTGTAACCCCTTTATTTACAATCTTGACAACTACTTCTCCGGATTTTCCTGCTTCAAAAATATCCGTTTCATCTAGTGTAACACTTAAGTCAGGTCTTGCGTTTATAACAAGCCCTATTGTGCTGTTTTTGGTATAACCATTTCCTAATTCATCGGAATATTCAATTTTCATGGGGATTTGATAAGCTCCTGATTCAGCTTCTGGATTTGCCAGCAGATTGAAACTAAGTTCATAGTTCTCCTTTTCCTCTATTTGATAAATGCTCTTCTCATTTGTAGAACCTAATGGGATAAAAGGCACATCACCCAAATCCAGATTTATTTTTATGTCTTTCAGTACAGAATCAGCCCTGTTTGAAAGGACTATTTTGACAACATTGCTTGATCCTGGCTCGATAGCTTTCCTGTTGACAAGAACTGACTCTACAGCAAGAATTGCGTCATGAGTTTGCACATCTATTGATGTTAAATCTACCTCTATCCATTCATTATTATCGAATTTGTATCTGTACTTTAGTTCATTATCTCCTTGAACAGCATTATTATCAATTCTTACTTTGTATTTTACAATGACAGCAGTTTCCCCTAATTGCCTTGAATGCAATGCTCCCAATTTTTCAACTGCGTCAACACCCGGATCCAATGAAAATGGAAATTCCGGCAATAATTCAAACACAAAATCTTCTGCCTGCTCAGAGCCGTTATTTTCAATCTTGAATCTGACATCAACATACTGGCCGGGCTCTGCAGGATCAGGATCCTGGCTGACAAAGCTTATTCTTACATCTGAGCTTAAAGATATTGACGTTCTTTTCTGTGCTAAAACACTAAAACTCAATATCAACATCGCCAGTATTGCTATGTACCAAAATTTTTTCATTTTTGTCACCTTCTATGTTTGATTATTTTACCGTCTTTTAGTAATTCAAATCTATCAGCGTGTTTTGCAACATTTAAATCATGGGTAACCAGTATAATAGTTTTGCCCTTTTCATGCAGTTTCTTCAAAAATTTTATGACAGTTTGGCCGGTTTTTGAATCAAGGTTGCCGGTTAACTCATCAGCTAAAACTACTTCAGGATCGTTGGCAAGGCTTCTCGCGATAGCAACTCTTTGCTGCTGGCCGCCGCTCAACTCAGTTGGCTTATGGTCCATTCTATCGCCTAATTCAACCATCTGCAAAAGCCTTTTTCCAGTCTCCAGTCTTTTTTCTCGATCAACATCTTGAAACATCATTGGCAAAGCAACATTTTCAAGGGCAGTTAAAGTATTGATCAAATTAAATTGCTGGAATATAAATCCTATTTTTTTGCCTCTGATTTGCGCTAAATCAGATTCTGAAAGCTTTGAAATGTCATGATTGTCAAGAAATATTTTGCCCCTAGTCGGAATATCCAAGGATCCAATCATATTAACAGCAGTTGATTTCCCAGATCCAGATGGACCCATAATAGCCAAAAATTCGCCTTCCTTCACGTCAAGGCTTAATCCTTGAAGCGCATTGACATTTACATTTCCCATCTTGTAGATTTTCCAGACGTTTTCAAGTTTTATTATGCTTTTTTTTGTTCTACTCATTTTATCATCCAATCTTATCAATAGCCTTGACCATATCTTTCAAGACAAGCTCAACTTTCAATATCTGATCATAATAGTTTTTAAGTATCTCCAGTTTCTTTTTGTCTTTGCCAGATTTGGATTTATCCTTGAACTCTTTTATCATAGGGGGCATCTTTTCTTTCACAACTTTAAACACATATTCCTCCTTTGTGACTATTGTGTCCCTCCACATATTTATGATGTCCTTGTCCATATGCAGGAATATCTTGTTTGAACCTGGTTTTCTTATCCTTTTTATGGGCCAAAAACTTGAGATGAACTTTACCTTGTTGCTTATGGAAGCAAGGCTATACCCTGTTTCCTTTGCAATGTCCTCCATAGCAACTTCACCTGGTTCTATATAGATTCTGGCAAATATCACTGCCAACGACTCATCTAAGCCTCGGCCTCGGTCGATCTCCTTATACAGCTCTATGAATTTCTTGTTGATTTCGCTCATATTTGTCGATTTTTAACATTTTTATAACTTTTAGTATATATTAAAAGAAGTAAAAGTACTATATAAATGTTTTGGAAAATTCTATTGAACGCATAGTTAGAAACTTTTAAATAACTACCTTTATTCGCAATTCCAATGAGGGAAAAGAAAGAAAAAAAGAAGTGGGGAACAATAATGTTTCTGATATTTATAATGGTGGGTCTGACCTCCAGTTTTGTGTTCTTTGGTTTTTCACCAACTTCAAACAAAGTCAAATACAATGACCTAACCTTCAGGACTAATGGCAACGTATGGGTTGCTCAAATTAACGGGGTAAATGCCGCTTTCAGTTTCCTGCCAACTGATGTTGAAGGCATATTTGCATTTGATGATTTTTCCAGTTTACTGCAAAACAAGTTTGAAATAGATGCTACATATGATTTTAACAGCTCATTTAGGGAGCCTATTGCACTTGCGCACTATCAAATGGGTTTGACATTGAATAGCTACAATATTTTTTTAAGGCAGGGGTTTACAGCAAATAATACTTTCAATATGCCGATCATTACATGCGATGATGCAACTTCAAACGTCCCTGTTGTGTATTTTAAGTATGGAAATACGACCAATATTCATCTTGAAGGCAGCTGCGTGATTGCAGAAGCCTCAACAAATGCAGATTTCATCAGACTAAAAGACAGATTGTTATACGGAATATTAGGCGTGATAAAATAATGGATCCAAGAAAAAAGCTTAGTGTTTTGAAAGAAAGCCTTGAATCAGGGGTTATAAAGGAAGACGAGTTTGAAAAAGCCAAGAAAGGATTAGACTCAGATATAAAAGAATTTGACAAAAAAGTGGAAGAAATGAACAAATCCGAGCCAAAAGAGGAAGAGCCAAAAAAATCATCAGATAAGACTTTGGTCATCAGCATAATAGTGATTGCATTAGTATTGATAGCTATTCTTTCTTATAATGTTTTTTTCAACAAGGAAGAGCCGCAAACTCTTGAGGATTTGCATATCTTGAATCTTAAAGGAAAACTCAAGGCATCACAAGGTTATGTCTATAAAGGGGTTTACAGCTTTGTAACCCTTGATGATTTATGGTACACACAACTGAATTCACCAGGCGGAACAAAGATATTCAACTTGGCTTTGCGTTATTCTCCTGCAGACCTGGAAGATATAGTGATAGAAGGCAATCTGGATGATGGGTTTTTTGATGAACAAGGCGAGTTTTATGTAACTTTCAACCCTGTTGGGGATGAATTATCGTATGTATCGCTGGCAGTTGCGGATTTTGGAACCCATATGTCAAAAGTCTTTTTAAAAAAGCCAATTGCAGCATGTGACAGGAATGAAACACTGCCTTGCTTGACAAGACCAATTGTAACCTGCGATGATACAGACAAGCTTGTTCTTTATGTAAAAGAATCAGCCAGGTTCAGGACTTACTATAACAACAATTGCATTGTTGTAGAAGGAAGTGGTTTTGACTTAGTCAAGGGCGTTGACAGGATTTTGTACAACCTATACACTATCATGGGGCAGGAAGAAGTATAAGAAATGGAACACTATTATTCTGAAAAACAAAAATCTTCATTGAAGCTTAAAAAGATTAATCATAGGATTAAAGGGATTAATTTTGAATTCTACACTTCTTCAGGAGTGTTCTCGAAAAATAAAATTGACAAAGGAACTTTGATATTAGCAGAAAATATGATCATTGATAAAGATTCAGATGTTTTGGATATTGGCTGCGGAATAGGCATTCTTGGAATTGCAGCAGCAAAATTATTCAGTGCACACGTAATAATGAGTGACGTAAATCAAAGGGCTGTAATGTTATCTAAAAAAAATATTAAATTAAGCAATATAAAAGCCAGCATATTCCAGGGAAATCTGTATGAACCGATAAAACAAGATGACTTTGATGTAATTTTAGCAAACCCACCCCAGACTGCAGGAAAGGAAATTTGCTTTGCACTGATAGAACAATCTAAAGATCATTTGAAAACAGATGGAAATCTGCAGTTGGTTGCCCGCCATAACAAAGGCGGAAAATCATTGAGCGGGAAAATGCAGGAAGTTTTCGGAAATGTTAAAGTCATAGCAAAGAAATCAGGATATTCTGTTTATTTGAGTGAGAAGATTAATTAAATTTATAATTCCATAACTCCTTCTTTAGTCACAGCCATTAATCTTATTCCGACTCCTAACTTCAGCAATGCCGACAAGATGGCCATATGCTCTTTCCCAGAGCCGGAAACCAGATTCAATGCAACTTCAAGATCAGTTATTTTTCCATTAAGATTTTTCCTTACGCTCTCAACCAATTCAGAAACAGGTTTGCCTGTGTCAATCACGATAAAATCAATCTCTTTTTTGCATTTAAAATTATTTTTCCCGAATTCGCTGGTAACAAGAAATACTTTTTTCCAGTCTTGCTCATTGACTAGTTTCTCAATAAAAGGCCATATCTTTTCATTGGATGATAAGCAAGCTACTAAGTCTGTCATATTGTTTAGAATATTATAAAAATATATTAATGTGTCGAAAATCAGCTAATTGATTGAATAATTATTGAATAGATAGGCGAAGGTCGAGCGCAATGGCAACAAAGCGAGACCTGAGCACTAGATATTGTGAGCAGCTAAGCTGCGAACGGATTGAAAAAATTAAAGAAAATAAAATATTAACTTCATATTACTAAATCTGTCATCTTATCTCATAAACCAGGCTGACCGAAGCTGAAACATCAAGCTTTTGCGGGTTTATGACAGTATCTTCAGCAACAGCATTCTCTAAGAAAGCGCTTCTTACAGAAATCTCATATGGCTGGTAAAAGAAATTTGATTCTGAAATCGAAAGCGGCTTGACCAGTCTTACTCCTAAGTTTGCTGTCAATGCAACAGCTTTTTCTTTTGCGTCATTTGAGGCAAGGATCATGGCCTGCTGCTTTACTTCTTTCTCCTTGTCATCTGTCAATCCGAATGAAACTCTTTCAATATCATTTGCGCCATTGTCAACTGCAGCATCGATTAAATTTCCGACTTTTTCTAAATCCTGAGTTGTTACTTTCAAAACATTGCTGACTTCATACCCAACAAGTATTTGTTTTGATCTCCTTAAGCCGCTTTCAATGACATCTTCATATTCATATCTCGGGGATATTGTGAACCTGGATGTCTCGATGTCCTTGTCTTTCACACCTTCCTTCTTTAACGCTTTGGTAACATCACTGGAAATCTGGCTGTTTTCGTCCCTGGCCTGCTCGGCTGTTTTTTCAAGAGTCAGGATATTGACATAGACTTCTGCCTTGTTAGGGTCAACAGTCACCGAAGAGCTTCCTGAAACGCTTACTTTGCTCTTTTCTTCCTGACTACTGACACTTGTATTTGAACTTGATGCAAGAACTATAGCTACAATGACCAAACCTACGACAAGAATTGTTGTCAAATAATTTTCTTTTCCCATTTGATTTGCTAATCCAATTCCATTTAAATATTTTATGGAATATTACTATATCCTTCCTGTATTCAGGTATTCTTCTATGTCATCCTTCCCAAGATGCTTTTTGGAATGGAATTTCCTGTCAAAGTTCTTTTTTTCTTTCTTAAGGTAAAATCCATACAACAAGCCAATGCCCATACCGACCAAATGCGCTATATTGCCCACACCAGAAGGGAAAAACACTCCAAACAAATCAATCAAAGCCCATGCAATCCCTGCCATCCAAAGCGGCATTGGAATTACAAAAAATAATAACAATCTAAGATGCGGCAGTAAGATTATCATAGCTCCAATCATCCCCATAATAGCTCCGCTTGCACCTAAAGCACGTGCATAAAAAAAGCTTGATAAAAATGCAGCTACAAATCCTGACCCTAGATAAAGGAATAGAAATCTTTTAGCGCCAATCCTCTGTTCAAGCAGTGGTCCGAAAAGGAACAGGGCATACATATTGAATAATATATGGCTGAATCCGAAAGTTGAATGCAAAAACATGGATGTAACCAAAATCCAAGGTCTTGTAAAAATATCTTCTGAAATCAAGATAAACGAATTAGTGAATGCACTTCCTAAAGTCAATTGAAGAAGGAACACAATAAGATTAATGACTATTATTGGCATTACAACTGTCCTTATTTTATAACCAAAAACTTCCATAGTCTTTGTAATTAATTAGTTGTATTTTAATCTTTGTTTTAACATTTTACCTAAACACTTGATTTTTGACATTTTCCTTTCAATATTGAAAACAATATAACTTTACTCACCAAACCATAAACTATAAATAAAACCTGTTTCATTTCCAAATAATGCAACTAGGTAATTTTTCAAATTCTAGATTATTCAAAGACACATTTCTCTCTTATTTGTTTTCTAAAGTAATGTTATGTATAGGCGAGCCCGAGCGATATGGCAGAGAAGCGAGGACGAGCACTAAATACTGTGAGCGAAGCGAACGGGTTAAATTAATTCTAAAACCAAAAATGATTATGGGTGAAAACTTCTATGACTAAATTCATTGTTGTAGCTGGCGGAGTGATGAGCGGTGTTGGAAAAGGAGTTACAACAGCATCGATAGGAAAGATCCTGCAGGAACATGGCTACACAGTGACTGCAATAAAGATTGACCCATATCTCAACTATGATGCAGGAACTCTAAGGCCGACAGAGCATGGTGAAGTCTGGGTCACAGATGATGGCGGCGAGATTGACCAGGATCTTGGAACTTATGAAAGATTTCTGAATTTGGAGATTCCAAAAAGAAACAATATAACAACTGGCCAAGTCTACAAGACAGTCATCGACAGGGAAAGACAAGGCGAATATCTTGGGCAGACTGTCCAGTTCATACCTCATATTCCAGACGAAATAAAAAAGAGAATAAAAGAAGCCAGCGATCATAATGATTTTGTTTTGGTTGAAGTCGGCGGAACAATCGGGGATTATGAAAACATCCCATTCCTGTTTGCGTTGAAAAGCCTTGAAAGGGATATCGGAACTGAAAATCTGTCTTATGTTCTTGTCACTTATCTGCCGATTCCCAGCCATATTGAGGAGATGAAAACAAAGCCGACACAGCAGGCGATAAGATTGCTCAGCGAATCAGGGATCTTTCCGGATTTCATAATATGCAGGGCAAAAAGGCCATTGGACTCAGTAAGGAAAAAGAAAATAGAGACATATGCAAATATAATCTCAGAGCACGTAATTTCCGAGCCGGACATAGAGAGTGTTTACCAGATTCCTCTTGATCTGGAAAAGGAAAGATTTGGGGAAAAGATACTGAAAGAGTTTAAAATGAAGTCTAAAAAGTCACCCCAATGGTCAGAATGGAAAAAACTTGTGGAAAATATCCTGAATCCTAAGAAAACCGTCAAAATTGCAATTGTTGGTAAATATATTGACATTGGTGATTACAACTTAGCGGATTCTTACATCTCAATCAACCAGGCGCTGCTGCATGCAGGCGCTTCCTTAAACACAGGCGTTGAGATAAACTGGCTTGATTCAAAGAAATTCGAAGACAATAAAAAATCAGTGGCTGAATTGAAAAATTATGATGGTGTTATTGTTCCGGGCGGCTTTGGCGGTTCTGGTGTTGAAGGAAAAATTACAGCTATTAATTATGCAAGAATAAATAAAATTCCATATCTTGGATTATGTTATGGTCTTCAGATGGCAGCAATTGAATTTGCAAGAAATGTCTGCAATCTAAAAGATGCACACACAACTGAGATAGCTCCAAAAACAAAAGTTCCCATAATAGATGTCCAGCCAACACAAAGAAAGATTCTTGAAAAAAGCATGTACGGCGGTACGATGCGTCTAGGTGCTTATGCTGCAATAATGAAAGACAAGAGCCAGGTTTTAAAATTATATCAAGACACTGGAAGATTGAAAGAAGATACAAAAAAATTGAATGAATTGATGAAAGACAAAAAACAAGCCTTTAGAATCGGGATTTTAGAAAAAAACAAAAAAATCGTTTTAGAACGCCACAGGCACAGATACGAAGTAAATCCAGATTATGTTGATTTATTGGAGAAAAACGGTCTGATATTTTCAGGATATTACATGAGAGCAGACCATACCCCACTTATGGAATACATAGAACTTCCAGGACAAAGCTTTCGAGGAACTCAGGGGCACCCTGAATTTAAGTCACGTTTAGGTAACCCATCACCCTTATTTTATGGTTTTGTGAGAGATGCATTAAAATATTCAAAGTAAGATATAATAAAGTAGCGCCGCGGCTGGGAGTTTCACCCAGAAAGTAATCCTTTAAAGGATTTGAACCCAGATGCCATCGCTGGCAGGAGGTTCTCAGACTCCCGCACTTCCAAGCTGTGCGACCGCGGCATAGTAAACTTTAAATAGTTGACATTATATTCAGGCTATTGAGGTTCTCAGTCTCCTGTACCGCCAGTTTGTGCGGCTTTTTTCTTTTATTTTTAATTTAATAGTATAATTCTTTACTTTAAATAGTTCACGCGTCCATGTCCAGTGGCCTTCTTTTGTCCAGTGGTCTATTGATTTTAAAAACCTTTATTAACCCTCTATTTTTCTATAAAACATTCTTTAGTGGGGTTTTATGGAAGAACAGGATAAAGAACAAAAGAAAAGCTTTAAGCATACTTTATATGAATTTTATGAGAAGAAATACAAAACCTTACTCATTATTCCATTCATATTCCTGATTCTGGCTTTGACCCAGGTTGGTTATCAGATTGCAACAACTGGAGATTTCATAAAAAAAGATGTTTCATTGAAAGGAGGAGTGACAATAACAGTTCCATTTGACAAGGATGTTGATATTGATAAGCTTGAAGATCAGGTTTCCAAGCAATTTCCGAATAATGATGTTGTTGCAAGGATATTAAGAAGCACAGGCTCGATTGCCGGAGTTATTGTCGAAGTAGATATCGATGGAAGCGACAAAGCCCAGCTTGATGCTTTACTCGATTCAATTGGAGCATCGCTGAATACAGACTTAAGCAAACTTGAGCTAGGCATTGAAATCATTGGATCATCCTTGGGAGCTAGCTTTTTCAGGGAATCTTTGATTGCTTTGGCAATTGCATTTTTATTCATGGGATTGGTTGTCTTGATTTATTTCAGGACTTACATCCCAAGCATAGCAATAGTTTTGGCAGCGTTCTCTGACATGGTGATCGCATTGGCAGTTACAAACTTATTGGATATAAGAATTGGAACAGCAGGAATTGCAGCTTTTCTGATGTTGATTGGTTATTCTGTTGATACTGACATTTTGCTGACCATAAGGGTTCTAAAAAGAAAGGAAGGGACTGTGATGGAAAGGATAATGAGCTCCATGAATACAGGATTGACAATGACCGGTACAGCAATAGTTGCAGTAACAGTTGCAATGTTTGTAACCCAGTCAGAGATCATAAGACAGATCATGACAATTTTGCTGATTGGATTGATCGCTGATCTTTTCACGACATGGCTTCAGAATGTCGGCTTGCTAAGAATTTATGTTGAAAAAAAAGCCAAGAAAGGAATCATAATATGAATCAAAAAATTAAAAAAATATTTACAAACTGGAGAATAATTTTGTTATTAGTATTCATAGTGATCTCATTAGTAGCCATACATCCTGTAGTAAGCGAGGGAGTTGCGATAAGAAGCGTGCTGACAAACAGTTCTGCAAGCATCGCCGGCATTCCTCAGCCAAAACCAAATGTACAGCCTGTTTCAAGAGAGATAATCACATCAATAAACAATGTCCCGATCAACAGTATAGAAGATTACTACGATTATGTTTCTGCTTTAAGCCCTAACAGGACAATACAGATAAAGACGACAAGTGACTCATATAAGCTCACAACAAGAGAAGACATTGAAACCATTGAATTGAATGAAACAGAACAAAAAACAATTACAGAGATTATACAAAGAAACGTCACGATTAACGGCACATCACAGCTTATTAATGAGACAATAACAAAAACAATAACTGTGCCTAAAACCAAGGAAATAAGTAAAGGCACAGAAGACTTGGGATTAAGGATTTATGACGCTCCGAAAACAAACATCAGGAAAGGGCTTGATCTGCAGGGTGGTACAAGGGTTGTTTTGCAGCCTGAAGTCAAGCTAAGCCAATTTGATATTGGCACTTTGATAGACAACATGAAGCAACGGCTTAATGTTTTTGGATTGAGCGACATAGTTGTCAGGGATGCAGGAGACTTGAGCGGCAACCAGTTCATTGTTGTTGAGATTGCAGGCGCAACTGAAGAAGAGCTAAGGGATCTTTTAGCAAAACAAGGAAAATTCGAAGCAAAGGTCGGCAATGCAACAGTATTCAAGGGCGGCCAGGATATTATTTTTGTTGCAAGAAGCGCACAAGAAGCAGGCATTGACCCAGTTGCAGGCTGCTCACAATCCGGTTCTCAATGGTTCTGCAGGTTCAGGTTTTCAATTACTTTAACCCAGGAAGCTGCGCAAAGGCAGGCAGATGCAACCAGAAATCTGGAAGTAATTTTTGATCCAGATACTGGCAGAAGCGACTACTTAAGCCAGCCAATAGAGCTCTTCCTTGATGATGTTAAAGTTGACGAATTGAATATAGGCGCTGATTTAAGGGGGGAAGCTGTGACTCAAATTGCCATCTCAGGCTCTGGTTCAGGACCAAATCAGCAGCAGGCAATTTTCAATTCATTGGAAAGCATGAAAAGGCTGCAGACAATCCTTATAACAGGATCATTGCCTGTAAAGCTGAATATCGTAAAGATTGACGCGATTTCTCCAGTCTTAGGGGAAGAATTTGTCAAAAACGCAATTTTAATGTCATTAGTAGCGATAACCTCAGTTGCAATTGTTGTCGGCATAAGGTACAGAAAGTATACGATAGCTTTGCCAATTTTGGTAACAATGATCTCGGAAGTAGTAATTCTTTTAGGTGTGGCGGCAATTATCGGATGGAACATTGATTTGGCGGCAATAGCAGGCATCATTGTTGCCATTGGAACTGGAGTTGATCACCAAATTATCATAACCGATGAGACTTTAAGAGGTGTAACTCGCAATATCTATAACTGGAAAGAAAAAATCAAAAGAGCTTTTTCAATAATCATGCTTGCTTATCTGACAGTTGTAGTCGCAATGATCCCATTGATATTCGCAGGAGCTGGATTATTGAAGGGCTTTGCAATCACAACAATCATCGGAGTTACAGTTGGTGTTTTCATCACAAGACCTGCATACTCTAATTTTATAGAGATAATGTTAAAGTGAATGTTAAATCGTTAAAAACAAATATTAAGAAAATCTAAAACTATAAATACCACCTTTTTATCAAACTCAAAATGACAACAAAACTATGGGCGGCATTGTTGATGCTGATTACTACATTTTTAACATCTTCAGCTCAGCTTTTGTATAAATACGGCTCTGAAACTCTGACTTTCAACATCATAGACCTTATAACGAATTACCACATAATTGGCGGGTTGATTCTTTACGCAATTGGTGGCACTATGATGATAATATCTTTCAGAGGCGGTGAAGTTTCTGTTTTGTATCCAATAATCGCAACAAGCTACATCTGGGTCAGCTTTTTGTCAATAATATTTTTAGGCGAAATAATGAATGTTTTCAAGTGGATTGGTGTGATAACAATAATTGCAGGCATCGTCTCAATAGGTATCGGAAGCAAAAACTCAGTTCCAGGAGCTGCATAAGATGGCAACACAATTATGGGCAATAGGACTTGTAATTTTAGCGACTTTAATAGGGGCTTTTGGGCCAATTTTGCTGAAAAAAGCATCTGCAAAAAGATTGTCAAAGATAAGCTCGTTAATGACCAACTATCATCTTTTTGGAGGCGTTGCCTTATATGGTGTTGGCACAGTTTTATTCATCCCAGCCCTAAAAGGTGGCGAATTGTCTGTATTGTACCCATTTGTTGCGCTAATATACATCTGGGTGAGTTTATTAAGCGTTAAATTCTTGGGAGAAAAGATGAACAAGCTCAAATGGGTGGGGATTGTATTAATTATAGCTGGTGTCACTTTTATCGGATATGGAAGTTAAATCAGAAAGTTTTTATATTCTCATTTTACATTAATAAATATGCCAAAGATATTTGTCTTATCCCTGGGAGGCTCTTTGATTGTGCCGAATGATGTAGACATCAAATTCTTAAAAGGCTTTAAAAAAGTTATAGATTCTTTTATCAAAAAAGGGCACAAGTTTGCAATCATCTGCGGAGGGGGAAAATTAGCAAGAAAACTGCAGCAATCAGCTTCTAGAATTGTCAAACTGAATGAAAAAGACTTGGACTGGCTCGGCATTCATGCAACAAATCTGAATGCACAATTAGTAAAATCAATATTCAAGGAAAATGCAGAGAACTTCATTGTCAAAAATCCGATCATGAGGATAAATTTCAATAAAAATGTGCTTGTAGCAGCCGGCTGGCTTCCGGGATGGAGCACAGACTACGACACTGTTTTATTGGCTAAAAACTTGGGTGTTACTGAAATAATTAACATGAGCAATGTGAATTATCTTTATGACAAAGACCCTAAAAAATTCAAGAACGCAAAGAAGATTGAAAAGACGAACTGGAGCACTTTCAACAAGCTATTGAACCAGACATGGAAAGCAGGCATGAACGTCCCGTTTGACCCTGTTGCAGCAAAAGAAGCCCAAAAATCAAAAATAAGGGTGAATATTATAGGATCAAATCTAAGGAATTTTGAAAAATTGTTAAAAGGCAAGAAATTTAGAGGAACTATCATAGAATAAAATGAACCAAGAATACAACTGGAATCTGATCCTTAAAGTATCAATACCCATATCGATAATTGTAGGGTATTTTTTTTACATAGACATAAGCAAAGGATTGAGATGGACAGCCTTGATAACAGGCTTGATCATAACAGGCGCTATCATCTATTTCAAAGACAAGAAAAAGAACAATATCTTCAATGCGATTGCAATAGTTGTTTTAATCGCTTTGATTGTAAGATTTCTAAATAGGATAGGGATTATTTAGATAAAATTGCTTATCTTGTGCGTTTTTTCTTCATGCCAGAGCCACAATAATAATACAATTGCTTCCAACCCTTCAACTATAGCAGGCAAGTTGATTATTCCAAACAAGTTCAATCCGAATGTAGCGCTTGAGAATGGATATAATGGAGCAATCCCGCCTGAAAAAAACCAGTCCAGGAATATATGAAAGGCAACACCGAAAGTTATTATCCCGAATATCTCACTCAGTCTCTTATTAATGAAAATAAATACAATTGAGAGCAGTAAAAATACGCCGATAAAGAGAAATGTGTGTGTAAAAACCCTATGGAACCAAGGCACATCAATTCCTAAAAAATTATTTAACAGCCAAAACAATGAAATGTCTATGTCTGGCAATAATCCAGCCACACCTCCGATAAAGATATAGTGCAGCGGTATTTTCTTTTTATCTTTTATGAAGTGATCTCTAATCAAGTCTAATACAATAATTGTAAACAATACATGAACAACTGCTTGCGGCATTAGCTTAGTTCCTTTTCAATGCGCCTTAAGATCTCGTTTGCAGTGATTTTGCCCCTTCTGGTCAGCGCTTTTTCCAGAATCTTTGCCTTTTTCTTTAATTTCTCAGTTTTCAGTCTGCTTAATTTCTCAAGTCTTTTTCTGTTTTTAGCCAACTCATTAAGGACCTGTTTTTTGACCCATTTGGCGTCTTTTGCTGTTATTGTCTTGTTCCTTACAAACCGCTTTACAAGCTTATCTACCTTATCTTTGCTTAATGAAGCTGCCCCTAATCCAAGCAGCATGCTTTTTTTGATTAATTCTTTCATTTTTACCTCACCAATGAATAAATTTTTCTCTTACAATTGATGCAAATAGTATTAGCACAAGTATGGAAGCAAAAAGGAAACTAAAAAAAGCCAACAAGGGGATGCCCAATATTGAAGGCCCTTTCTCAACTTGTATCAGTATCGCAGATGTTATAAGTAAGGCCGAAATAAGCAATCCATAGGCTACCCTGTTGCTGCTCCTGTCTATTTCCAAAGATAATTTCTGTATATCTGTGTCTTCAATATCAACCTTGATAGACCCTCTTTGAAATTTATCAAGGGCTTTTTCTGCTTTATCTGGGAAATCTTCTGCAAATCTCTTGTATCTGTTCATGCTGTGCACAAAATTTTTCCATAAGTAAACTGGATTTGATCTTTTCGCAATGAGCTTTTCCATAAACGGCTTTGCAGTTCCAATCAATTTAAACTTAGGATCATACTCAAGAGCTACACCTTCCAAAGTTACAAGTGTTTTACCGAACAGAACTAACGGGGCAGGAATTTTAATATGGTGCCTAAGCCCTATATCAAGCAACTCTTCGATTATCTTGCTTACTTTCGCATCTTTTATCGATGACCCTTGTAATGGTTGCAGCACAAAGCTAATGTCGGATTTTAACTGCTCATAGTTGGCATCTTCACTCTCTATTCCCATGCTCAATAAAGTGTCCATTATCAAGTCTTCATCCTGCTCCACTATCCCGTAAAGCATGTCTATGCATTTATTCCTTAATTTTTCATCAAAATAACCGACAATTCCGAAATCCACAAAAGTAATGGAATTATCGTCCATTATGATGATATTCCCAGGATGAGGATCCGCATGAAATATGCCCTGCACAAAAACTTGGGTCATTATGGCGTCAAAACCATTTTTTATTATTTCATTGAAGTGAAGCTTTCTTTTTTTGATCTCTTTTATATTGTGAAGCTCAACACCGTCTATAAATTCCAAAGTCAATATCTTTTCAGTTGTGAATTTATCATATATTTCTGGGATATGGACTGTCTTGCTCCCTTTAAAATTCTGGTAAAATCTTTTTGCGTTTCTGGCCTCTAGCCTGAAGTCCAGCTCTTTCTCTGTCCATTCCTTGAATTCATTAACAATCTTGACAGGCCTGAATCTCCTTACTTTCTCTGCCTTTTTTTCAAGAAGCCTTGCAAAATAAGACAATATCTCAATGTCAGTTTCCATAATATCTTTAGCATAAGGCCTTTGCACTTTGACAGCAACTTTCTGGCCTGTTTTTAGGGTTGCCTTATGCACCTGGCTGATAGAAGCAGACGCTATTGGATTTTTTTCAAAATCAGAAAATAAGTGCTCAATACTTTTACCAAATTCTGCTTCGATAATTGCCTTGACATCCTTGAATGATACTGGTGGAACTTTGTCCTGGAGCTTTTCCAGCTCTTGGGCATACTCTTTTGGTATCAAATCCGGCCTTACACTCAGTAATTGACCAAATTTTATGAAAGTAGGTCCAAGCCTTTCAAGGGTCCTTCTTAGCCTTACCTCTGGCTTTATGTTCTGCCTGCTCTTGATCTTTGCTTTCAGGCTTTTTGTAAGCGGAATATTGTGCTTCAGCTCTGTTTTGACCAGCAAAAATTCAAAACCCTCTTCAAGCAGAACTACAAGTATCTGATTAAACCTGTCTATATCCCTTATGTCTTTTATTAGATGAAACATCTCTTTTTTATATCAAAATTTATTTTAATTCTTTATTTGCCCAAGTCTCGTATTCTTTATTTGCAGTTGCTCCCAGCTTTAAAATGCACGGAATATCATATGAGTGGATTCTCTTGACCTCATTAGCAACCCTGTTGAATTTTTTATTGTTTGTCTTGACTATAAGGATATTTTCATCTTCATTCACGATTTTGAACTTCCATCTGTAAATGCTTGTGACCGGGAATATATTGGCGCATGCAATAAGTTTTCTTTTTAATAAATGCAATGATATCTTCTCAGCCTCTTTTTTATCTTTGCAGGTGATATATACTAAGGTCATATCAATTTAATAATCTTTTCGGTATATTAATTTATTGATATTATAAAGTAAACCACCCAACAATAATGGCGGCAAATCGAATGCAGAGGATTTTTCCATACACAGTGTGGAAAAATCCTTTGTGAGTAGGTTTTTCACCAAGAAAAACCGTGTTTGCCTGCCATTATTGTTGTTGGGTTAATAAATTATGAAATTAAAAGTGACATATCGACATCTTTAAAAAACAGCAATCACTTCTCTGCGATATGTACATATTTTCAAACATACTTGGAATATTCGTATTCGATGATAAATTTAATGTAGTTGACAAGCTATTGTTCAAAAATACTGAAGATTACAGCAGCAAAGACAAATTTGCTGATAAAATAAAAAACAAGCATAAAAACCTGAAAACACCGGAAAAAGAAGAATTAAGGAATATACTGAACCATTTCAAAAATAAGCAATACCTCAACGGCTTCTATAATAAAAACCTCCAATTGACAAAAATTGATGTAAAAGCTTCTGTAAAAGACGATGTTTTGATCATACAAGCGATAAAGTCAGTTGACGAGCTTGACAAGACAACTAATCTTTTGGCAAAAAGGTTGAGGGAATGGTATGATCTGTACAATCCTGAGTTTTCAAGATCAATAAGGAATCATGAAAAATTTGTAGAGGAAATCCTTGAAAATGAAAAAAAGGATCTTCTGAAAAGATTAAACATTAAGGAGTCTGATTCAATTGGTGCTGATTTTGAGCAGGAAAATTTAGAGCCATTAAAAGGTTTGACGCATCAATTATACGATTTATACCAGTTAAGGAAAAGCCAATTGGATTACATCTCAGCTTTGATGGATGAATCCTGTCCTAACACAAGAGCTGTCTGCGATGTCCTTGTATGCGCAAAACTCATAGAGCATGCAGGCAGCCTGAAGAGATTGAGCGAGATGCCTGCCTCAACAATCCAGATTCTTGGAGCAGAAAAAGCGCTTTTCAGGCACATGAAAACAGGCGCAAGGCCGCCAAGACACGGAGTAATAATAGCCCATACTTTGATAGCTGGCTCTCCTGAAAGAATGCATGGTGTGATTGCAAGGGCTTTGGCAAACAAGATATCTATAGCTTCAAAAATCGATTATTTCCAGGGAAAATTCATAGGAGACAAGCTGAGAAAGGAATTAGAAGAAAAGTTTAAGCAAAACACAAAATGATCAAGCCATCCAAGATATTTGAGGTTTTTGAATCGCAGGAAGGAAGAAAAAAGAGATTATACACTCGTAATTTAGTGCCGACCAAAAATGTCTATGGTGAAAGGCTTGTCAAAGAGAACAATACTGAATACAGGGAATGGGATGCTTCCAAAAGCAAGCTTGCTGCATCTATTTTGAAAGGAAGCCTTAATATCTGCATTAGAAAAAACGACGTAGTATTATATCTTGGCTCAGCTTCAGGAACAACAGTTTCCCATGTCTCGGATATTTTAGGCAATGAAGGCTTTATTTTTGCAGTTGACCTTGCTCCAAGAGTAATGCGCGACTTGATTTTCTTATGCTACCAAAGAAAAAATATAGCTCCTATCTTGGCTGATGCAAATAAAATAAAAGAAATCCAGGAAAGAATATCTGAAGTTGACGTCATTTACCAGGATATTGCCCAAAAAGACCAGACCAATATTTTCCTGAAAAACATAGATTTATTTCTGAAGCATGGAGGTTATGCCATATTGGCTGTCAAGGCAAGAAGCATAGACGTGACAAAAAAACCAGCCCATATTTTCAAGGAAGTAAGAGAAAAACTGGAAAAAACTTTGACAATCATAGATTACAGGGAGCTTGACCCCTTTCAAAAAGACCACTGCTTTTTTATCTGCAAGAAAAGGTGAATCTATAGCAACTTTTATATAATCCATGTTCTGGTTCAGCATATATGAAAAAGAGGTGAAATCCATGGCAAAATCTAAGAAAGCAAAAAAGTCAGCAAAAAAGAAATCAAGCACAAAAAAATCAAGCAAGAAAAAACCGAACGTTTGTGAATTCTGCTAATATGTCAAAGAGAATCAAGAAAGCTCAAAGAGCTTTTGATAAAAAAGATATAAACTTAGCTAGACTGGCTCATAAAAAGGAGCTAATTAAAAAACATATTAAAGAAGAAGGTCATATAGCCACTAAGAGCCAATATCTGGGAGAATTCGTTTACGGCGCAATAGATGGAACCATTACTACCTTTGCAGTTGTTGCAGGAGCTGCAGGAGCTGTGCTGTCTCCAGTAATAGTGATTATTCTTGGGTTTGCTAATTTGATAGCAGATGGTTTTTCAATGGCTGCTGGTAATTTCTTAAGTGAAAGAACAAACCGTGATCTTATTGCAAAAGAAAGGGAAAGGGAAGAATGGGAAATTGAAACAGTGCCTGAAGGTGAAAAACAAGAAATAAGGGAAATCTTCAGAAAAAAAGGATTTAAGGGAAAAGATCTTGACAGAGCTGTTAAAATCATAACATCAAACAAGAAAGTGTGGGTTGACACCATGATGGCTGATGAGCTTGGGCTTGTGGAAAGCTCAAAAAGTCCATGGGTTACCGCAGGCAGCACATATTTCGGATTTGTAATAATAGGGGTCATCCCACTGCTGGCTTATGTTATTTCATACTTTGTCCCTTTATTCAAACAAAACACATTCACAATAGCAATTATCATGACAGTAATTGCCTTATTCATCATCGGCACGATAAAAAGTTATGTCACAAAAAAAGATTTGTGGAAATCAGCACTAGGGACGGTGTTTATTGGGGGTGTAGCAGCTTTCATAGCTTACTATGTTGGATTTTTTTTAAGATGGCTTGTAGCATTATGAAATCTATATACCCATACGAAAAGTCCAAATAAACCTTTATGAACGCAAATAAACCAATTTAGGCTATTTTATTAAAAAATAAAACTTTAAAAAACACAATTTTCATGCTAAATTATATATATGTCGGAAATTTTTATTATCTATTGAAAATTGTAAAAATTTCCGAGCATGCTCAAAAACCACGAATTAAATTTGCGTAAGCAACATTTCACTATATTTCACTTGTGGTTTTTGACAAAAACATGATTTATGGGGGTAGAATGAGAAAAATAATTTTATTTCACAACATTTTGCTCAGTATTTTGCGACTCAGTCCATAGTGGAATGAAAGGTAAAATAGTTGTCAAATAAAAAAAAGGTGATGATAAATGAAAAACAAATGTAAGATATGCAAACTGGTATTTGAATGCAGCTACAAGAACTGCTGCTGCCCAAAATGTCGCAGCAATAAAACATTTAAATTTGACGTATTTGGAAACATCATGAAAAGTGAAAATTTTGTCTTAGTTTAGTTTTTTATTGTTTATGTTAAAGATGATGGAAAAAAACAAAAATAGAAATATTTACTTTTTTATCTTGTTGGGGATTTTTTTATCTTTTGTTATTTTGGCTTGGTTTGGTTACTTTGGTTATCTTAGATATGCAGCTGCAAATGTGACAAGAATCGGCCTTTTGCCTCCTTTAGTGTTTTATGGTTTTGCTCTATTTGCCGGTGTAGTTTCATTCTTCGCTCCTTGTGCCATAGGAATCTTGCCTGCATATCTTGCGTACTATCTCAACATCAAGGAAGTGGGCAATAAGAAAGCAGTGTATTATGGAAGCTTTGCAGCACTTGGCTTAGTATCATTTTACCTTGTATTAGGAGTATTGATCATTATTTTTGGCCAGATTGTTGGTATGTGGTTAATGGCATATAACCGTGAGATATCTGCCGCCATATTGATAATAGTGGGAGTAACATTGCTTTTTAATCTTTCAATAAACGTAAAAAAATATATTCCATTCCTCAATGCAAAGAAGCTTTCTAAGCAAAGCCTTAGCACTAGCCATGAAAAGGGTGTTTTCTTCTTTGGCATTTTTTATGGCATAGAAGCTTTCATGTGTGCCTTGCTGTTGATGGTTCCTTTGATTATCTACCCACTAGTTGGTGGAGATCTTCTGACAAGCATCACTAGTTTTGTCATTTTCTCCTTGGCATTGGGGATAAGCATGATACTTGCTACTGTGCTGATAAGCAGGTCCAGAAAAATATTAACAGAAAAATTCATGGCTTCCACAGAAATGCTTAAAAAAGTAGCTGGCATCGTTATGCTTGCCACTGCAGCTTATATCATCTATACAATAATCTCTCTTCCAAGTATGGACTTGTCAGGGATGAGCATGATGAGGTAATCTAAAATGTCGGAAATTTTATTATCTATTAAAATTGCAAAAATTTCCGATCATGCTCAAATGTCAAAAATGCAAAACATTTTTGATCACAGTCGAAAATTTTTAATTTTCGATGAACTGGAACAAAATTGTCTGTTGGTTTTTGACAAAACAAATATGAACTTCACAAAAGAAATGAGAGATGGCAAATGAAACTTAAAACATTGCATTACGTAATTATAGCAGCCGTATTATTTGTTGCTGTAGTTGTTGTTTTTCAATCTGTTACTGGAAAATCTAATGACTCTTCAAATAAGTTAAGCAACTTTGAAGCCATAGCAAAACTCACTCAAACAAGAATAGAAGGCAGGGAATTAACCCAAGCAGAAATCGAAAGTGGGAATTTTCATAATCTCCAACTAAGGATAGATGGGCTGTCATGCATATCCTGCTCAGATACTGTTTTTTATGGTCTTGTCAACATAGAGGGAATAATTAACGCCCAAGTGCAGCAAGGAAAGAGCTGCGTTGTTTATGATAGCGGAAAGCTATCAGGAGATGATATAATCAATTCAGAACTCTTCACTACAGGAGTTTATATGGCAATGAAAGAAGATGATACATCTATAACCAAAAATGAACATGCAAAATGCTTCTGAGTAGAAATCTTAAACTGCGTGAACCAAAATGAAAAAATACATCCTTATATTTTTTTTATTCTTGCTTTTACTGCCCAGTGTCTTTTCCCAGCTCGACCTTCCTCCTGGTTTAGTCCAGCTGTTGGAGGAGCAGGGTAGGCAAGTTGCAGCTATGAATTTTTTAGTTGCATTAATCGGAGGTGTCATTGCCTTGCTCAGCCCATGTGTACTTTCCATAACTCTTGCTTTCATTGCTGTTGCAGGTAAAGAACGAAAAAACCTGACCAAAACATTCGGTATTTTTCTATTAGGAGTTGGAATTGTTTCATCTCTCTTTGCATTGGGCGGCCTTGGCATAGGCAGCTTTTTGAGAGTCCATCGTTATGAGATAGCATTAGGTGTTGGCATCGTCTTTTTAGTATGGGCTGTCTTTATTTTCCTTAACAAAACTATTCCATTCTTCAAGCCGAACAAAGATGGAAATGACCTCTGGGGAGTCTTTACCTTTGGTGCTTTATTCGCTGTTGGTTATACACCTTGTGTTTTTCCCATCTCAGCAGCTATCTTGGTTATTGGCAACAATGCATTTAGCTCGTTGAATGCAGCTGCATTGATGTTTATGTATACTGTAGGCTTATTTCTTCCTATGATGGCTCTTGCCTTGCTATACGATTACTTCCATGTTTCCAGGGTAGAATGGATAAGAAAAAATACCTTGTCTCTTGGGCCTATAACTACCTCAATCCCTAGCATAGTATCTGCACTTTTCTTTGTCTTTTTTGGGCTTCTCTTTGTTGTGTTTCGTGGAACATTCATCTTCAATGCAGTAGACCCAGCAGAAACCATGGTATTGGCAAGGTTCGGTCAGGAGTGGTTGCTGAACCTAGGAATTTCAACTACCCTAGGGAATGTTCTGGGCATAGTACTCCTAGCCTTGTTATGGTACATATTTTACAAATTTGTCAAAAACCATAGAATAACAGCCTATGAACGATAATAAACCATTTTAAGCCTTTTTTTGTTAAAATAAGGTTTTTAAATTATACTGTATTTCAAGTAAAATATATAAAAATATAGAAAAACCACAATAAAATGACTCACGAAGCTAAAGAAGACACATTTTTAGAGAAAGTTATAATCTTTTTAATTATTTTAGTTGGTGTTGTCCTTATTTTCAGCCAATTTCAGTTTGCTAAGCTCTCATCCAGCATTTTCCTTAATTCTATTTCGTTCTTGTTAATTTTTGCGCTAATAGCATTAGTTGCATGGCTGTTTTTGAAAAAGGAAAAACATCATATAGGACATGTTGTAGAGCATCCTGTTAAAGCTGAAAAAATACCTTTAAGCCTTCATGAAAAAATAAACTTTGGTTTTATTGGGATTATTGCAATATTAATTATTTTTAATCAGCTCCAGATTTCTCAAGTAAATGCTTCGATGAGTGGCACATCTCCTTTGCCAGTTAGCAGTTTTGTAAAGTCTGTCTCTTCCCCATTAAAATTAGGCTCTGGCAAAGGCGGAGCTGTAATTGGACCTCAGATAAACCCTGATGGAAGAACAACAAAGCTTGTGGAATGGCCCACAATAAGTGACACGCCAGCTCCAATAAATACTAACAACCCAACGCAGGATGCAATAACAAGTGTAGTTCCAACTGGAACACCCTCTTATGTCTTAGGGGGTTCTGGTAGTGAAAAAATACAAGGCGCTAGTTTTGATGATCCAATAGCAAGTCAAAAGGTTTGGGCTTCTTTGCTAGGCTCAAGAAGGTTTGGTACTGACAATGCTGTTCAGCTTACTCCAGAAGAAGAGCAGAGATGGAATAAGCTTACAAGTGTGTTTACATGCGATTTTTGCTGTGGCGGTCCTAGCAGAGTTACAACGATAAACAGATGCGGTTGTGCACATAGTTATGCATGGCAGGGCATGGCAAAATTCTTCATAAAGTATTATCCAGAATACAGTGACGAGGAAATATTAGGCGAGATGACAAAATGGAAGGCACTTTGGTATCCCAAGGGCATGATACAAGATTATTTAGTTTTTACAGGCCAGCAACCAGCAACAATTTTAAATCATGGTGGAGCTATAGGTATAAGAGAGCAATTCTTGCAGCAAGCTCCTAACACTCAACAACAAACCCATGCGCAAGTAACACCATTAGACGATCTACCTTCAATGGTAGGTGGATGTTAATAATTATTTTATTTTTTAAACAACGGAATTCCACCAATGATGGGTGATTTTTGACAAATTTAATTTTTATTGATATTAGAAAATAAATACAATACAGAAGAAATAAATGAACAAATGATTGTTAATGTAGGAGTTAGTTAATCGTTAATGTACTACTAAAAAATTCCAATAACTAAAAATACAATAATAAAAAATTAAAAAATTCAATATAAAAAATCAAACCCAAATATTTATAAATTCATATTAAAAACTTATACGGAGGTAAGAGAAAAATGAACAGAAATGTTATTATTGTGATTGTGCTCGTTGTTTTAGTTATGCTGACAGCAGTTCAGGCAATCCAATTGAGCAGTTTGAAGACAAGCATAAGCACAGGCAAGGTTAGTGTTGGTAGTGCACCAGCAAGTAGTTCTGGTGGTGGAGCTAGTCTTCCATCAAACTTAGAAGATCTACCGAGTATGGTTGGTGGATGCTGATAAAATAAAGAGGTAAAAATGAATGTAAAAATTTTAATGGTTGTAGTTTTATTGGTTGGTGTTTTTCTTTTTGGTTGCACATCTCCTAACACTACAGGTGGGGCATTTAACCAGCAGCAGGGACAGCAACAGCCATTTGTAGGTGGAGGTTGTGGAGTTGCTCCGCATGCTGATTACGAAGACACACCAATAGAAGCTGTGGCACCATCAGATTCTGCATTTTAAGTGCTGTGGGTGGGGATAAGTTAACTTACTTGGATTAATACACAATGGAATTGACTAAAAGAGAAAAAAGAAAGCTTAGGCTGGAGAAGTTAAGACATGAAAGCCAGGAAGTCCAACAAGAGCATGAGCAAAGGCTTGAGCATCAAAAACAATTTCAAGAGCAAAAAACTAAATCACGTAAATCAAAATATTATATTATCGGAGCTATTGTTGGGATATTAATATTGGCTGTTGGCGGTTTTTCTGTTTATTCAATAAGCAAGCCCGGCCAATATGATGGCTTTGCAAAATGCTTGACTGAAAAAGGCGCTGTTATGTATGGTGCAATGGACTGGTGCCAGTACACTCAAGCTCAAAAAGGGATGTTTGGAAAATCTTTTGACGAAATAGAATATCATGAATATCAAGACCTTCCCGGAATTAAAAAAACTCCAACGTGGGTTTATCAGGATAAATGGTATGAGAATGTCCAGTCATTTGAAAGTTTAGCTGCAATAACAGGCTGTAAATTACAAGGTTAAAATGGCAGATGAAAAAAAAGAAGAGCATAAGCCCCATGAGCATGCACATCATCACGAACATCACCCTAAAAAACCCATTTCTCAAAAGCTGAAAAGGCTTAATTATGACAATATTTTTGTTGCTGTGGCCTTAATTCTCGGTGTTGTAGTCCTGGTTAACTTAGTTATCACTTTCAACATTAATAAGGATATCAATAAAGGTGCAGCAGATGCTGAAGAAGCAGCAAAGCCTGCAAAAATTGAGCTTACCACTATTGTAAATCCAACATGCACTGATTGTTTTGACATTACAGCTGTTTCAAGCCATGTTAAGACAGGAAATGTAGAGATTACATCTGAAAATTCTCTTGAATTTGATTCAAATGAAGCCAAAGCGATAATAAGCAAGTATAATATCCAACAAATTCCAGCAATTGTTATAACAGGCGAGATTGACAAAATAAACATACAGGGCCTTGTAAAGAATGATGACTCATTATTGCTGCCTGAAATCACGCCACCATACACAGATGCTGAAACAGGCGAGATACAAGGCAGAGTCACGCTTTATAACTTAAATGATCCAGCATGCATTGATTGCAATGACTTGGCAACTTTGGTAAATCAAATAAAGAGTTCCGGCATAACAATCACTGAAGAAAAGAATATTGATTCCAACAGTGCCGAAGGAAAAGAGCTGATTGATAAATACAAAATTGACTTTATTCCGATAATCTTATTCTCAGAAGATGCTGGTATCTATCCAATAATTCAGCAGGCATGGCCTCAGATTGGAAGCATAGAAAGCGACGGCACGCATGTGATGAGAGTAGTCAATCCACCTTACATCAACATAACAACAGGAAAATTGCGAGGTTTAATCGATATTACCTATTTGACTGACAGCACCTGTATAGAATGTTATGATGTTAATACACATAAAGAGATTATTACAAGTCCTCAAAGCTTTGCCATGATCCTTGGTAAAGAAGAAACAGTTGACATAAGCGATGTTAAAGGAAAAGAGCTTATTGCTAAGTATGACATTACACAAGTTCCTACAGTTATTTTATCTGAAGAAATAGACGCATATCCTTCAAGGCTTGCGTTAAGCGAGTTTTTTTCAGTTGAAGAAGATAATTCATATGTTTTCAGAAGACCTTCAGTCATGGGAAATTATAAGGATCTGACAACAGATGAAGTTGTTATAGCCCAGCAACAAGGCTGAAATAGAAGTGTTATTATGAAGACAAAAGAAATTATATTATATTTTATAATTCTGGTTTTAGCTATAACGCTTATGTGGCAATGGGTTTCAAAAGGGGATTTGCTAAGAGCCAATAATGAATTTCAGTTTTACAACAATCAGCTTCATCTTTTGAGCGGCATAGGGGAATTAAGATCAACTCACCAGCATGCTGATGTAAAAGTTTACATCAATGATGATTTAATTGATTTTTCCGAAAAAAAATATCAGATTACAACAAGCTTTATTCATTTCGAAGAGGGTCTTGGAGATGTAATCCACACCCATGCGACTGGCCTAACTTTAGGCCATATGTTCAATTCTCTCAATATGAATTTTACCGGAGATTGCATCATATTGGAAGAAACCAGCTATTGCAATGACGGCGATAAAAAACTAAAATTTTTTGTCAATGGGAAATTAAACAAAGAGTTTGATAACAAAGTAATAGGGGATTTGGATAAATACTTGATTTCTTACGGAGATGAAAGCGAAGCAGAAATACAAAAACAGCTGGATTCCTTGACTAACCTGGCTATAGATTACAGCGCAGGCAGATATTCTTAGAAACGAAGATTACACCAAAAATAGAAATCTTTAAATACTACTCATCTATTGTAATATATATTCTAAAAAAGATACTTTGGGGGTTATAGTTATGAATAATAAAGAGATATTTAACGTGTTTTTCAGAGAGAAGCCGGCAATGATGCTGGTTGAGTTGAAAAATGCAAAAGGCGAAATTTACGCTTCTTCAATCGCAAAGATAGTTGACTGCACTTATTCTCATGTTGTAAAGATTCTTCAGGAGATGCAGAAAGCAGGCCTTATCAATTTCGAAAAACAGGGCAGATTAAAACTTCTTACATTGACCAAGACAGGCCAGGAAGTAGCAGAAAAGATTGATGGCATAAGGATGGTATTATAATCAACTAACCTTCTCTTCCACAGCATATCTCCCAAGAACTTCTTTCGCAACTTCAATTAATTTCTCTTCACTTTCAGTCGGAACTACTGCGCCTGCTGCGTTCTTATGTCCGCCGCATTCAGAATTATCAATCCCGTCTATGACTTCTTCAATTACTTTTCTCAGGTCAAGCACTCCATCCAGATTATTGGCTGACCTCAAAGAGACTTTTGTGTTGCCGTCAACGGCCTGCGCCATGGACATTATGAACCTGTTGTTTGTCATGACATTTGATTTTGACAGGATGGAAGCCAAAGTCCCTATCATAGTGGACATTACCTTGTCCTTTGCGTTTATTATCACGAATTGCTTGCCCCAGAACACATCATTGGTGAATTTATTGTCATTGTACCAGTTCAAAGCGATTACAATCTCTTTTTTGTAATCACCAAGGCTTCTTATCGCCTGTTTCTTAATTTTTGGATCGCCAAGACAAGCTCCAATCCCATGCGATGCTCTTCCTAACCTGCCGCATGCATTAAGCAGTGTTGCAAATTCTTTTGCATCTCTTGTAGGGCTTTCTTCTTTTTCATGAGGGAGTATGTACACATCCCCAAGCACATCTTCCGGCTTTGATTCGTTAAGCCTTTTCATTATGATGCCGGTAACCAGTTTTTTCATGTCTTCCTGATCCAGATGGACTATCTTCTTCCAGCCGCTTCCGTTTTTCGGGTCAATCCCTATCTGATGAAGAAATTGTATGGCTCCGCTCTCGCTTCCGCTCACACCAGGTATGAATGGATCTGTGCAATACTCAAGAGCCTTATGCAATGGTTTTGTCTGTGTTCCAAATATTCTCAAGCCCTTTACAACCTCAATCTTTTTCTTTTCAACAGCTGTGCTGAGAATTTCACTGTTCAGGCGCAAAAATCCGCCTTGGTCCTGCATATCGCCCAATGCACCGACAATTGCTATATGGGCATATCCTTCCATGCTTTTGTCAACAGCGCATGCAAACTTGAATACAACTCCTGCGCCGCTAATTTCCTTGCCCCCATCAATCCCATGAATGTGGGGGTTGACAAATACTATATCCCCAAAATCATTGGAATCTGCAATACTGTGGTGGTCAAGAATAAACACCTTCCTATCCTTAAGAACTTCCTTGATTTCATCAACCAATCCAGAGCCGATATCTGTGAATATAAAGCAATTATAGGATTCTTTTGCAAATTGATCTAAAACTTCTTTGTTTAATTGTTGTATTATGGAAACCGAATACTTTCTGTTCTCATTGTTGAGCAGCTTTATCATAAGAGAACACGCGCTTATGCCGTCAGCATCCAAGTGGCTAATAACTCTTATAACCTCTTTTTTTCCTATATTCTTAAAGGCCTTGGCAGCATTTTTTAGATTTTCGTTGAATTTTTCATAAGCATCCATCAAAACACCTATTAAATAATAAATTGCAAAATAAATTTTAGATAATTAACCCGAAAACATGAATTTTTAAGGTGGCTGGTATTTTTATACTTTGTGATTTAACTTCCAAATCTCCTTTCTCTCGTGTTAAATTCCTCAATGCACTTAAGAAGGTCTTCCTTTGTGAATTCAGGCCATAACTTGTCTTTGAGGAATATCCACTCAGAATATGTGCTTTGCCATGTCAGAAAATTGGATGTTCTTATCTCCCCGCCAGGCCTTATCACCAAATCCGGCTCGCTTTTGAGGTAAAGATTGCTTGCTATCAGATTTTCATCAATATCATTGGCATTTAATTTGCCTTTTTTCACATTCTCAGCAATCTTTTTCACAGAATCTGTTATTTCCTGCCTTCCGCCATAGGCCATGGCGAAATTGACTGTCAATTTGTCATTATTCTTTGTTTTTTCCATTATATCAAGCATCGCATTCCTTATACCTTCAGGAAACATCTCAAGCCTGCCTATGACATTGACCCTTATTCCCTTATCAAATGTCCCGCTATGGCTCATATTGCGGAATTTCTGCTTGAATAGGTTGAACAGGAAGTCTATTTCGGTTTTTGACCTTTTGAAATTCTCTGTTGAGAAAGAATAAAGTGTCAGTTCCTTAATTCCAATTTCTTGGCACCAAACCAGCAGCTCTTCCAGCTTCTTGATGCCATACTCGTGGCCTTTCCATGGCTGCAATCCTAGTCTCTTTGCATAGCGACGATTTCCGTCGAGGATTATAGCTATATGCCTGGGAACTTTTGAAACCATGAAAGAAAGAAACAAATAATTGTTTAAATAGGTTTTGACTCAAACCCTAAACAAAAACATAACTCCCATTATCATAGCCACTATGGAAAATGAGAACAAAGTCGCCTGAGCATAATAGGGCGCATTCAGCGGAACATCAGGCTGATTGATGATATTCGACACGACATTTCCTGTTATCTGGACCTTTGATCCGTAGTTAATGTCTACAAAAACACCTGCCACTAGCAAAACCAAACTTACAGATATTAAAAGCAGACCTATGACCTTAACCATTTTCTTTAACTTCCTCCTTGGTTTTATATAGCTTTCCAAACAAACCTACAAAAACTTCCTGCGGAACTTTTATTCCTGCTTCTACAAAAGCTCTTGCATACATATATCCATCTTTTTCCTCGTCATTCTCGGATTTGAAGTCCAGAAGATTTTTTAGCGTAAGATTGCACATATATCCATCATTTATCAGCAAAACAATTTTTTTATTATGTTGCTGTATTCTTCTTTCATCCAGGTCCAATGAGAATTCTTCCTTGCTGATTCCAAACTTGAAAAATTCCCATTCAAATAAATCATAGATGATTTTGCTGGCATCATTCTCATTGACATAATTCTCAAAATTACCAATCCCGAGATGCTGTAAAAATCCAACATCATTCTTCAGTTGAAATCTGTGGATCTTGCCAAGATAGCCCTTAACTGTTTGTCTGCTGCCTTTCTTGCTCCATTCATTTTCAACCAAATATGCGTACTCTTTTCCCTTGATTTTTTTAATCCGAAAGAAGGCCATATATGGAGTTAGGCACTATGAATTTATAAGCTTTTTGGTGCTGAAAATGATTTATTTTCATATATAATTTGGCAAATTAGACGAACTTTTTATCAGAAAGAGTTTACTTTATTTCTTTGGAAAATTCTTTTTTGAATTTCTCATTGGTTTTGTGCAGGCGCTGCACAGCACCAATCAACGCATTCTTTGGTGTTTCTTCCCCATCAGTTTCTACAATTATCTGGGGTACGCTAATTTGAGGATGCCTGATGCTGTATGTTGCAATCTTGACATGCTTGTCATTCCAAAGTTCTGTTTTCAGAGCATTGCATAATGTATGATCCACATCCTTTACCTCAAGCATGAGTTTGTTCTTTTTATCGTCGAGAATTTTGATTTCCATTTTATCTGTTAACAAGGACTTCAGCCTTATTTAAAAATCTTTTGTTGTTGAACAGCATATTAATTTTCTTGATTCCCCGACGACAAAATTCAGTTTTGCCTTTCAAATCTGAAGCAGCTTACATCAATCCTGTGTATTTGTCGTCGGTGGAACGCAAAACTGGCCTTCAACGGGAACTTGAAGTCCCAAATATGGGTGATTTTGGCGTTATTTTTAGCTGCAAACTGCTCCAAAAAGGCCTTATTCTCACTTTTGTGGAAAGAGTAGACAACTGGGGCTGTTTCAAGGGCCTTTCCAAGGAAAAGAAGGTCATTATGCCTTATTTTAGTGCCAAAAGGAGGATTTTCAAGTACTATATCCACCTTCATATCCACCTTACCTATGTCTTGCTCTATAAACTCCGCGTTTCCTAAGCTGTAACCCTCACTTTTCACCTTTAAAACATTGCTTTTAGCTGTTCCCAGAGCTTTTTTATCAAGATCTACGAGTGAAACACTCGTAGCACCTAGTAACAAGGCCCCAATACCTAGTATCCCTGTGCCACACCCTAGGTCAACTATCACTTTTCCTTCTATATCTCCCAATAAAGAGGCATTCCAGAGCGTAGAAGCCCCTATTTCGCTGTCCATAGGGTATTGCTCCTCCCTCACTTTTGGCTCGTAGAAGCCCTCCAGGCCCGATAAAACGATTGCCAGCCTTGATTTTGACACTATTTCCTTCATTTTAACTCTCACTTTTCACGAGTAAACTTCCGTCATTATATATTTTCAATATTGAAAATAACTCTTACCCTATACCCTGCCTTTGCCCCTTATTTTTGCCTATCAACTGGTCAAACTCTTGTTTTTATTTAACTTACTATTAAAACACTAAAAATTTTTGATCATTTTTTCATCAAATTATTTTCAAAAATTTCTAAAATTTTTTTCCGAAAATTTTCTAAAAAATTTATTTGAAAATTTTTATAATGTTGCAATTAATCACAATAACTCATAAAATCCATCATTCCCATCACAGTCCCATTATATTCCTAAGACTGTCCCATTACAGTCTCAAATTTAAATATTTTTCGAATATAATTATTCCCCTATAAGTCCCATCATATTCCCAGTATATTCCCATAAAAGAAAAGATTTAAATAATTGGGACTATAAATTGGGAATATGTTCTGGAAAAGAGACGATAGGACTGAAAAAAAACTGAATCAAATGAATCTGCTTTTGAAAAAATCATTTGCAAATGTCAAAAGAGATACAGCTCATATTTTTCAATGGATAAATTATTTCTACAGGAAAAATTTGGAGCAGGAAAACACCATAAAAAAACTCCAATTAGAGCTCTCTTACGTGCCAAAAACAAGGGAGGAAATAAGAAGAATTATTGACGATTATTACTCCTTTGAAGGCATCATGGGCAGGATGAGGGAATTGGACCATAAAGTAGACAAATTAGCGAATTTACAACATACAGTAGAGAGCTTAAAGCTGCAGCAGCAATCAGCGCAACATATTCATAGAGAAGCGCCAAAAGAAGCCTATTCTGGGCTATCAGAGATAGAAAAAAGACTGGAAAAACTTGAGCAAAAAAAGCTCTCAATCAAGGAAAAAATCATGAAAAGATTAACCAGAAATTCAAAGGAATATGTCAAAAGTGTGATGATTTCCTACATCAAAAAATATGGTAAAATATCGGCGCTCCAGCTGAAAGAAATTGTTGTGGATGAGCAGCATTTCTGCTCAAAAAGCTCGTTCTATCGCCTGCTGAACGAGATAGAGGACCTCGACGACATAGGGGTCATAAAACAGGGCAAGGAAAAGCATTATATTTCAAAGAATTACAAGCGAGTCAGGCAGGAATAATAGCAAATAGAAATCTATTTAAACCACCATCACACCCGAAAATTTTGGGGGTGTTTAACATTTTTGGAAAAATTTTTCTTAGAGGCAAATTTTTAGATTTAAGTAGGGTGAGAAGATCTTTTAAGCACGAATTGACAAAAATAAGGCACGAATTTGAAGAGCATTTACAGGCGATAAATGAGAATTCAAACGAGATAACTGCAAATTACGAGTACACCTGCGAGATTGAAAACAAGCTGGACAAGCTAAGCTCAAGGCTTGACAATATTCAGTTGTATATGCAGTCAACTTCAGGAATTGTTGTTGAAAAAAAGAAAGAGTTCGACGTCAAAAGACTTAATAGGAAAGAGCAGGAAGTTTTTCTGGTCATCTACACGCTTGAAGAAGAAAAAGGAAATTTGACATATGAAGACATTGCAAAAAAGCTCAGCATTTCAGAGCAGTTGGCAGGCGATTATGTGACTTCTATCATCGAGAAAGGAGTTCCCATAATAAAGCGATACATCAACTCAAAACCTTTTTTGAAACTCGATCCTGAGTTCAAGACTTTGCAGGCAAAAGAGAACATTCTGCAGTTGAGTCTTGCAGAATTTGGATTTTAAAACCTTTCATTTTTGATTAAAAGTTTTAATCTACAGAGTATCCAAGGGGCTTTTTACCTTCTTTAGCTGCTGCGTCGATACTTTTGTGTAGATCTGTGTCGTCGATAAATCAGAGTGGCCGAGCAGTTCTTGAATCACTCGAATGTCGGTTCCTGCTTCCAGCAAATGCGTCGCAAAACTGCTCCTTAACGCATGACAGAAAACTCGTTTTTTTATTCCGGCTTTTTCCGCAGCTCCCTTGACAACTTTCTGCGCTTGCCTTACTGAAATAGGCCTTCCTTTGACTGAAAAAATGAACTGGCTTTTGTCTTTCTTCGTCGACAAATAATCATTGAAATGCCCGATCAGATTGCTGGAAAGGATGATGTGCCTTTCCTTATTTCCTTTCCCATGCCTTATTTTTCCCATCTTTTCCTTTAAATCGAGATCGTCAATTTTCAGGCTGACACACTCACTAACTCGTAATCCTGACGAGTACATGAACTCAATAAGCAGCCTGTGCTTCGGATTTTCCACAGCATCCAGGATTTTCTTTATCTCGTCTTTTGTCAAAACAGTGGGCAGTTTCTTCTCAGACTTTGGCGCCTTGACCGCGTTAAATGCCGTATTTTGCAATATTTCGCTAAAAGAGAACTTTAGGGCGCTTAGCGCCAAATTAACGCTCCTGGGGCTGTATTTTAGCTCTGACATCAAATATGCCATATAGTTTTTGGCATCATCTTCAATAACTTCCTTAGGATCTTTCTTGACGTAATCCAGAAATCTCTTATTGTGGTATAGGTAAGTCTCGACTGTTCTTGCACTAAAACCTCTTATTTTGAGCTCAGTCTCCAGCTTTTTGAGCATTTTTACCCACAAATGTGTATACTGGTATATAAATGTTCGCCTAATACGCATTAAAAGAAGTTCGTATCAATCAAAAAAGCGAACATTTATATATAAGGTAAAGCTAATTTTTCCCATGATTAGAGACTATGAGTTACTACCTTCAAAAAGCCCCAATGGAAAGGCCCAGGTGAAATGCAAGGAGTGTAATGAAATTAAGGATCATCATGCAAGGGGTTATTGCTACAGATGTTATAAGCGCGTTGGATGGAAACGAAAAAAAATTCTTTGCAGTAACTGCAACAGAAGACGACATCACAAAGCATTTGGTCTTTGTGGAGGATGTCATGTAAGGCTCCACCATTATGAAAAAACTCTTGCACGAAATGCAAAAAGATATCATGGGATAGATTATCAATTATACAAAAAGACGACGGAAAAATGTAATAGTTGTGGTTTTTCTAAAATTGTTCAAATCCATCATTTGGACGGGAATACTAGAAACAACGACCTAAAAAACATAGTGGGATTATGCCCTAATTGCCATAAATTAATCCATATGTATGAATATTATGAAGAAATTAAAAATAATCTTGAGAAAAAAGGATACGATGTTTCAAAAGTACACCCAACAAATTATGTCAAATCTTAAATTTTTCAAAAGAATTTGAGATTTTACTCGTAAAACCTCGTCGAAGAACACATTCTGGCAATTTAAGCAGGCTTTTTTTATCAAATCACAACGTCGTTATTTCAGTTCATCGCGATGATATTTCGGATTGATCCCGATTGCCTTCATTTCCTCGTTTCCGCAATATTCGCAATGATAAATCTCGTACTTTGAATTGCCGCTCTGCATAATCCCTTTCTTGCTCATATTCTTATCGCATTTCTTGCATTTCACTTCATTCATTTTTATCAAAAATTAAGTCCATCGGACTTTAAATAATTATTGTTTAAATGCTATTTTGTCGCCTATACCAATGTTGTTTTTTGCTGTGAAATCAGCATTGACTTCCAGCACATATTTTGCCGGCTTTGAGGATTTGTACAAAGCGCAAGGATCTTCTTTGCAAGGAACAGCATATTCAATGTCAACAATTTCAAAATTTTCACCAATGAAAATTATGTCTAACGGAATCAGAGTATTTTTCATCCAAAACGACCGGTAATTTTCATCACCAAAAACAAAAAACATCCCGGAATTTTCATCTAAATTTTCCCTGAACATCAAGCCCATTGTTACTTCTTCATCATCGTCGGCAATTTCAACAGCGATCCTGACTGTTTTTTCACCGTTTTCTATAAGAATTTCACCAAGATTTTTATCAATATTTTTTGTACATCCAATTACAAAAATCAGCAAAAAAATTATTAAGATTTTCCTCATTTTTTTCATTAATTTTTTTCAACTTTTATAAACTTTTTTAAAAATTTTACAATTAGAATTTATTATAATATTTAGTTATTAATTATATAATTTAGATGTATTATGCCACTATTATATTTATAAATTAATACAATCTTTAAATTAATGTGTTTATTAAACATATTTACCAATATATATTTTAAATTATATATTATCACTCGTAATATATGTTTTCTATATTGAAAATTATATATTAAACTCACTTTCCCTAGGTAAAAAGTGAGAGTTAAAATAGAGAAATGAGTACTAAAAAGAGCCCCAAATCAGGGTTTTCAGGGTAGTATACGAGCAAAACAGCGAGGGTTGGAGATAGGCCAGAATAGTGCCATTGGCTGATTCCTATCAGAAGGCCACTCTTTAGAGCTAAACATGCCTTACTAGTGCATTTTGACAGTTTGCCATAGTAAAAGTGAGAATTCCATATATAGACTAATCACTCATAACAAAGCTAAATCCTAGGCCCTACTAAGCAGTTGACAGCTTTCATGGGTAAGTGTACTCAGTTGATAGGTAAATCATACACTCAAACCGTAAAGTGAGTCTTAGTTAGGCACTATGAAATTCCCTATATAATTCAGCTATATAAGCTCTAAAAACCTTGAATTTAGCCCTTTTAGACGTTCTAGCAATCCATCAATCAGCATATATTCTGACGAGTTAACTGCAAAGTGAGTTTTCAAGGTACACATTGAAGAATAATCCACCTTCATAAAATTTTATTTTCTTAATTTGTCGACGACAACTATCCCAATTCTTCTTTTAACTTAATATCATGAACTTCCTGATCCATCTTCAATAATCCTAGTTATCTCATCAATCTTTTCAGGATTTAAACTAACTTGTAAACCATATGAAGTTTTCTTTGGAAGAATAAAACCTTCCTTAATCAATTCTTTAACAACCTCTTTTGCAGATCCAACAACATGTTTTGGCAAACCTTTTGTTAAATGCTCAACCGCCGTATGCTTTCCGCCTATAATTCTTCGTCGGTATAATTTTCTTAAAATAATTTTTGCTACATCCATTAACTCTGTTAATACAATTAAGTATTTATAGTTATGTTCATTATAATGAACATTCAAATATAGAAAAATATATAAATAAGTTAATATAATAATACATTACTATGGAAGAAAAAACCTCTTTTAGAGTAGTATTTGGAGAGTCTCCAATAGTTAAAGTAATCGACTTTTTCCTAGACAACAGAGAATTTGACTACAGCTTAACAGATATAGCAAAAAACGCAGACATTGGCTGGAGTACATTACACGGCTTTTGGAAAGATTTAGTTAAATTAGACGTTGTAACAAAAACAAGAAGAATTGGAAGAGCAGAACTCTATAAATTGAACATGAAAAGTCAACTAGTAAAGAAACTTATTGATATTGATGCAACAATTTCTAAAAAGTTAATGCAAGAGGAGATTGAAAAACAAAAGTTAAAAGTTTCGATCTAAATTATAGAAGAGTAATAATGGCTTTAAATAGACTATTATCGAAATTTACCTAGAATAATCCTAACTCCCTGCTTATACGGAGGTGACCATCGATCCACAGAAGAATCCACTCTCATTCCACTATCTTCTCCCCTACCAGGAGTACGCTTGAATTTCCCGACGGTAACAAAATGAGTGGGGAGGTATGGTCCTCCATATTCATTTGGATCAGCATTAGTAGCCTCAAAATTATCTTCCCCTAAATCTTCAAGTAATCTGTTAAAATATATAATATCTGACGGACTATGACGGTGATTTTGATTTATTGCTAATTGCGACATTAAACCTGTAGCTCTCTCCGGTTCAGTTGCTGCCAATGCTCTTAACTCACTTAACCTTTCATCAGAACTTCCTGTTAATTCTTCATCAGATATCAGACCTTCTTGTTGCAAATAATCTCTTATAACTTTTGTTTGCTCAAAATAATCTCTGTCGACGGTATCAGGATGTAATCTTGGTAAAAACATTACCCATTCAGATTTTCTTTGCTTTCCTCTGTCTAGAGGAGTATCATAAACTCTTAATGCCAAGACAGCTCCTAAATCTCTTGTTTTTTCCATTACTGTTCTAGTCGGTAATTTTGGCATATCTTGTGGATTTATATCATAACCAAATACATCATAGAAATGTTGAGGACCATAAAGCCTGTCTCCAAAAACAGTATGAGCTTCACTTAAATTGTAAACTTGAGCACTTAATCCCATTTTTTTAACTTTTGCTGATTGAATTCTATCGTCTAGAGTTCTAATTTGTCCTATAGTTTCATGCTCTAAACTTTTAACTCCACCTTTAGAAACATCAGGAGAAATTCCTAATTCTTGAGAAATTCTTTGAATTCCCCTTTGAGCATATTCTACACTATATCTTTCAGAATCAAGAGCATGGGTTCTTTCTTCAATATCTCTGTCTAATTTCCTTATTTCTCTCCTATTCCACCATTTTTTAGGTCTTTTAAATCTACCACCAAGCCACCCACTTGTTAACTTATGGTATCTTGTTGCTGGAGTTGCTAATTCACCTTCAAGGCTAGTAGCTTTTGAATGATTTACACGATAAACAGAGCCACCTAAATCACTTAACTTTTTTAATCTAGCCTCAGCTTGCTGCTTTTCCTCAGAAAGTGAAGCAATAACACTAGATAAAGCCATATATTGTTCTTCTGGACTATCGGTATCACTATCCATACACTTACTATAGAGATTACCCTTTTTAAACCTTTCGATTTACAACTACTAGAAAGTAGTAATTCATCCCAAATAACTCAGTTTCTTCTTATCACTTATGTCCTGGGCTTCCTGGCCTTTCTGCAATATTGTCTTGAGCTTTGTCTCGAACTTCTGCGCCTGCTCAAGCAATGGTTTGTAGTCGAGATCCATCCCAAGATACTTGTCAAGCGCTTCAATTAATTTTGCAGCAGCTTTGCTGTCCGGCAGATTGGAATGCGTCTCTGCAAACAAACAGCTGACTGGAATTTTTTCTGCCCTGAGAAGAACAGCCCCTGTTACGCCTATGATTATGCCTTCTTTTAAAGATTCTATCTTTAATTTTTCAAATAATTTGGAATTCTTGTCGTTATTGGAATAGTAAAACACTCTCGAACCCTGGCTTTTCTCTCCTGAACCGACACCTTCGAGAGATAATATCTCATTTACATTTAAATCAGAGGCTATTTTGCTGATTGTACTGCCCATTTCCCATTCGTGATGCGTTGCTGCTGTAATGGCATGTATTATCACTAGATTATATTTCTGGTTGTAAAAGATCCCCAATGGCTCAACGATCTTGTTGCCGTGTATTGCGACCATTGCAGGCGCGTCATCAAGCAAGATCTTGCCGATCTGCTCTGTTTTTAGGTGGTCAATCAAGAATTCTGTGGCAATCGTGCCAACCAGTCCAAAACCAGGAAAGCCCTCGACTATAGTGCAGTTCTTAGGCTTTTTCCATAACTTTACTTCCATCATCTGCCCTCTTTTTTTATTTTGGTTGCCTTGTTCCGACATACTTGTATTCGACAAAAATATTCCTGAAAATCTGCATCAGATCTTTGTCGATTTCTCTTTCTTCGTATCTAATTGCCTCATCCCAAGGCCCCATAATCCTTTTTGCTGTTTTTTTATTTATCTCCTTGTTCTTTTTTATCATCTTTTTAAGTTTTTCTACTAATTTATGCAATTTTTTCTTTTCATTTTCAAATTTTGAAATAAGTTTTGCCGAATAAGCCACATTATCACTGATTTTTTCAATCCCTTCTGCAACAAGTCTTGCAAGTGTCACAATATCTTTTGGATCAACTTGGCCTTGGTTTACTTTTTTCATCAAGTCGATCTGTTGTGATGTTACTTCATTCTTAACACTGATAGCGCCAACTTTAATTTTCCTAGTAAGATTTTCAATTCCCCTAAAAGAAAGTTTTCCGAATGAAAACTCATGCTGTGCCTGTTTTTCTGTCTTCCACTTAAGTTTTCTCAGTTTGTTGACAAGGATTGCACCGGTTTTGACCAGTTCATTTTCTCCAACATCCAATCCACGGATTACTTTTTTGTATTCATTTATCTTCTTTTCAATATCTTTCCTTATTTTTTTAAGATCTTTTTTGCCTTTTAAATTTGTTTCATCCAAAAGCGCTTTTTCTGATTCTTCCTTTAGTCTTTCATGCTCTTTTTTGCATACTTCAAGGAGATGATTTAACAGCTTATAATAAAGATATAGTATGGTGCTGTCATAAAAATTTATGAATTTCAATTCTTTAACTGAAATTCTGATTTCTGTTGCCAATTTTGAAATTACCGGATATAACTTTACTACAGCGTGTATATTTGACCTAATTTCCTTTGTTAATTTTTTAAGTTCTTGTTTGGTGGTTTTTAACAATGGATAAAGATCCTTTAATTTCCAGGTTTCTTCCCTGATTTTTGTTGTTAGAGTAGAATCAGGCAACATACAATAATATTTGAAAGGAAAAGCTGCAATGACCATGCATAAATCTGCAGTGTTTTTGTATAAAAAGGTTTCTATGATATTATACTAGTTTCCCGGATAGAAAATAGTCCCTACTTCTTCATTATTAAGGATCCTAGGCAAGACATCCTTATGCCTGCCATTAGCTACAACAACTATGATACCTGCTTTAGTTGTCTCTTTAGCAGCCTGGATTTTGGATTTCATGCCTCCGACACCCAAATGGCTTTCTTTTCCGCACATCCTGTCAATTTTCCTGTCAATTTTCCTGACTTCTCTGACTAAGACAGCGCCTTTGTTGATTGGATCTTTATCATACAGTCCATTTACGTTTGTCAGGATAACCAAGGCATCAGCTTTAAGTTTGGTTGCAATTAAGGCAGACATATGGTCATTATCACCGACAGCTGGAAAAGCCGGTCCGATCTCATCTACAGAAATAGGGTCATTTTCATTGATTATTGTTACAACACCCAGATTAAGCAATCTGTTCAGACTATTCCTCAAATTCTTGAATGTTGTTTTGTTCTTGAAAACATCGTGCGTCAATAATATCTGCGCAATTTTGATGCCATATCTCTGGAACAAGTCATGATACTTGGCCATAAGTATGCTTTGCCCGACACCGGCACAAACTTGTTTCATGACTATATCTTTAGGTTTTTTCCTGACTTTGAGTTCCTTCAT
>CEPX01029190.1_pt1 | contig 52793 bp, 73 predicted proteins | sample 361361 | NCBI WGS metagenome assembly CEPX01 (sample SAMEA2619974, study PRJEB7988) | marine metagenome | biome: marine biome (ENVO:00000447); feature: mesopelagic zone (ENVO:00000213) & marine oxygen minimum zone (ENVO:01000065); material: "saline water (ENVO:00002010), including plankton...
GAAACACTCTGAGCGCCACATACGAGCCATAGATCGACGTATTAGTTACCTCCGTGACCCTACAGGTGAGCTACGAGCCATATCTATCCGCAAGGAGGAGTGGCACAGTAAGAACAAAACAGAGTTGGAAGGTCTTAAACACTTCCTATCAACTAATTATCCAGATGCGCTCAGCGACTGGGATGAACTAACAGGAGGCAGTAATGTCACAAGAACGTGAAAGTGGTTATCATGTGGGGGAGACTTCATGTCCTGTCTGTGGATCTAATGACAATCTCAAAGTGTACTTGCACGAAGACTCAGAGGGTAATCAATCGTATGATGCCTTCTGTTTCGGTGCTGTATGCCGTACATATTTCGATCAAGAAAAACTGAATGAGTTGGGTGCGGCACAGGAGTATATTGATGGTGCGGAGAAAGTAGACACTGCTACTCTCAAATCAAAAAGTAATCGAGATCCCATCACTCGTGAGGAGTTTATGGATCTGTGGGGGCGAACTAAAGACGCTACTAAACAAGTTACGTATCGCGGTATTCGTCCTGAGATTCGTCAGAAGTTCTCACACCTGATCGAAACAGATAGTCGCGGTAATGTAGAGTTTGTTTACTACCCAGAGACACGCGCTGATCGTGAAGAGTTAACTGGCTTGATGGGATATAAGAGTCGATTCACCCCTAAGAAGCGGTTTGGCTGGCGTAACCTTGGTAAGACTGGGCAGTCTAACGAGTTATCAGGTCAGAAAGAATTTCGCAATATCAATGGCAAATATATCCTTATCGTTGGCGGAGAGTGTTATGCCGACGATACAGAAGTTTTCACAGAGAATGGATGGGTTAAGTTTCCCGATCTGAAGGTAGGAACTAAGGTTGCTCAGGTGGATCAGCAAGGTAACGCTACTTTCGTAGAGCCTTTAAGTTTTACGTGCACTCCGTGGAATGGTGAGTTGATGAACTACACTGGTAGATATTCTGACACAATGGTTACGCCTAAACATAAAATGTTTACGTATGCCGTTGGTTCAGGTAAACCTAGGACTCACGAGGCAGCACACCCCGCTAGTATCGCTGAGAATTTCAGGCAAGTAGTGCAACTAAGCGGCAACGGTGTAAACTTGAGCGACGAACAGCTTAAGTTTATTGTAGCGCTTAGTGCAGATTCCAAAGTAGATGAGAGAAAGTCTGGTAAACGTGTAGCGCATTTCAGTTTAATTAAAGATCGGAAGATTAAAAGACTCACGGAATTACTAGATTCACTCGGAATGGAGTACACAAGTTACGGTAAAGAGGGACGTAATTGGGCCTGCGAGCGTAAGTATCACACATTCAATGTGACGCTAGAACACTGGTGTTCACAAAAAGGATTACCCCTTAACTGGGCCACAGAGCTAACCTTGTCTCAAAAGGAAACAATTCTTAGTGAAATTCCGTACTGGGATGGGAATTTTGTTAAAGAACGAGATGCTTTTGAGTTTTCAGCCAAAGAGTTGGATCAATGTGAATTGGTAAGGGATATAGCGCTGACTTCTGGTAAGTGGGCTGCACTACGACATAGACGTAATGATTTAGGAGAGTGGTACTGCGTTAAAATTAGCGGCACTAAGCAGACTGCAAGTTATCAATCACTTGACATCAAAAGTGTTCAATACTCTGGTTTAGTTTATTGTGTAACAGTTCCTTCGGGGTTACTTTACATCAGACGTAACGGAAAGCCTATGGTGTGTGGTAATTGTGACCAAGTATCTGCATACCAAATGCTTTATGATGCGCAAAAGGACAAAAGTTACGATTCTATCCCAGTGGTTTCTCCTACTTGTGGAGAAGGGAGTGCCGTTAAGCAAATCGCAGCACAGTACGATTTCATTGACCAATTTGACTGGATCATTATTGGTATGGATAACGACGAAGCGGGTCATAAAGCGACAGAGGCTATTTGTCAGGTTTTACCTAAAGATAAAGTTAAAATCGCTAAGTGGTCTATGAAAGACCCTAATGAAATGTTGCAAGCTGGTAAAGAAAAGCAGTTTGTTAGAGACTTCTATAGCGCTGAAGAGTTACATAAGAGTGGGGTTAAGGATAGCTTAGACGCACTCAATGAGGTCGAAGAGTTTTTGACAGCTGAGAAGATTACGTTGCCACCTTATATGCACCGTATTCAAGAAAACATGAGAGGTGGGATAAAGACTACGGGTCATATTGGTAATGTAATCGGGGATACTTCCATTGGTAAAACTTTCTTGACGGACAATATGCTGTTACATTGGATTCTAACGAGTCCCGTTATCCCTACCATCGTTAGTCTGGAGCGTACCGCAGGTGAGATGGGGGCTGATCTCTTGTCTATCTATCTGAAAAAGAATCTCACTTGGTTTAAGGATGGCATGGAGGCAGTGGATTATTTGCATTTACCGGAAGTTCAAGATAAAAAGATGGAACTGTTTGTAGATGATGAGGGTAAGAAACGTTTCTACATTATTGACGAACGTGAAGGGGATGTGCCTACCTTGATGCGACAGATTGAACGTGTATCCAAGAAGTATGACTCTAAGCTTGTAATTTTTGACCCTCTCACAGATCTATTACGGTCATTAGGAACAGAGGCCCAAGAGGACTTCATGAAGTGGGAAAAGTTTATGAAGAAGGAAGGATTTATTTTCATTAACGTTCTTCACACCCGAAAACCCATGCCAGATAAAGAAGGTAGAATTCGGGATGTAGGAGAATATGATGCTTTAGGCAGTAGCACGTTCCCTCAAAGTGCGGATTGGAATATGGTTATTAACCGTGACAAAAATGCTGAAGACCCCGTAGAAAGAAACACTACACGTGTTAGCCTACCAAAGATTCGAGGGGGTACTACGGGTCATGCCGCAGACTTGTATTATGATACTGAAACACGCCAGCAGTATGACAAGGAAGATTGGATGAATGGGGTTTATGATGTAGTGGCTTCCCCTATGGAGACAGAAGAAGGCACATCACAGGAAGCTGACATTTTTGGAGGTGATTTTGAGACTACTGGCTAGCGATATTGAGGCGAAAGGTTTTTATGAGGATGTAAATTCATGGGATGATGTTCATTGCTTCGTGTCCATTGATATTAACACTAAGGAGATCTTCCTGTTCCATGATCACCCGGAGTTTGATAACGCCGTGGTTGTAGACCCTCATGACAGTAAAGAATACATGATCCCTATTCGTAACGGGTCTTTACAGGATGGGTTAAAGTTTTGGGAACAGGAATCTAATTCCGGTAGTAAACTTATCGTTCACAATGCACACACTTATGACCGAGTGATCATTAATAAGTTAAGCCCGGACAATACAATACCCTTTGATTCGTGGTGCGATACATATGTCCAATCTAAGGTGCAGTGGTTCGAGCGACCAACACCTAAAGGGTGTAAAGGCGCTCATGGCTTGCAGGCTTACGGTGTTCGTTGTGGTGTTAATAAACCGGAGGTGAAGGATTGGAAATACATAGATGCGTTCAAATTGCACCGATGTATTGAGGACTGTAAGATTCAGGCCAAAACCTATTTGATGTTGGAAAAGGAACGTAATACCCTCAAGGCCAAGTGTGGAATTGATTTCACTCAAGCTCTTAGAATGGAAAGCTTGTATGCATCGGAGTGTGCTAAGCAGGAGATTGTCGGCGCTAAGGTAGATGTGGATCATATTAAACGCTGCCTTACAGACTTGGACACTAAACTGGCAGTATTGACTGAGGAGATTGAGCCTCAGCTACCGCCAACTGTTAAGCCTAAAGGCCCGAAGGTTAGTCGTAAAGAGATTGCGGAGCTATTGGGATACAATCCTGCTAACGTCAAAGATACTTTCATCTCACGAAAGGTGGGCGGTGAAGTGCAGACTGTGGTGGAAAAGCCCTACGTCAAACCTAGTGTGAATTTCACTAAGAAAGAGAAGATCACCTTCTATCAAGGTTTCCATATGACGTATGGCTTCAGCCCGGAGTATAAGAAGAAAAAGGATTTAACTGAGTGGATTAAAAAGGAGTACCCCGAAACGAAACCGAAGGACTGGGGGATTGAGAAACGAGAAGATATATCAGAAGTTCTGAACTCCAATACTTGCAACTACTTCGATTTAGATCCCACTGATACTCACATCATTGTAGGGCCACATACGAAGGTGGAGTTTACGCCGTCCCGGATGACCCAGAATGAAGTAGTGAAAGGTTTTCTTATCAAGTTGGGTTGGAACTACGCGGATGAATGGAACCTTAAAACTGATTCCAACAATCAATGCATTAAGTCCGAAGTTGATACGGAGGTAAGATGGCCTCCGAAAGCAGCTCCAGAACACCAGCTAGTTAAGGTGGTACGAAAAGGAGATCTCATGGTTTCATCCCCTAAGTTGGGTGAGGATGATTATGAACAGTTACCAGAAGGTGTGGGGAGGAAGATCGCGGAGTACAATACATACAAGCACCGTAGAGGATTTCTGTCTAACATAAAAGATCCTGACAACAAGGGACTACTCAGCTACATCAGGGAAGATGGACGCATACCTTGCGGCGTTAATAACTTCGGCACAAGAAGTGGTAGGGGCGCTCAACGAGTGTGGGTTAATGCTCCATCGGAATCCGCATTGTACGGTCAAGAGATCCGTAAATGTATCGTGCCGGGTGAGGGTAAGGTTCTTGTAGGGGAAGATATGAAATCAGCTCAGCTTAGTATCGCGGCATACTACGCCAACAATGAAGATTATTACTATAATGTGGCTACTGGGGTTGAATTCGCAGAGGACGGAACTTATGTAGGTACTTCCGCACACTGCGTAAATGCAAGAATGTTCGGGTTGGTTACGCAACGTCAATGGGAGGAAGCCAAGACAACCCAAGATTTAGACCTAATCAGTTCGTTGAGTTTAATTCGTAAAGGAAGTAAAGGCGGGAGCTTCGCGGTGATCTTTGGTGCGTCTGGCGCTAAGGTGGCTAAGACTATCGGCATTCCTGAAAAAGAAGGGGCAAAACGTCGCAAGCAGTTCCTAGCTGAAATGGGTTTAGATGATGTATCTTCATGGTTGAGTGAGTGTGAACGGAAATACAAACACGGGGGAGGTTTCTTCATACCGCTAGCCTTCGGATACTGGTTGTGGAATAATAGTTCACATAAATCAATAAATACTATTGTGCAGGGGTTCGAGGCGTTGGCGCAGAAGATGGCAGTGATTAAGTTTAACCAGATTGTAGATCAAAGAGGTTGGGCTGAGGTCAATAAAATACTTGACGTGCATGATGAGTTTTTAGTTGAATGTCCTGAGTCTATGGCAGAGGAAGTAGGTCGCATGATGGGTAAGTGTTATTCATGGGCGGGGGAGCAGATATTCAAGTATCACTCTAACAATCCTGATCACTTTGCGAATTACAGCCCACCGAAGTTTGCTATTGATTTGGATGGAGGGTTTAAGGTTGGATGTAATTATTACGCAGTTCACTAATCAAGGGTTGACACTGCACCGCCAGACGCATAAAATGCACATAAATTAACAGAGAGGAGTAATACATGACTACAGATATTATTAAAAAGAGCGGTGTAATCGTAGAGGGAGTGGAGATCAGTTCAGAACATATTGGCCAAAATCTTGAGGTTGTTGAGAGTAATGAATCCAGATACCTACCAAAAGGTTTCATATCTGAAGTGCTGGAGGTGTCAAACGGTGGTATGGTTTTACTTGATACTGGCAACGAACGAAGCAACGGGTGGTACTTGAGTGATAAGTACATTACTGGTATGAAGTTCAAATGGGTGGATCGTTCTCTTGTAGCACTCCTTAAACCGCCAGTTAAACAAGTGAGCGAGAATGTTCGTGGCAAGAAAGCTAAAGCACTACGTGAAGCTTGGGAAGCCAAAGAGAAAGCTATCTGCGAGTATGAGAAACTTCTGAGTGAAGCTCAGGAAGAATCTGTAGGTTTGGTAGTTTCAGAGGGGATTGTTGCGGAAGGTGAAGGCTGTCGTAAACTTATCATCTCTTACTCAGCCCCAACTAAATTTTATAACTAAGGGGGAAACTATGAAGAACGTATTATTAACTGTTGGTGGTGTTATTGGTATGATAGGTTTGGGTATTGCAACTGACTTAGGGGGTTTGCTCTACAAGAAAGAAACGGCAGCTTTCCGAGGTAAGGCGAATGCGGAACATCAGATTGAGAGCGCTGCTAGCCGAATTCAGCGTTATGAAGAATTCTTTAACATCTGTCAGAGCATTCAAGCGAAGGAGGCAGCTATCGACACCATTAAAGCTTCGATGTCACAGGATAATCAGTTATACTCAGTGTCTATCACTTCCAACCAGATGGCGCGCTCAACACTGATCGCGGAGTATAACAGTAAGACCGCACAGTCGTACACTTCTGCACGTTTTAAAGCAAGTAACCTGCCGTATCGTATTGACCTTTCACAATACGACGGCTCGAACAAAACCGAATGTTTTTATTAATAGTGTAGGAGAATCAACATGAAAAAGATTAACTTAGTTACAGCTATGACAATGGTATTACTAACTACAGGTTGTCAGGCAAAACAACCCAGTGCCGCAGAGTTAGCAGAAAAACGTAACGTACAAGCACAGATGAATGTTAAAGCGCGCGCTACATCCTCTGTGCCGGTGCCACGTTCCAGCAACTTCCAAGCGCGTAAGAACATTGCTGAGTACATGAAACGGGTAGATGAAAAAGGTAAGATCTGGTATGTCTACGAACGCGCCCCAATGTCCGGTGAGATTCTAGGTATGTACATTAGCTCTAGCTACCCACAAAGCGTGTGTACATTTATGACGCCACCGGAGGAAATTAAGAGTGTTCATACAGACTGGGGGCAAGCATACGGTACGGCCCAGTTGCTTACAACAGCCATGGCGTTAGATGGCGTATACTACAAAGGTGGTGATTGCCCTGATTTCTTCTTTGACTATACTTCGGGTGCTATGGTGGTACTAGACTCAGACGCTGTATCCATTGCAGTAGATAAGCCATTGAATGTTAATGTTAAGCCATTTGTGTTTTCAGGAGGTAAATAATGCTACGGAATTTTGAGATAGATGCCGTCGAGACGGACGGTGATGATCAACTACGTTTCAGGAATTGGAGTGATTGGGATGGTGCGATTGAATTGATGCATAAAACCGAAGAAGGTGCAGTTAACTGCATAGTGTTAGATAAAGAACAGCTATTGCAATTGAAGAAAAGTGTTGATATCGTTTTAATGATTATGGAGGAAGACAATGGAAATACCACACAACGCTAAACCGACGGATAGAATTCCATCAGAAGTTCTAGCGAATTGGGTTGTTAGATACGGGGATCTTGCCAAAATCTATGTTGTGATGGCTAGGGTTACTGGTAGGGAATTCTCCGACGAGACGAACATATCCTACTGGGGTCAACTACACGACGCTTTTTTTGGCAGATATTGCCATCTACCGGATAAGGCTTTTGAGTGTCTTCCCTCAATCGACTATTATGGTGTGGAGGACATGGTGTTAGACACGTTATTCCCTAAGCAAAAAACGAAAGAACAAGAACAGCTGGAAGAGCTAGAACAATCAGCTCGAAACATTAACGAACAAATCAAACAACTGAAGAAAACAATGGAGGAGAAGTAATAATGGGTGTGTTTAGTAACAACAACCAACCGCAGAGTGAAGGCACACAGGGTAGTACAGACTACGAGGCTTATAACAAGTGGTTAGAAGAGAATATTGGTACAGATCCAGTATCTGAGACAGGCATTATTTCAGGTATCATTGATCTGGGTATCCAACCGCAGGATTGGAATGAATACGAAGCCAATGAGAAGACTGCTGAGGAAGAGCAGAACACTATCGCCTACTGGGAAGGTAAAGGCGGTAAGTGTTACTTCAAAGATGGCGAGAATGATGAAGGTAAAGCTTGTCGTATGAAGTTTGTACAGAAGAAACCTACACAGTCTTTTGCATTCTCTGTGGACTTCCCACAGTACATGGTTCCTTGGAATGAGTTCTCTGAGAACATTGATGAACCTAAACCGTATCGTGTAGTATTGAACGGTAAGTTCAAGTCTGAGTTGGCTAAGGTGTACCCTTTGTCTTGGGAGAACTTGGAAACAGATCGCTCTAAAGATCCTGTGTTCTCCGTACGCCGTAATTCGATTCCATACAAACTGGCATTGAATACCGGAGCTATTAAGAACGGGGATCGCATGTTCCCTCAAGACATTCCCAAAATCTTAGGTAAGGCAGCGCAGTTCCAGATCACCCTTAAACGTAATGGGGATTTCCTGAACGAACGTGTGAAGTTACAAGGTGTTATCCCTGCTGCATTAGTTAAGGCTGGCTTGGTTCCAAAGCTAGACGAGAAGTTCCAGTATGCAGTGGAGTTTGATGAAGATAATAATCAAGAACACGTAGACTTCTTGCAGAAAGCTGTTAAGAACACTATGAAGAAAGCGTCCAACTATGAAGGCTCTAAGCTACAGCAACAGTTGGAAAAGGATGGTAAGTCTGAGAGCGCCCCTGTGTCTCAGGAGAGCAGCAGTAAGGGGGTAGCTAATGATAGTGATCAAAAAGCTCCTGACACCTCGCCAGCTGGCTCTCAGGGTGCATCGCAGGACAGTGGGGAGGATGGTATGTTCGACGAAGACATTCCTTTCTGACCTAACAATTAATTAACCCAAGGGGGAGGTGAGGTATTGTCCTCCCTCCCTATTTTTATATGTGGAGGATTTATGGTTCAACTGATGAACCCTGAGTGGAGAGATTACATAGACGAAAACACTACACTGGTTATTGATCTTGATAGTCCATGCTTTGCAGCTGCTTCTCTTAATGAAGAGAATGTTATGACTGTAATCCATAAAGCATCAGGTAAGGAAGTGTTCAAGCATAAGCAGGTGGATGAGTTCGTAAAAGAGTGTGTTAATCCTGAGACATTGGAAGAAGGGTACTCAGGTAACGACAAACCACGGTACTCTGATAAGCCAACAGGAAAGAAGATCAACGTCAAGTTCAAGAATAAGACTGATTTCTGGGGGCGTACTAAGAAGAAGGTTACAGGTTGGCTGGGTGATCTCAATGAAAAACGTATTGCTGAAGATAAGGAACCCTTTGAGCGAGAAGACTTCGAGATAACTTTTGAAAAGAAAGCTGGTGAAGTAGCCTATGCTATATCCCACCTTAAAAAGTCAGTGCAGCAGATCAAGGATTACTTAGGTATTCAGAAAGCTATTTGCTTAATTGGAGAAGGTAATAACCATCGCCATGATGTATTATTGCCTACCAACCCGAACAAACCGGATGAGCCACTGACGGGGCGGTATAAGGGTCAGCGCCCTTCTAATAAGCCGGTGCTGCTGGAAGAGGTTCGTAAGTACGCTGTCAACTACCTAAACGCAATTGATGTTACAGGGAATAATGTAGAGGTTGACGATGTATTCAATTTTTACATGCATAAGAGCCACGTGAACTATAAGAGGACAGGTAAACACCTATATGTTGGCGTTGCTCAGGATAAAGATGCTTTGTCCTTCAATGGGTTGATCTTTAACTACTACAAGGATGGTAAAGATAAGAAGTGGAAACACCCATATCCATATCTTGTAGATGGCCTTGGCGAATTAGATTTAAAGGATGGGGAAGTGAAGGGTAAGGGTGTTAAATGGTTATGCACTCAATGTCTCATGGGCGACCAAGCAGATAACTTCTACCCAACAAGACACGCTGGTATTGCTTTTGGCAACGTGGATGCTTATAAGTACTTACATGACTGTGACACACCAAAAGAAGTGATACAGAAGACATACGACAAATACCTAGAGTGGTTCCCTGAAGGTACAGAGTTCACGGCATGGAATGGTGAGCAAGTTAAGGTGTCTGCATTGGAATGGTTGGAGATGATCTTTACGTGCGCTTATATGTTGAAGGGCTATAAAGACACGACAACGTTTAAGGACTTAATGGATTATGTAGGAGTTGAATATGACGATAAAAAATAAACCTGAATACCGATTCGCACAACGAACCGGATTTTGTAGAGCATGTGATCAGAAGGTAGAGAAGGGTGTAGATAAGGCAGTGTACTTCTATTCACACATGAACAGGGGTCAACATATAATAATTTGCCCTAAATGCGTAAAAGTTTTAAATGAGTTGGTGGAAGAATAATGACAGAAGATGGAGTAGTGAATTGACGACTCAAATTGAGATAGCAGCGTTTGATTTATTAGGCGTTGAAAATATTGAACCCAACATTGCTACGTTGAAATTGTGGAAGGATAAGTTCGAAGGTTCCCTACCTCATGCAGGGCAGTACCACGGTATTAAGTGCGGTAGGGAACACCTTAATTGGTTAATGTGTTGGGCTAGGACAAGTGATAAGGTACTACCACACGTGGGTATTGAAATTATGATGGGTTATCTTTGTTATTTACGGTACTATGAATTACATCCCCAAGAATTTGAAATGAGAGGAGTTTAATTTGACAACTAAGAGAGAAATTGTAGAGCGTTTAGAGTGGTTGGTACTGCAAGAGGAAGAATATGCACCCCGTCAATCATTAGAAGCCGCTTGGTTGCTATATCGTGACCTTAAGCATGAACTAAAGAACCTCTACTCAGACTTACGTGAATTGAAAGAAGATATTAAACGTGACTTATTGATCAAAGAAATTAAAGATGAGACTCGTGGAGGTAAACTGGGAACTGTAGATGGCAAGTTACAAGGAGATTTATTAGATGAGTAAACAACCTTTTGAGCCTTGGGAATGGTATCCAGACATCTGGCCCACCAAATCTAAGTTTTACACTTGGTTAAGGGGTTGTCTACGTAATGCTGTGTGGAATAAATCGCCTGTCAAGATCACTCACAAAAACGCTAACTGTGATAAGCCCCCTGATGGTTATACGGGTAGGGCTAAGTCCGGTGCGTATTGCGCGCTATCCGGTGTATGGGAGGGCAAGAGTAAGCTAGAATCTGATCATGTAGTAGGTAATGTGAGTCTCACAGATGAAGGTGATATTCTTACATTCATTAAACACTTGATTCCTCCTCCCGGTTCATTGCAACTTGTGACTAAGGAAGCGCACAAGATTAAGAGCTATGCTGAACGTCAGGGTATTTCTTATGAGGATGCAGTAATACGCAAGCGAGTTATCTACCTAGAAAATTGTGAAGATAAGATGGACGTTCTCACTGAACACGGTTATACGGGATCTCAAGTTAGTAACAAAGAAAAACGTGAGCAATGCTTTACAAAGCTTTTGGAGGAAGGTAAGATTACCTAAATCTTAAATAGATGGAGGGGATATGACAGACCAATACAGAAAAGACTTTGATGACATCACGGACGACTTGTCCCGCCTTAACAACTGGATGGGGTGTCAGGGGAGAGATGTACAGCGTGTTATTCAGCTGCTATGGGACGTAGAACTTAGAGGTGAGTTTGATATCAAGTCTAACCGCTCTTATGAATACCAACAATGTCGTGATGATATTCAGGAGTTAGGCCACCAACTGATTGCTTTAGGTAAACGGTGTGTTAAACTGGATGAAGATATGGGGGACAAAATAAATGATTGAATTCCTAGTGTTCGGTAATGTCACTGTAGCGGTTGCAATCTTAGTAACCGTTGCTTTAACGTTAGCTTTAATTAATCAGCTATTCTTATGGATAGGACATTTGGTTCTATCCCTAGACAACCCTAATGCACCAGATATTCTTAAAGAGAATTGGGTGTGGAGTAAATTACCCAAGACCGTAATGTATCACGATAACTTGGTTGAGGATGACGGTGGGTACTATCTTAAATATAATGCGTTTCGGTACTATGACCGAGTGAGTGAAGATAGATGGTCCAACGGACAGGTGAGGTGGAAGGAATACTGTAAGTTTTCGTCTAAAGAGGAGGCGATGGCAAGCAAAAAATACATGCAGTGCCACGAGTTCAACTGGGGTTTACTAGGTGGCATAATATCCATTGACTTAGTAATCCTGTGGCTACAGCACCACTTCTTATCAGCTGTCTGGGTGTTAAGTACTGTAGGGATTGTATTGATGTTACGCTACATCAGTAATGCTTTATGGAATACACAAAGTAAGACAAAAGATAATACAGATCGTATTCAAAAGATTGAGAACACACTGAAGGAGGATTGAGATTGAAAGTTAAATGCGTAGGGAACTTACCACAATACATGACTAAGGGCGCAGCTGGGGCTGATCTGGCAGCACAATACGGTTATGAGATTGAACCGGGACAACAAGTGATGATTGATACCGGCACTAAACTGCAATTACAATCGGGTACGTTCGGGATGTTAGTACCCCGCTCTAGCCTGTGTAATAAGCAAGGTTTGTCATTGGTCAATTCAGTAGGGATACTGGATGAGGACTTTACAGGGACGATTAAATTCTGTTATAAGAATACCGGAGATGAGAAACTCTATATTGGTAGCGGGGAGCGTATTGGTCAGGTCGTTATTGTTCCCTACGTTAATGCTGATTTTATTGTGGTGGATACACTAGATAATACTGAGCGAGGTGAAGGCGGTTATGGGAGTACAGGTAAATGAGTGATATGGAACGCAACAAAGGTCTACTCATACCTGAGTGCATAGACATTGAGGAGTATACAGAAGAAGATTTTGATACCCTGTACGATAATGGATTCCTCGTTATTGATGGGGAAGTGTACTCCGTTCACTATGAAATTAGGCGTGAAAAGGACTCTGGTGGATTTGCCGAGGTAGAAGTCCAAGATAATGGGACAATCAAATTCCACACATACCACTACAATGGTGGCGGTAGTTTGGGGGATGTTATCGAAGAGGCTTATCGTAAATTGGAGGTTTAATGGCTTACGTTACACTAGAGACAGATGATGTTGTAGAGGCCGTGCAGAACTACGTGAAAACTTTGACGGGTAAGCGGGGTGTCGTTGTTGGTATTCAGGAAACGCGGCAGATGCTCACAGTGTATGATCTTGAAATTAAATTAGAAATTGACAAAGAGGATAGTTAATGGCCCGTTTAACAGAAGAACAGAAATTACATATCATTGATTTAGATAAGGCTGGTTTATCAGGACGTAAGATTGAAGCAGAGACTGGTGTACCTCGTTCTACTGTAGGGGATTTCTTACGGCGTGAGTCTTACCAATCTTGGTGGGAGGGGTATGATAAACGCCCTGACGAAGTATTACAGGATTTCAATAAGCTAGCTTCTAGCCATGAAGCTGAGGATGCAGTTAAGCGTCACTTACCTAAAGTACTTGTGTTGGATATCGAAACAAGCCCTAATGCTTTCTGGGGTTGGGGTATGTTCAATCAGAACTATTCGCTAGCCATGGTTAAGGATGAGTGGTTTATCCTATCTTATGCTGCCAAATGGCTAGGTGATCCTGAGCACAAGGTAATGTACAACGATATGCGTGGGGTTGTTCACACACAGGACGATAAGTTTCTACTAGAGGAGTTGTGGAACCTTTTGAATGAAGCGGATATTGTCCTAACTCAGAATGGTGTTAAGTTTGATACCAAGAAGATCAATGCTCGTCTAATTCTGAATGGATTCCCACCTCCATCCAGTTATAAGCAGATTGATACTTTACTGATCGCTAAACGCAACTTCGGATTTCTTAGTAATAAACTGGAGTACATGACTGACAAACTTAACGTAGAGTTTAAGAAGTTGAAGCACCAGAACTACGCTGGCTTTGAGCTATGGCGGGGAATGATGAATGATGAGCATCAGGCTTGGCAAGAGTGTAAGGAGTACAATGAGCATGATGTGTTCAGTCTTGAGGAACTGTACATCAAGTTAGCTGCGTGGGACGCTAAACACCCTAACTTCAGTTTGTATTTCGATGAACCGGAACAGCAATGTCGCTGTGGTAGTACAGACTTTAAAGAAGACGGGTATGCCTACACTGCTGTCAGTAAGTTCCAACGATACCGTTGTAATAAGTGCGGCGCTGAATCCAGATCACGTAAGAACCTATTCACTAAAGAAAAACGTGAAAGCCTAACAATGAACATTTCACAATAAATGTTGACTAATGCACAAGGACGTGTAGAATTACCATATAAACAAACAAGAGGATCTAGAAATGGAAAATTGGTATTGTACACATAGCAGTGAACAAGAGGCCATTGAAATCGTAGAACGTGCTATCGCTAACGGGGCTTGCTTACACGAAAGCGTGAAACATTCGGCAATTACCTCCCGCTTTAGGTATGCGTGGAACTTGTGCGAGGGTTGGGGGGTTACTGAGGGTACGACTCGCACATTGGATGTATGTGATTGGGGAGTTTACGATGCAATAGAGTATACAATTGAACAAGTAAGGGAGAGATTCCCCTTGCCTGCGGATAACCAAGAATCTGAAGAATCTTCCAAAGATTGCTTGGTTAAACATCCAAACCACTACATGCTGTTCCCAGAACACAATGTAGAAGTTAAACACATTGTCAAACGCCTACTGGATAACATTGACAGCAGTGACATGGATATAACGTCTAATCAAGCGGGGTGGTTACAGCAGGCAGTCCAATATTTACTGCGGTGTTACGCCAAAGGTGGTATTCAGGACATTAAGAAGGCGCGGGAAGCTTTAAGTATCATGTTAGAAGATGCATATGGAGGAAAGTAATATGAGAGAAGATTTAGAAAGTTACACTTTATCTGACACGGATGAGTTGGTGGAGATGTTCAAAGGGTCGATATTTAAAGAGGCGAGTACTCGCCTAGATGACAAAAAATTGAGCGCTCTTATGACCATGTATAGTGAAGGTTTTTCCTATGAAATTAAACGATCTTTTTTGATGATGGAGGAACATGAGCAAGCGTTTTACTTTGCGGGGGTTAAGGCGGCTATTAGTATGCTTCAGGAAGAACTAGAAGCGGTTACTGAGGTACTCGGTACGAAGGTAAGCGGGTGATCTAAGTGAGTAAAGTGGCAGACTACGCTGAGCGTTGGGTTGAATATCGAGAGAAGTTAGAGGAGAAATAATTGAAGTTTGAAGATAAAGTAAGTGTTGCACCGATTGGTATTACAATGCCGTTAGTAGACCACATCCCAGATAGCGAGGGACTAATCAGTTATCAGGCAAGGGTAAGTAACCCCAATAACCAAGATAACTTTGAAACAGCAGACAAGCTACTGGCTTACTGCGCTAAACATGGGCACTGGTCGGTGTTTGATATGGCTAACTTGGTACTAGAGATTAAAGCTCCAAGGGATATCAGTCGGCAAGTGTTACGACACAGCTCAGCAAAATTCCAAGAATTTAGTCAGCGCTATGCTGATGTGACACACGATATGTTCTGTTTACGGGAGTTACGAGCTGAAGACAATAAGAATCGTCAGAACAGTGTTGAAGATGTATTTTCTCCAGAGTCGGTAGATGAGTGGTATGCCGATCAAAAAGAAGTACTGGAGTTAGTGCAGTCTAAAGTAACCAAGTGGCGTGACCGTAAAGCTGCTAAGGAATGTACTCGTGTATTTATGCCAGAGGGTTTAACCATGAGTAATATGTATATGAATGGCACTGTACGCACTTGGATTCATTACACGGGGTTACGTAAGAAACGCGGTGAAACTCAGAAAGAACATTGTGTTGTGGCAGATGCCTGTCAGGAGTACTTACTTAAGTACTTCCCAAGCTTATCTAAAGTATTGATGGAGGAGAAATAATGGACAATCAACACAAGCTATATTCAACGAATTGGTGTGGTAACTGCCCGGAAGCTAAGCTACTGGTAGCGCGATCAGGTATCGAATACTCTATTGTAGACCTTGATGAGTTGGATGAACCAGTGTCAGGTTTGCGAAGTATTCCCACACTGGAAACACCCGATGGCACGTGGTATACTGGTGTTACCCAGATTAAGGAGTACTTGAATGAACTATAAAGATGGCAAAGTGTTATTTAAGATCTACCAAAAACTCATGGAACTGCGTATGGTGAGCTACACTGACTGCTACGGAGTGCCACAGGTTATGTGGAATGGTCGATGGTATGATTATGGTGATATTATGAAATTGGATAAACGTTTGGAGGTAAGTGTATGAATGAGGGTTTGAAGGGGCAGGAGCGAGACAAGTACATCAATGGTATGCTTAGTGAAGGGATCGACGCATTAGTTCGTATTGACAGTGGCAAAGAACTACTGGGTGCTATCATTGATACAGGTAATGAGAAGTTGGGTGTTGACAAGGCGTCTATTCGCAAAGCTATTACGGCAGCTTATAATAAGGTCTACAACAACGATAAGTACCTGAAGGATAAAGATACTAATGAGACTGTGTATGAGATGTTGGAAGGTTTTAATGTTTAATAAGATTAAGACCGCTGCCGTGAACAGTGAAACCAAGTTTACTACTGTTATAGTATTAGCGTTCATCGTTGTTTCACTGGGGAAATTAGTTACTGGAAACCACACACTATCATCTTTATCTCAGGACATTTGGATCGGAGTGATATTCTTATTAGGTGCGGTAGATGGTTCGGATTTTTTAAAGGAGTATACTAAGTTATGAAGATTAAGAACAAACCGATCTCAATGTATTCACGTGTACAGTTACTAGAGATGTTGGAGAGTAAATCTGTACCTAACAAAGAAAAACAGAAGATTCGTAATTACTTGGAGATGTAAGAGGTTTTATATGTCAAAGTGCCACACAAGAGTTGAAGTAGTAAAGCTAGAGGAGTAGTTTAGTATATGAATCATGTCAAGACGAAATTAGAGAAAACCTTATTGGAAAACGACCTGTGTGCAGAAGATCTTGTGCGAGAGAACAGCCGATTGAAACTGCATACACTATTCCGTAAAAGATTCGATGAACTAAGACTCGCTGGGGAAAGCGAGAAAGAAAGCAATTATAAAAGATTTCATTGGATGCCCATAGACAATAACGCAGAGGGGGAAATTAAACTGTGTGGTCGAATATTTAGCTCTGTGGATGTGGAGAGCTATTTAGAGGGCTTGGAAGGGGAAGTGCGTAGTATGCCTATGGTTCTCCCTAAAATCGTCTCCATGATTGATATACGCAGGCTCATGCGACGTTTTAACTACAGTTGGGAACGTGCTAGCACTAACGATAAACGAGAAGTGTTATTTAACTTAGGTCTTAACGTTAAAGTTGGAAAGGGTTTTAATAACGTATCTCGGTGGGAAGTTAAGGAGGGAATTCACCGTACTGAATCTGGGAAGGTAGAGTATGGACATTACTTCGTTGCTAGTGAACGTACTGATAAGGAATGGGTGTCATCCGGTAATGCGTCTGATGAAGCTATCCTCTACACAACAGATGGTAGTTTAGGAAATGAACTAAAGCAGATTATGAATCGCTAATACAAAGAAACCCCGCTGCAATTAAGCAGACGGGGTTTTTCTTTGCCTGAAGAAAATGTTACGAGAACAAGTTCAACAGTTTAGCTACAGCCTTGGTTTTAGGGCCAGCTTTAGCAGCTTCCTTAATTAACACCTTGCGAATAGCTTGGTCAGCTTCCATCTCACCAGTGTCTTTAGCTTTCTTATTAGCTGATGCTAACCAGTCTAAAGTCTTGCGTAAGGGTTTAGGCCAATTAACGGTGGATACGTTATTGTTAATCCATGCAGCCAATCCTTTAGCTCCAATAAAATAAATCAATGCTGCTGGTGCGTATGCGCCAATCAACACTTCAATTGCTTCTAATTCATTCATAACGGTTTCCTATTTTAATTTTGTAGCGAGGTATTATCAAGAGTTGTATTGATGTCTGCATTCACTTTAACTAGCGTTATAGATGTAGTCGCCCTCGATGCGTATGACATTGTTGATAATATTTTGCTTGCTCATGTGTTTGGCTCTTTTCTAGAACGTGTCGCCGCGCGCATCTAGCGACCGCTCCAGCTCAACAGATATTGAGCTGGAGTTGGTACTGTCATTTTGCACAACAACTTCGAGTGAGTTCCCCGTTAGGGTTGCACTTACCACTGTCCACACGTTGTTTGAGTCACCTGAAATTTTGTTAATTACAGGGCTGCTGCCAAAGTCGGTGTACTGAATCGGTATGAACAAGTCACCGAATGCCCCTTCAGATGAGGACGTACGACTAACGTATTTGCCGTAGAATAATACAGTGTTAAATGTCTCCGCAGTATCGTATGTGAAGTCAAGATGGAACGTTAGTGTCGCTTGAGCACCTGCGGCAATACTGGCCGCGCGCGCGCGCGACTTTCTGGGGACGTTATTGAAGCGCGCCCACTCACCCATAAACCCGATACAAGCTTGGTTACGCATTCGCTCCCGCTGAACATCTTCATCCATTTTGTAATCGCCACGGAAACCAACGTATAGGTTGTCTACTGACCCCGCCTGATGCTTAACCAAACTATCAACCGTGGTTAAGTCCGGCTGAATAAACTGAGCGGATAAGATCGTGTTTTCTTTTGAGTCTTCGTCAAAGAAAATAGCGGCGGCAGTAGAAGCTGTATCGGCCGTTCCTGTTCGCAGGAAATATGTATTAGTCATCTGCAAGGCACCTTGGTCAAAGCACCGAACACCGTACTCAGATGGAGTGTCAATGAACGTATTCACGAGCTGCACCGGGCCGCCCTGCTCACGGAATGTTAGCGACCGGCGACATCGAACAATGTGTAAATCGTTCGCTTGCAATCCCTTAAATGTGTCTACACCGGATTCGTACTCTTGCACCAACACATTGTCTAGGCTGGTGTCGAACTGGTTTATGTCGATGCCATTACCGTTGGCTACTTCGTTACCCTGACCCGTCAGGTAGGCATTCTCTATTTTCGCTTCAAAATTGAGAACATTAATACCATTCAATCCGGTGGCTCTGAAATCTGAAATATGGTTTCCGAAATCGCCAAAAGAATTGGGGTTTTGCAAGTTCAGCGCGTAGTTTGTGCTGCTCCCAGTGTTTACCCGAAGATTTTTAACAGAATTGTATGCCCCTGTTATCGACAATCCAGAGGCAGTGTTTATGACCCCAGATTGCTGACCTTCTCCCCCCGACAGATGCTTACCTTCGTTCAGAGTTATGGTTGATGTGGCGTTGTAGGAACGACCGTTCAGAGTGGCTTGGTCTTGCACGTTGATCGCTGATTGAATTTCCGAGCTGGAATCTGTATGGGACGACAGTGCGCCGTACCCCGATGGGTCTGCCGACCCTTCCCTTTGCGCACTCCAGCGACGACCGCCCGCAGTCACCACGACATACCCACCATCATCTGGCGTGGTGTCCCCGGCAGGCAACGCTCGGTATACAAGGCCCCCGACGCCGGGCTGTGTGTGACCAACGGTGGATACTAGCTGGCCGTCGTAGGCAGGTTCATAGGAACGTAGTGCCGCAACATTAGAGATAGGTTTGAGCCTTGCCTGCTTGCTGTCTAGTACAGTCTCTAATTCAGAGTTAAGAGGCACATCGTTATCCCCAATTCCAGTATTTCGGGTGACTACATTGCCTAGTGCGTTATCACGATCAATCAACTCATTAATCGCTCTTTTCTCGTCATTAATCAGACGAGCGGCGGATGCTCCATCAGTAACGAGGTTTTGAATATTAGCGGCTAATACCTTATCTACCATAATGAGATCCCCCGTCACCGTAATTTATCTCGGTGTAAATCATTTATTACTCCTTGAATTCTTTAATCGCTTTCTCATAGCCTGTTCTTTCAGCCTGAGCTAGTAGAATGTTATGTACGTGAGCATTACTTTCTGCTTGCTTATCCCGCAACGAAGTTATCAATGCCATTATAGGTTCGTTTCCTTGATGAATAATACTTCGCACTTCGTCTGCGGTCACAATGTTTTCCTCTAATCTCGTAAGTCTGGTATCGTGTTGTTCTACTGCGGTTTGTGTCTTTCTTTGCCAATATGTAACTAAGCCTACTAACGTCATTGCTAGGAAGCCTGCCACACTCAATACTATTTCTGAAATTGTCATGTCACACCTAAGCTAACGTAACATTAGCGTAAACCTGATGTCTAAGTCGGTTACTGTGTTACCGTCTAAATCCACTGCACTGAATGTGACATCGGTACTGGTGTCTTGCAAAAGGGAGATCAGCGCCGGAGTTGCCAATGAACCGTGGGACAATGTGAGGGTCACATCGTAGTCCTGCGTGTTTAGGTTATGGGTGATTGTCACGTTTGGACTACCCCTTGTTATAGTCCAACCTGTAGGCAGATTGGTAGCACCTCCATTGATCGCTTCACCGTGGTAAATACCTAATCGCTGCTGTTCAGTCGTGTAAGATGAATTATTCGGGTCACGTATGAATCGTGCGTCGTTTTGCGCCTTAGAGTTTACATCTATGTTCACACGTGCAGCGGCAGCATCGGTTAAGTCTGCTAGGTTCTGTTGACGATCCACTGCATCATCACGTACCCAATTAATCCACTGATTGAGTCCGTAGAATTGCCAATTAAGCCATTCCCTACCCCAAGTATCACCGTCCTGTATTCCAGTGTTTTTAACCCCGGAACTGGGTTCTATTCGATTGGAATTGTCGGCAACATTCCAATCTGTATTAACTGTAGGTTTTGCCATTATTATTATCCTGCTACAATAACATTAGTCATTACTTTATTTGTGGTGCCTAGATCTGCTACATTAGGGAACACTCCTGCGGGTGAAGGGATGGTTGTGTTAGTTGCTGTATCGACATTGCCCGGAACAAACACTTCACCATCTGGATCTTGCATAACTACACTACCAACTCCTGCGGGAGTAACATCATCAACAAATGTTTGGTCGATAATATTCTGTTCTTCTAATAGTCGAACATGAACCTCTGCCGGGTAGTACTCATTGACTATGAAGTTGGTGTTACCCAGTACCAGACGTATTAGAGATATAATATCCTCTAACGTACCTGAAGCTCTGTTCACAGCGATTCTGGCCTTAATGCTACTACGGTACTCATCATCCGTTAAATCGCCTCGTAGCACCCCTAGAAGCTCTCCTATGAGGTTTAACGTAACCCCTTCCGCCGTATCCAGACCTGAACCCTGAAGAACATCTATGAAACCATCTTCTGTGGGTTGCATTGTATCGAATACAGACTTGAGGAAACCCCTCATATTCGCTGAGTCGTTAAACTGAGGCAGGAGGACAGATAACCCGTCCTCCGTGATATCTAATCGTTGTAGTTCAGCCATTACGGTTGCTCCACCACGTAGACATCCCTGCTGTTAAACGTTGCAGACTCATTGTCACTGATAGATATAGGGTTAGTAGTCCAACCAGCAGGATCAGGAGTGTCACCCGAACTAGCAAGCTCCTGAGACTCCACAGATAGACCACTAATTCCCGGCACTTGATAAATGGAACCAAAAAAGCGACCAACAATAACGTCTTCACTCGGAGATAATGTGCTTCCATAATTAACCACCGCTTGTTGAATTTGGGATTGCCCATTAATAGGGAAGGATTCTTCATCGTAACGAGAGTAAGTTACACGCATAGCAATAACTTGCCCCGTAGGACGGGAGAAGCTTACATCTCTATTCCTACCAGTACTGTCTTGTATCGTTACTACAGTGTTACCGTATGTTTGAATACCCGCTGGCTTATCATTCCATATCGCAGTAGCAATTGTGGTATTTAGTTCTGCTGTATCGGGTGCTGTTACGATCACCTCGAACGAGTGAGGTGGTCGTCCTTCCACCACGGTTCCTGACACATTCTCCTCAACACTTACATTAGTTACTTCTGGGATGTTAAGAATTGCAGCACGTAAAGCAGGTACTGTAGCAGATCCTGATAGTGACAGGGAGCTTGCTGCACGTATACGGAAATCACCATCTGTTTCTCTTAATCTACCAACCCCCAAATCATTAGGGTTAGTGATACGGTCGATGCCCCCTATCGCGGTTACAACTTGTGTCACAGAACTGGCAGGAGCGATGATGCGTCCAAATTCCTGTGCTTCCACATTGACGTTTACACTGAGCTGACCGGGGATCAGGGCACTCGTAACAGCACAAGATATGTTATTGGAATCTAAGGTGCTTATGATTAACCGATCTGGGCTAATATCAGTAGAGGCTTCCCAAGTTCTATTGGCTTGTGCATTGATTACTGTAGCTAATCCAGTGACGATTTCATTGGATGTGGCAAACCCCCCTGACGTATAACTAACATCAATATTGTTAATAGTTACCGTGTAGACGTTGTTACTCAATACGTCTGCTACTGTATAAGAACAAGAGGCACACGATGCTTGTCTCAGCTCTGATTCTACCGTAGTCTGGAATCTGTCCGATGTAGATGGATTTTCCAATATAGTTCCGACGGGAATCGACGTACTATCATTGCCAAAGAATGTTACGTTCCCTGATGTTCTTGCAGCGGGGATACGTTGCAGTCCAATCAAATTCATCAGTGAATCCAGAGATGCACCTTCTGCTTTATCCCGGTCTAAAGAATCGTATACTGATTGTAATGCTTGTTCTAAATTGGATATCTCAAGAGAAATGATGTCCGTTAGTTGCGAGAATATTGTATCCTCATCGAACACAATAGACGAGGACACATTTTGTAAAATGGCTTGTCTAAGCTGCTCCTGTATTTCGGGGAACCGTCTTATTGCAAGTCCGGTTGTTGTTAATTCTGCCATTAAATTTACCTTTATACATTAGCCATCGTTAATCCTACAACCCCTCTAGCATCAGTGTTTGATGCCTCAAAACTTAAGGTTACCGTTATATCCCCCGGCCCTGTGGCAGATGTAGAAACTGAGGGCAAGGAAGTGAACTCAGACGCAGTTGAAAGTATAGGGCTAAGGAGGACAGTGGGTGAATCCCCTGTATCTTTAGTTAGCACGGTAAGAATCGCAGAATATTGAACCCTAATTCCACCGCTCCAGAATGATCTTAAACATATATTGAGATTTCCTATGGCTCCTTCAAATGTGCTTGGTATCCTTACGACAAAATCAACAGATTGCGGCCCGCTGGTTGCAACTTCTTTTTTATATGCCAGTGCAACATTAAACTTGTCATTATCGAATGATATTGTTTGCTCTCCATCCCTGTAATCTATATCTGATAAAATACTTATATTGTCACCGCTAGAATCAGATACTGTCCCCCCAGCTGTTTGAGTTGTTAGATTAACCACTCTTACTTCAGAACCAGAAGAGGATATAGCTACCCCTGTAAGGGTACTACTTCGGTTTATATAATTAACATTTGTGATATTTGCCACGTCATTAGAAGCCGCGCCGCCGCTTTGTACTATTAACCCTACACCACCTTCGGCTCCTAGTGACAAATTAGAAGCATTCAAATGTTTTTGGAATTTAAGTATTGAAAGTGAGTACCTTGTGGCATTTTCAATGTATATGCCATCTACATTAGTGTTAAAGCAGTTGGCCAACCTCATTCCATCCAGCACCGGAGTGCCGTAAATATGAACTTGATTAATTTGGCATCCGGCGCTAGATCCTATATTTATACCGTAATTAGATGAGCCGCTCTTGGTATTAACAATGATGTTGTCAAAATGTGCATCTGTGAGCGCGTTATTATCGTCGTCTCCGTAAGATATGCCATCACCATAATTGCTAAAGCATTCTATATCTCTAATTCTGTTTTCTACGAGAGTGCCGCCTGTAGTGCTTCCAGATTGGTTTTTATGATCAAAGCGTATTCCGTGGCTACCACAATCTACCACCCATACGCTCTCGATTGTGCTGTAATAATCCCTAATAAGGATTCCAATTTCATTGGTATTTGATGCTGAATTTTGACCAGTAACCCGCAAGGACTTAATTTGACAGTGCCCTTGAGGTGATGCCCCATTGTACCCTGACCAATTGGCAGAAATTAAGACTGGGGCGTCCCCATCACTTATGAGGTTGGTTTGCTGGTATCCGTCGCCTTTATAAGTTTGTCTGCTGTAAATTTTAATATCACTACAAACATAAGACCCTTTAGGTATATATAGACCACCTAAAGAATTCATATATGAAAAATCCGATGCCCCCTGAATAGCTGCGGAGTCATCATCTACTCCGTTGCCTCTAGCACCTGCTTGCTTTACATTCAATAACCCTGAGTCTGGTATAAATAATGCGACATTTCCATTGTTTAGTGTATGGTCTAACACTTCATCTACGGTCGAATAGCCCCTAACAGTGTCGTGTGTCCCTTTTGATACTACCTCATACAACGCTCCACCTTCCGGGCCATGTGCGGTAGCAGCCCAGCCGCTATGGTAAGAAATGGTTCTTATTAGTGAACCTTGCCTTAGAGATTTTGACACCATAGTTGCTGTTGAAGGTGTACTCTCTATACCCATATCAGCCCACTCTACATCACTATCGTCCGTGGACGCTTTAACCAAGACTTGTCCAGTGTCTCCACCCGCAGGGTAAACGACATACCTCATATCTGATATGCGGTATAACTGATCATCAGACCCGATACCCCAAAACAAGTCGTCATTCTGTGCGGAGCGCTCCGGTACTCCGGTAATTTCAATATCAGCCATTATAGCTCCCGATTAAATGTTAATGTGTCACCCTGAAACAAAAGGGTGTCTCCGAAAAATTTTAACTCTCTACGCTCGAAGGAACCCCCAGAACCCCATATAGTGTCATCATGCCAATACCCGTCATTGTTCCACACACCGTTTCTCCAGATGCGTAAACGTTGTTGTGTTGGAGGTAGGGTTCCTCCTACAGGTATATCACCAATACCCACTATTTCACCTGTCACCGTTTCTGCGGTGAACGTTGCAAAGTAAGTTCTCGTAGAGGAATCAACGTTATCCGTATAACTGACTAGGCGTAGGATGTCGGGTGTGGTAGTGATGAGGGTCTTGATATTGGTTGCCAAGGCATCTCTTGTACCTCTGGCCCCAATAAGGTTAGAATTTAAACCGTAATTTATGTTGGTGAATAGTGAAGAATCCCCTGTGAAGGTTCTAAGCCTATTCAATAATCTTTGTTGTACTAATTCTTCTCTTGTTTGTGTCAAGTAAAGCTGACCATCTAATATGTCAAAGTCATTACTTGCACTCAACTGTATGTCACTCATAACAAATAGTTATCCTCATAATGTTTTACTTACAGTTGATAGGGTAGTGTCTGGTAAAGCATTTCCGGGGAATGTTGATGTAGACAGGGCAACCAATGCAGGACTAGCCTCAGCAGTGCTTCCTGATACAGGGTGTGTGTGAGTTAGTAGGGCTGCTAGCAGGCTGTCAAAAAGCGCCTTAAATGCGGTGCCTTTCAGGAGGGCATCTGTAGCTCCTTCTCCCAACTCAATCGTTCCATCCTTAAGTACTCGTATTTCAGTAGCACCAGAAGAGATCCTAGCGGCGTCAGGGTCTATTTCTACCCCTTGGCTGTAGGGTAGTAGCCCCGGAACCACAAAAGCGTTATTTAGGCTGTGTAGACAGCCTCTGACAGGTGTTTGTATACCTGATCCATCACTACCTTTCCATTCCATCAGATTTCGCATAGAGAAATGAATCGCTACACCATCTCCCACTTCCAGAGGGAAGGTGATGTAGGCACCTCCTCCTTGAGGCCATACTACAGGTAAGCCGCCCAAAACATTCTCTGTTTCTACCCTGCCGTCCTCATACCTTTTGTTGACCAGAGGCTGAACATCAACTACCGTAGAACCATCTTTAACTTTAACTGCGACCACCTTGCCCGGAAGCACAGTGTATAACGCCTGATTGTTTGCTTTAATATGTGAGTTAATCACATCAGATTGTGTTAGTTGCAAATTCTTTAATCCTTTGTGATTGTATTGATGTTTGCCAAGGGCCGCTATACCAGTTGAGCTTATGCTCTATGGAATCAGGTTTGTAGTCCCCCTCGAAAGCACCCTCTGATATCTTAATGTAAGTGTTCAATCCCACTTCACCATTAAGGAATGTATCCACCTTAATACCTGAAGCTTTAGAGTTCTTGTCCTTAGCTGCTAGGGCTGTCTTATCATCATTAGGTCGTATAGTACCTATTACGTTTTGAGGGGCAATGGTTACAAATTCAGTGGGCCTGTCTAGTTCCCTAGGCTGCACATACAAACGTCCTTTAGATATAAACCACAAATAATCAATCTCATCGCACACTTCAGACAACACTTTGCCCACTTTATTGTTGTAAGCACTTGCCTCTGTGATACTTTGTATAGACCTGTCACTTTCCTCGAAGCCACCTAAAGGCACTCCGTTATCTTGAAACGCCTTAATGATCTGCAACAATATAAAATTGTATGTTTGATTTTCAGGAAAAGATTTATTAAATATCACATTCTTTAACGGGTTCGATGCTTCCTTACACAACAAAGTAGTTACGTTGTCTGCTCCAACACGGTTAGTGAAAACTCGTTCTACTTGCCCTACGAATATTAAAGGCAGCTCCACATCGGTATCAAACCCTGCTCTGAGAACAACTGCTGCATTCCCTACTATGCGGTTAAGGGTTGATTGGCTTAGGTTGTACAGCTTAATGTTCGCACTGGGGGTATTACCGTTACTTCTACCAGAAGACTGTTTAACAGAGGCGTCCATCTGGATGGGGTTTTCTATCATCACTACATCACTAGGAATTGTGGTGTAGTCAATATACCCACCTGTAACTGAGCTAAACAACCGCTCGTCAGAAGGAACTTTAGCTCCTGCTGCTGGTGATCCGGCAGTAGCATTAGGCTGAGTGTGTACTTCCACAAGTTGAGAGGGTTGCCCCACGAATAGTTGGTATTTATGTCCGAATACTTGAGGCATATCCCCTCCTAAGTTGTTGTAGGTGTAAGTTCAGCGTTAGTGAAATACACCAGTTCGTAAGGCTTCCCTATACCGAAATTATTCCGTCCTACGGGATCAGAAGTTTCTTCGGTGTTTACCACTAGTAATTCTCCGTGATTGAAATTAGGAAGGTCGTATTTAGAGGTCAGTGATGCGTTCTCCACTATCTTGAGTCCTCTAATAATAGGTACATTATTTTGAAGAATATCGAAGCGGTAACGGCTATCTCTGGTGTTGAAATTGAACTCGAATGTGTAATCCTGACCACCTAACGTCACTTCAGAAGCAGCGTTAGCAGAGTCGGGTACACTAATCAATAAAGGCATGTTAACCTCCCGGTAATCTAAGGGTATCCGTCGGTACTCCAAGCAGTTCTTCAGCTGTTGAGGTTAGATCCTCGTTTTGTACAGGATTAGGCTCTGAGGTAGATCCAGTACCACGCGACCTAGCCTCCACAACATCTTTGAACCTTTCCGCAGGCACAGGAAGTACAGTGACTCGTGCTTGTTCTGCTTGCTCCACCTGCACTATGGTGAAACTTATCTCCCTTGCTAGAGTTCCTGTTTCAGTGGTAGTGCGAATGTCTAAGCTTCTAAACAAGCAATTTTGCAGTACATCAAGGTTCTGAGAAAAGGTACACGCGAAGAATTCTCCACTACGCTGTAGATCCGTTAATCCTCTTTCGAAGTCTGCCAGAGTGACAATAGTGCCTTCTGGAGTACTAAACTTAACGTCTGACACGATGCCAGAGAACCGAACTTGAGGCTGTGACCTCTGGTAATGATCTGAAACGTTAACGCCGCTTTCCACGGCGTAACGTGTTGGGTTGCCACTGAGGGAGTAAGTTACTTCGGTAGTGGCGTCCATTTCGTATACATCACCCGATCCATTATTGGACTGGATAAAGAAAGCCATTAGTTTGATACCTCGTAATTCACGGTGTAATCGCCTTGTAACGCTTCATTAATCAATTCTAGCGTCCTACCCTCTTCATTAGCTACGATGTTTACTTGAGCCACTGGGGTTTCAGGTGCCCTTAGCTGCCCACGTACCAATGTACTAATACCTGCGATAGGCCCACGTGTCAGTAAATCCCTAAACCCACCTGACAAAGCCTGTTGGTCAAGGCCCGTAGTCTGAGATAGTGATTGTGTACTGAACCTGTCATTCAACTGCTCCAAAAGAGCGAATGGCAATAGAATTGCTCCCGCAAACCTTTCAGCTAATCTGATAAGACCTTCTAATGCGCCTGCGGTGCGTTGTAGTTCCCCATTACCGTCTCGTATTGTAGAACCGAATAGCTGTTCAAATACGTTCAGCACTGGACGAGCTACTTGAGATATTGCTCTAATAGCAGTACTTAACCCTGATAACACCGTACCAGCAATTCTCCCTATAAATCTAAATGCAGGTGATAGCTGGTTGATTGTTGCTGATAAATTGTTGAAGAAATCAGCCAAACCTCCTTCAGCTCCAGCATCGAATGCTTCTAGGATGTTCAACTGTACAGCAGTTCCGAACCGTTGCATTGCAACTCTGGATGTTTCAAGTGATGCAGCTAACGCTCCACTTTCCACTGCTGTTTGATTTAATGCTGGGATAAAATTGCGTAGAAATTCGTCAGAAGCTAATTGTCCTGACTCTACTAATTGGGTTAACTCTCTTTCAGTTAAACCCATTGATCTTGCAGCTGTCTGGAAGCTACCTGGAAGGCGGTCACCAAGTTGTTGTCTGCGGTGGCATTCAAGGAGAGTCGCTACACTCTCCCCGGTTCTCTTATGAACTCCTGCATGTCTCCATGCAGACTAGACCATATCTTCATCCTACTGTGTAGGAGGCTTCTGTTTCCACTGCCAATAGCTTGCAGTGTACTCCCTTCCGGGATGGTCGTTGAATTGATTGATTAAAATGAATAATTACATGAAATCTTTTTGTAAGTCTTTCGGCGCTTTATGTCGTAAACTGTAGTTTTGTTCACCAAAGGGTTACCTATCTCAGCAACTATCTCCTCTGATTTTAAACCTTTCTCAAGCAACTGACATACAGTGTGTGCGAAATCATCCGCAGGGCGCTTCATTTGACTTTGCTTAGGTAAGTCTCTTGTAACATGTTTAAAAGTAGCCCCACGTTTGATGTTCTTTACAGTAGATTCTTTAACACCGTAGTCGGCGGCAATTGCTGGAGCCGTCTCTCCATTTAAGAATCGCTTGTAAATCTTAACAGCATCCTCATCCGACAATTTAGCGTTAGGTCTGTTACCACCTATGTTGTCGCTGACGTGGATATCGGGTAGATCCTCAGTAACGTGCCTATACGAGTACCTGTATTTGATACCCTTTATCACGTTTTTAAGTACATTGTACTCATCCGCCATAGACTGCATATCTAGGGCCGGGTTTTCCAACAGTCTAAGGTATATCTGCCTAGCTGCATCATCAGTCAATTTAGCTTTATGATGATGTTCTCCAGACTTCATGTGACCGTACTTAAACCCATGCAACATATTTTCACTATGGGTAACCCATTCCAGATTTACCAACCTATTGTCATCACGTATACTATTAATGTGATTAATCTGAGGCTTATTTTCTGGATTGGGTATGAAAGCTGTAGCCACCAATCTGTGTACATTGATAGATCTCTTAGCTTCACCTGCTCGCAAAGTCACCCGAAGGTAACCACCTCTTCGGGGAGATTGCCTCATCTCTCGCCAATGACCTGACTTACTAGAGAAAACCCTACCCTCTGTAGTTACAGCATAACCCGGATAACCGTCTATTAACGAATGTTGCTCATCTGCGTTTAATACTTCATCTATATTCATTTACTGCCCTCTTGTAGAGGGAACAATCAACTGCGGATTGTCCCTATGGTTAACGTTTTTACCTTCACTGGCGCATTACCACCAACTATACGAACTAGGTAGTTTAACCTTTAGTTCGTAGGTAGTCAACCCTTATCAGGAGTTTCCCGCAATTAAGAAGCTTTTTCGGGAGGACTCAGAGTGCCTCCTATCCGTTACCGGATAAAGAACCTAGACATTTAATTGATAAATATTCTCAGTTAAGCTCTTCCATACTCACGACACCCCGGCTCAAAGTCTGCGCAAACGCTCTGAAAACACCGGAGGTGTCATCCGTACTCAATCCAAATGATACCGCTGCTTGCGACACCTGTTGAAATAAGCTACGTGTTTCTTCTGTAGAGAATCCGGCTGCATTGGCTGCAACACCAAACTGTTGGAATCCTCTTGTAGTTTGTACTAAGTCAGTACCCAGTCGTAAAGACTCTGCCCTTAAAAATTCAAAGTTACTTCTAGCCTCGTCAGCACCATCTGATGCTGCCAGTAGTCCTGCTTGTAATTGAATCAAGCTTTGACCAGTCTGAACAGCAGCTGCGCCTCCGGCAATGGCTGCAAAAACAGATACATAAGATCTGCCTAAGTTATTAAGGCTGTCTCTAAATCCGTTAGCTGCCCTAGCACCAAGTCCCAAGTTTCTGTTGAGCTGTCTCTGCGCTCTTTGTGCTTGCGTTAACCTGTCCCTCAACCCAGTTAGCTCTCTGTTCAACTCCCTGACTTGCTGTGGGGTGTCTGCCGTTCTGAGTCTACCTAAGACACTGCCTATATCGTTATTAATGCCTCCTATTACGGAAGCAGTAGAGGGGCTTGCACCTCGAATAGATGTTGCTTGATTGCGTAACCTTGCTGCCCTAAGTAAAGCATCATTCCGTGCATTATCTAAACGCTGTTGTAATTGAGCGTTGCGAATTAATGTGTTAGCTTCATTTCGTAGCCTCTGCTGCTGGCTTTGCCGCATTTGGTTTTCAGTATTACGTCGAACCCTTGCTACACGATCTTCTGCGCTGAGTTGAGAATTAACTACACGATTTTGAGCCTGAGCTATTGACTTCAAGCTCCTTTCTATCTGACCAAGACCTCTATCTACCTCTGAGGAATCAAACCCCAGTTTTAGCATAAAGTCTCTAATAACTACTGCCATACGCTACTCCTATCTGGATTGCTGGGCCTGTTGTTTCATTTCCCTTTCAGTGTCCTTGTCTCTGGCTTCCTGTAGAATACCCATCATCTCTAGTGACTCCTGATAGTCTAACAATTCAGGCAGCGTCATTTTGTACTTGAGAGTAGGTAAGTCCATCTTGTTATTTTGGTTGTAGTAGATGTTGAGGAAGAACTGCTCCATCTTGGTAACGGAGTATTCTGCCTCTACTTTACTTATGGCTCTTCTGAAGTTGAACCCATCGCTGGTGTTACCATCGCCATCAGATCCTGAACTCCATCTACCCAACCGTTTTCGAAAAAACTTGAAAAGTTCTCAGTCAATGCAAATTTAAGCACCTGCCTCCATGCGCCATAATTACAACCAATCCACTCATCGAGATCTACTTTCTGACCATTTACGGTCATACCACTCAGCAAAGAAATAGATACATTCTTGAGAGTGTTACCTTCCAGTTTATTTGATAAGTGCATCATTGCTTCTGAGAATGTGGTAGGACTACCATCCATTGCAGTGTCGTGTTGGAAAGAATCCAAACCCGTTCCTACAGATGGCAGTAGTACCTTCATAAGGTATTCCCACATATCCAGCCCGTCATAACCACCTAAAGGTACGATCTTGATTACATCCCCACCGATTTCTACTGTATGGGCTGATAATTTTTCTTTTACTTGATTAGCTGCGTCTTGAGCTGCTGATAAAGCGTTAATACTACGTTGTTCCATTAGTTCCTCCTTATGGAAGGGCCGAAGCCCTTATGGTTAAATACTTAGTGCTTCACGTGCTTGTGAGAAGCTTAGTGCAGCGTCACCCTCTAATGGGAACAGTGCTGCTTCTGGGACAATGAACGTGTAATCTACAGTGCCAGAATCTCCGCCATAACTCCTACCACCCTCTTCACTTAATGCTGCCTCATCTGCGATCAAGTTGATTGATCCGGATGGGTCAGTGATATCCAGACGAATTGCACCAAGCGTGTCAGATGCCACTAAAGCCTCGTAGACCGCAGCCATGATTTTCGCTGAATTCGATTCAGGGAAGAAGCTCAATACAACAGTTACGCCACGATCAGGGGACAATGCGGTGGAGTACCTGCCATCACCACCAACACGAGTGGATATTCGAGGTGAATTACGGGAGATGGTCAAGTACACATCGTCACTTTTACCTTCCGTGATATCAACGTTAGCGTAGTTAACCAGTACGCCACGTGCTGAATAAGGTGTGTGAAAACCTGCCATTTGTTATACTCCTTGATTTTGACTTGTTAAGTTGCCGTTAATTACGACACGAACAATGCCCCCGGACAGGTTAGCATCAAAGGTCATGCCTGTGAGTGTGCGGCTTGCCGCGTCTACCACTGCGTTGCTGACATCAATTGTGTAGCCGTCGATAGCTGTGGATGCAACGAAAGGATTAAGGCTGTTAGCCAGTGCTGCACGTGACAGTGCAATACCGTTAGCGTTACCCGGAACCTTACCTCCCGCTTGGTTAGCGAACAGAGCTACCTGACCTTCACGAACACGTGCTGTCATGTTATCTAGGATTCGCATTTCATCAATGAACTGACCGCTTGCTACTTTACCGCCTGCGTCAGTAACTCGGTTTCCAGCTAAGGTAACTTTGACGTAGCTAGCGTTTCGGTTGTCGAGATTGGTTTGCTGGGTAGCAGTAAGTTTAAGGTTAGGTGTAACAGATGTGTCTAAAGCTACAGGTACACCCGGTAAGCTGATGTTGGCCCAGATAACCGCACGTTGGTCTGGTGAGTAAGGTGCATTCGCTCCTACGAAGTTACACTCACGGTATTTGGAATCAGCATCATGTGACCAGAAACCAGCGGTGCGAGTAAATCCACCGTTAACCAGACTAGCCAGAATATCTGAAGATGAAACTGAGTACGGGGTGTCGATTGAACTTTGCTCTTGGGTGGATACAAAGTACAATTTCTCTAAAGCTTGAACAGCAGCAGCCATATCCAATACGAACGTAGAGTCATGGTCGTCAGCTGTCACGAAATAGAAATCATCGTCTGCATTACGAACTTGCTGAAGAACATCTGCCGCTGTTTCGGTGCTTACACCTGACTGGCTTAGATTGGTCAGAGATGATAGAACTAAAGTATCAGCAGTGGTAGTTGGTGCTAAGGTCACGGTGGTTGCGTCACCAGTGCCGTTCTTAGTTACGGTTACGTGCGCTGATACATCCGCGTCTGCTGCAATAGCTGCCACGATAGCGTCTACTACATCTTCAGCAGTATTACCTGTGGTAGCCGTATAGGAAACAGCCACTGCGTCACCGTCATTAACAGCTACAGTTACAGTATACTGTGTGCCATTAGCAACATTGTTAGGAGTCAGCACCATGCTCGCTTCACGGCGACCAATCTTAATCTGTGCCGGAGATGGAGATGACGCGAACAAGCCTTGTGCAGCGATGTAGGCAGGGGAATCCGTTTCAAAATCCTGTGCCACAGCAGTAAGGTTGTTGTAAGTGCGTACACGCTCTAAGAAAGCTCGATGAGAGCTAATGAAAATTGGGGTGCCAAACCCCGCACGACTAACTGTAGCCGTCCGTAAGGCGATATTTACAGTAGCAATTTGTGTTGCCATGTTTACTCCGTGGTTGGAATATATTTATGATTGAAAGGGTGTATTACGCACCCCAGATAGTATCGTTGTACCAATACCCGTCACTATTCCAAATACCGTTCTCCCATATAAGAGAGCGTTGCTGTACTGGGGGTAATAGGTTAGGTGTGATATCCGAACTTTCTACGAGGTCTACTAGTCGTTCGTTGTTATCAATAACTCTCAGCGTAACGTTGAAACTGTTTATTTCTTGCTGCGATGTGTTGAGTACGTCAGGGGTAACAGTAATGTCTGATACATCAGCAATAACCCCTTCAGTAACAGTCTTCAGGTCTGACCTGATATCATCAAACTCGAAACCGAACTGAAGTTTCTCGGATATACGATAAGAGTCTTTATTGCTACCTCGAACACTGATTTGAATTACCACATCCTTTACGGTCTGGTAATTGATTCTACCTTGGTCATCACGTTCACTAACAGTCTTGTTAGTTAGGTAGGAACCGTTTGTTTGGATACTGATAATATCCATTGTTGCGAACGGGAACCTCAACCTAGTGTTACGGGATCGTGCCTTAATAACGCCAGTAAGCTCCCTGTCAGCCTCTACAGGGTTATCAATATCTTGTATCGCTGATCGTATACCCTTATAGATGCTTTGCGTATCAAGTGCCATCAACACCCTCCTCAACGCTCAACAATACTACCTTGTAGTGCGCTAAGCCTCTGAATATCGTAGTGGTTGCCCAGTCACCTACATCAAATACTTGGAACTTACGCCCCGATATTGTAGTCTCGTCAGGTTGTGTTTGCTCGTAGGGGTCAGCAGCGCGAAGTGCGGTGGATGTATAATACACCCTTGCGTCTTCTGCTTTCTTTCCCTCCGGTAATACTGAGGTTACGTCTCCCCTACGGAAGGGTTGCAGGCTACCTGAAGTCTCTATGGTGGATGCTGTACCATTAGTTACGTCACCGTATTCGTCCTCTGTTTGAGCTGAGTATCTAGTGAACGTTAATGTATTGTCTCTAATGAGTGATTTCATTTCTGTACTGCTCCACTTTTAGATGTTCTGAATCCTGCGTTATCCCTAAGTTCCCCTGTATCAATACCGGGTTCGTCTCTACCCTTCCGTTCAATGACGCTAGGAGCGTTGCTTGTAAGACGTGAGGAGTCGCCTAAGAGGTTTTTGTACTCATCCCTATAGAATGCCCCAATCGAATCTAAAAGCTGCTCAGACAGGTCTACACGGTCTAGAGAGGCTAAGTACCTTCTTACGGCTTGTATCACCTCACCAGACTTTTGGGGTAGGTTATCAGCGGCTACAGTCTCCATTACAAACCGTGCAGGCTGATCACCATCTACACTACCTTTTTCTAAGAGAGTGGCTATGGATGCCAGAGTTAGTTCACTTTGTGAGTGACCTTCTCCGTTAAAGTATCCGATATCCACATTCTCCCTGTTAAGATTTCTGAGACGCCTTTGAATTCGAGGAAGGCTTCTTCTTCTTGACCTTGTTATCGTTGCTCTTAACATTGATTTCTTTTTCCTCCTTAACTTCGATTCCGCCGTCAGGGAGTAGGTTAAAAGACTTAACTTTAACCACTGCCATTACTTTTTACCGCCTCGTTTATTTCTACGATTACGGTTAGTTGTACTACGCTGATTGCGACGAGGGCCGGGACGACCTTGTAATAATGGAATTAACATATGTTCTCCTACTAGATTACTCTATAATTTATATGGTGTTTGATTCCTGCTACCCCGAATGACTTATATATATATATATATAATTTAGTCTTCAATGTTACCCGAAGGTAGGAAATTAAACTTAAACTACACACTTACCCACGACGGTAACTATGTAGATGTCTACTTAACATCTAATACTTATTACTCCATGGACTTAGATCCTCTGCACGTCCACCATTTACGGCTGAGGTCGTTAATACAAAGCGGATTATTACACTTATTTATCTTAGTCTTACGTGTGCAGTACGCTTTACACGAGCTTTTATTTTTTTTTTTTTGCAGGCGTCGTTCGCCTTGTTATTTACCATGGTTAACACCCTTACGGGGTATCGCTTACTATATCTGCTGCTGTCATGTTATTCATAACGAACGTGCAGTTATTCTCTGTTCCATTATCTTGTAAGTTAGGATAAGTATCTCCGTCTCCCATCCTCCACCAGTGCTTAGGCTGAGTGGATAATGTTGATAAGTCGAAAGGAACACCGCTGTTGTACAGCGTTGCTACGGCAGAACTCTCGTCACTATCGAACAAAGCTAACTCATCTACATAAGCTTGTCTCATATAAGAACCCGACACTTGCCTACCTACTCGCCAGTTAATTCCTTCTATGCTACCACTCCATCCGTAGTTAGCATGGGTGTTCGTAGTACTCTGTAATGAGTTATCAATGTAGATCTTGAATCTGTTGTAGTAGTTGTTTAGCGATCCTGAACTAGCTCCTGTAGTCCCGCCATCATAGCTGATAACTACGTGCTGCCATGTCCCCGGTGTAAGACTACCTTGCGGAGTGGTCAGCTGTAAGTAGTTATTGTTACTACCGTAACGAAGCCTTAGACGTTTCTGGTTATTAGAAGTAGTTTGTCGTACTTCGATATACCCGTTGTTCGTCGTGTCATTATGTCCGTAGTACAGTACAACCTGACCTTGGCTATCACTAGATGCTTTATACCAGAACGATATAGTCCAAGCCTCTGAGCTGCCTGAGCCGTTACCTGTCCTACCTAAGACATGTTCTACTTGTACAGCGTTAGCTCCTAGCCAATCTTGGTTAGAGAACTTAATACTTTTGGTGTTAGCGAACGGTGCTGCATCAACGGTTAACAGTATGGTCTTACTATCTTCCCCATTGTAGTTAATTGCCTTGACTGGTATGTTGTAAGTACCTACCGACAAACCAGAACCACCTATTAATTTTCGGGGGTTTCCGTCTACAGTAGTAATCCCCGGTACATTGGATAAGTCCCATTCGTAACCTACACCGTAGTCGGCAGTCAGCTCATAATTAAGGGTGTTCCCTTCGGTCAGGTCTGGAAATAGTCCTGATGTAATCACAGGGAGTTCTGCTGTAGCTGTACCACTAGCTGAGAACTCTGCGTTCAAGGCGTTCACCGTAGTGTCGGGGTCAGTCCCGTAAGATGCACTGTTCTGGTTAACGAACTCTGTGTAAGGAGCAGAGCTTACTATCTCTATATTTCTAGCTAAGTCCGTTATTGCTATTGTGTTATCACTGTTCTTTGTTGCTTGCAAAGAGTTCGGGAACTGTGCCCCGTTGTTATCCTCTATGAAGATACTCTTCGCTTCGTCGTCTCTGAATAGTTTTATCATCTAACACTGACTCCTATAGATGAACCAGCGTTAGTCGCTGTGCCTGCTACTGACAGTTTAATCTGTAGTACGATAGGATTATCTTTGGTGTTAAGATCGCCCATGTAAATCATCTGAGGTGTAAGGGAGAACCTGTACGGGATACCACTACCACTATCCAGCCTACCGATAATAGTCTCTAGCGTGTACTGGTTTACTCCTGTGCCTAAGACGTATCGTAAGCTAAGTAGTGCATTATTAGTCTGGGGTGTTACGCTGAAGTCATTACGCACGAAGCAGTTATCCCCTAGCGTAAGCTGAGAGAAATCAAAAGCGCCAGTGTTTGTATCCATCAACCTTGTAACACCATAAGGTAGGTACGTGGTATTAGTGAACGAACCCGCGCCGTTATTAGGTAATGTAGTCCAAGTGTCAGCTGCCAGTACCACGGGAGATGCTGTGGTGCCACTATCGTTGTAATCCGCTATGCCATTTGACCGAAAAGATCCACTACCACCTCTACCATCCCCAAAAGGTATCAAAATAGGCATATTAACGCTCCTGTATGTTTATAGGGCCATTACCAAATAACCAAACAGTATTTTCTCCTGCGGTAACAATACGTTCGTTGATCGCGGGGAAAGGAGGTATTAATATATAGCCTTCGCTGCCATCAGGAATCTCTTTGCGTTCAGGGCGGGGTGTATTGGCTGGCGATGTATTGCCTAAATACGCGTATATGTGTTTATTTGTCTGGTTCTGAATTACAATCTCTGTACCAGCAGGTATTCCTGTTGCAACATTCATATCCTGCCAGCCCTGAGCATTCAATATGATATTGTTGATTGTATCTGCCATAATCTTCTCTCAGAAGGAAAGTGTGGAAATATTAGGACAATCCTTGAGAGGATTATTACGCTCCCCCGGACTGATAAATACTCCTGATTTGTAGGGTAGGTCGTAACCAAAAATTCGGCATGTATCGCCTATATTGTCTCTGAAGTTTTTCCAAGCGTCGTTTACGTATGATGGGCTGTAGCCTCTGGCATGATCCCCTATCCTCTCGCTAGTTAAACCCCCTACATCAACCGCAGCGCGATTGAGATTAACTGTTGCGAGATCACGTAAAAATTCGCATTGCACTTGTGGTAGTTTGGAATCATCATTACCAACTCGTGTGATAACTTGACTGACCAGCACAAGCATCTGGTCATTTGTTAGGACATTCCCATCGGGTATGTATAGAGATGTATTATCAATAACATCTTGCTCGTTAATTTCAGCCATAATACTCCCTGAATAAAGTAAAAGGGAGAGAGGATAAACCTCACTCCCCTCAAGAAAACGTAAGTCTTCTTATACGCGACGAAGCTTGATCAGCAGGCGTGGGTTAACCATCGCAGTCAGATAGTTAGACTCTTGCCATGCGTTAAGACCAGTACGGTTAGTGGTAGTCCAACCATACATAGACTGCGCTTCAGTGTTAGCGTACTCACGATCCTGTGCAGGTGCATAACCAACACGGATGAAGTTAGACGCCTGTACTGGCATCAGGTATGCGTCATCAGCACCGATGGTAGAAGAACCAATAGCAGCGCTATACAGAACGTAACGAATACCGTCACGCGAACCTACGAAGTTATCTACGCGGAAGCTCTGAGAGCCGATGATGTCACTCGTAACTTCCTGAGACTGGAAGTCGAATTCGCTCAGTAGAGCACGACCTAAACCTTCTTGCTCTTCCAGTGCTAAACGCTCAGCGAAGAACTCGTCACCACAAACCATTACGAATTCGTTGGAGTTAGGTTCACCTGAACGAATCATTTCCTGCATCAGGGCTTTCTTCTGGTTACGCAGGGCGGTAATAGGATCTACTGTAGTAGAATCGAAGTCGATATTTTGGACAGTACGTGAGCCACCTACGATGCCGCTATAGAAGTTGTAAGACTCAAAAGAGCCACCTGCAACGTCGTTCTGGTCAGTAGTGATAAGGGAGATCAGGTTCTGTTCCATGAACAAGTCCCAACCGTTACCCATCTTCTCGTTCAGTGCAGCCAAGTGACGTGCTTCTGTATCTGCGGTATCTACAGTACCCGGAGTACGACGGTTAGCCCAGTCTTTAGCTTGAACGTTACCATAGAAGCCGAAGGAAGGGATTGCCCAGCGGAAGGACTTAGCTTTGTCTTTCTGTACATCAGGGCCGTAGCCGCTGTATGGTTTACCAGAAGGCAGTGCATTACCTCTTTCGATCTCGTCGTATACGAAGGTGTCGTTAGTGAAGGTGTCGGTTTGGCTAACACCTGTCAGAAGTGCGGTCAACAGACGAGGTTGAACTTGACGACGCTCAATCAGTGGCCCCATGCTTTCCAGTTCAAAACCAGAGCCTTGGGCTGCTTGCAGCTGCTTATGGATCTCAGCAGAAGGCATTGCCTGAATGTTGTAGTTAGTCATTTATTATTTTTCCTTATTAGCTAATGTAAGAAGTTGCAACGTTAGCTGCTGCGGCTACTTCAACAACTTGTTGTTTTTCCATGGCCTGTTTGAATTCTGCGATATCGCCAGATGTGGCGGCACCAAACGCAACACCAGCATAGTCAACCTGTGCGTCACGGTATAAAACAGTCAGAGGTAATGCTACGGTGCCTAGAGTTACGTCAGTAGTGTTAAAACCTGAACCACGACGATCACCTACTGCAATCGCAACAGCACTACCGTTTGGAAGAGGGCTACCCGTAACAGCTGAAATATCTTGGTCTACATAGCGTACAAAGTAGGAATTACCATTGTCCCACACCAATGGGATACCGATAGGTTCCTCAACGGTGTCGGTAGCGGCACCTACGTCTACAGTGGCGGTGGATACTTGAATGCCACGTTCGATCTCAACCAGAGACACGCCCTTGACAACCTCTGACAAGAACTTACGTTGTACTTGATATTGGCCTGAAGTTAATGGCATTACTTAGCCTCCTTTTTGGTGTCCATTGTATCTAGAGCGCGTTCAACGATTGACTTAGGCTCTGCCTTTTCTACTTTGGCATGACCTGCTTCTTCGTTCAGGTGTTTGATCAGTGGGTTGGTTTCTTCCAGTTTTTCAGTCAGAGACTTAATCAGACCTTCTTTATCAGCTACCATGTCAGCCTTAGCTTTCTCTACAGCAGCATCCTTAGCCGCTACCATAGCGTCCAGAGCTTTCTCAATACCAGAAACGTCTTCCAGTTCAGCCATAGCACCAGCTAAGCCTTTCTCTACATCAGCATCCAACGAATACTTCGCCAGAGTCTTTTCGAGGGTCATTACTTTGATTTGTTTTTGCAGAGCATCGTATTGCTCTTGGGTTACATTGGACATATTATCCTCTTTAGTTTCCTTAGTTTTACTAACACTAGTGTCATCATTGTCGGAAACTGCTTTGTTCGTTTCCTTCAAGGATTCAGGGTACTCTCCGATTTCACGGAGAATATAAATTTGATCTTCTGTTAAACTGTCAACGTCAATCTCTTTGGAGATATTGCCTTCAGCGTCTAAGCTTTTAAGCAGATAGGGTTCATTCATTCCAGAACAAGCGCCGCTGTCCGTACACATGGCGATATGTGCGCCCTCCTGTGTAAAGTCTACGTCCTCAATCCATTGCTTAATTTTGCGTTTATCAGTCATCGGTGTTCTCCACAAAACGACCACGGCCACCTATGGATGGCCCTTTAATCACACCTTGTTTGCGAAGTTCCCAAGCACGTTCATTGTTATACTTGATAACTAAAACTGGTTGACCTTTAGTTACTTCCGTATCACCCACCATGCAGCTAGGCCAAGGAGATGTGAATACCTCTTGGTATTTCCAAGCATTTTTAATAGGAACCTTATGGCCCAAGTTCTCCAGCTGAACACCATCTTCGATAGCCTTGTTCAACTGTGACACCATGTTATCAATGGTGTGTTGTGACATTGCATCACCAACTAGATCAGGTTGATTTGCAGCCTTGTAAAGAGGTGCATACTCCACCATTTCCTCATCTTGGAACTGTTTGATAACCATTACGTCTTCCGGCTTCATATCAAATTCATCAGATACCGATGCTTCGTTTCCGAAGTGTCTATCAAGGAACTGTGCTAATTTAGCTACGAGGGTACTTCGTGTATCTTCCTCATTAACACTACGTTCGATAGACTCGATACCGTCCTCAACATGTTCGCTGGATGATGTTAGGTCATCTTGTTTCTGTAAATCTTGTTCGGTCATAAACTGTTTCTTTAAAGTTGCGAAAGGTCGTGGGCCTTTGCCTTTTAATTTGCCTCTAGGCCACAACCATCTGGCAGACCAGTAGAGAGGTGAAAAGGGGTCATCAATATTGGAATCTCCTCCAAACCTCGCATAGAACCTGTCATTTTGTTCTACACTTTGGTTATCTCGCAGAGAGGGATCACCGAAACGCACAATACGAATGCGATCACCCCGTCTAACCAATACCTTGCCTTGCTTACCTTTAGAAGCCCTAATCGGTTGTCCGAACCCCGGAAACTTCTGGCCCCGATATTCGACATTACCCGCTTCATCTCTGGTAACACCTGATTGCTTCTCTACTTTCATTTGTAATTACCATTCTTATCTAGTTCAGACTCGTTAATACACTCACCTGTCTCAGTATCTATCAGCCTGTCAGTACCTCTTTGGGTTACAAAGTTTTTATGGAACCCTCTCGATAATGATCCACCGTTCTCAGCGTTCGATATCGAATTATCTCCTCCACCTACATTGGTACTCGTGCCGTTTCCAGCAGTAGCCATACCATCGCCAGCTCTTGACTGACCAGAGGAACTAAAGTCAATATCGTCCAACCCATCAACAGGTAGCTTAGCCCTGCGGTAAACCTCTTTCATAGTTTCACCGTCTAATCCATCAACGGACTTAACACGTTGAATAAACTTACCAACTTCATCCAGAGATAATTCGTCTGGGTCTGCTGGTTGGAACACAGGCATATTAGCGAAGTCAGCAAAAATATTATTGACTGCCAATAGGCGAGGGGCCAACTGTGTATTTAGTATGTCAACATACATATCTATATCGGATTGCAGGTGCTGTCCGTGGAAAGATGTTTGGGAAGAAGATAATGCGTATGACCCACTTCCATCTTGTCCTAGAAGGATAAACCCAGCACCGAAGCAGTTGTAAATTGATTTACGCTTTACATCAATTACTTCGGAGGTCTGATATTGTTTTCCGCCGCCGTCAATCCCTTTAAGTTCAAAATCGTAATCTCTTAAACGGGTATTAGGATCAGCGTCAGATGTTAAGACAATGAAAGATGATTTCCCCTGATGAAGATCAGCGGCATTAGCTTGGAGCATTTCGTACTCTTTAGCTTCTGGCCCTTGGGGGTCTTGGTTGGCTTTATCTATTAACTCTGAAGGGACACGTAAGACGAGAACCGTTATGTTCAAGGAGGGTCGCTACACCTTCCCCCGCGAGTGCCGTATAACACTCACCGCTGCATGTTTCCATGCAGACCAGACTATATCACCATCCTACATGATTATAGGATGCTCACCATTTCCACCACCAATAGCTTGTGGTGTACGAGCATAATGCTCTAGTCGTTGCACTAGAATTTAAACCAGATAACCGAGTTCAAGTTTCTTTTGGTTAAGATACTCTTGAGCTAATTTAAAGGCGCGTTCTCTACCAAGTTTAGTTATATTAAACTGCTTAGTGATACGCTTCCCTTGCCTGTTACTTACTACACCTTCTCGCCTATCAGTTAGGGATACTCTGTAGTATTCGTAACTACCGTTTTTTCTATAAGCTATACCCACAACACCCGTATTATTCCGAACAAATCTTGCTTTGTTCTGACTGTTTTCGTGTTGGGTTACAACCCTTAAATTAATTCGCCTGTTGTCCAAAGTATTTCCGTTAATGTGATCAACAACAGTTTCACGGTTAGACTTGTGACCCATAGCCAGATGGGCTATGTTGATGCTTGGAACTCCACAAGTATATACATAACCTGCGGTAGTTACTCTAACCTTATCTATATTCAGCAGTAGATCTTTATCTACCAAAACGGTATGCTTGTAATTAGCATTTTCCACCAGTATTTCTGCATAGCCTTTACGCAGAGTAATAGTGTTACTCAGTTTCGCCATAATATCTCCATGATACTATTCGTTTAAATTTTATTAGCTCAGGATTGCCGTCAACTTAATGTTACGGGTTCCCCTGAATTAGATGAGTTTGCTATCAGGATTACTCCTGAAAGGGGCTATTAATTAACCCGCCATGTCCTTAGAGATGCCAGCCAATTCGTAATTAACAATAAGGCGTTTCTCGAACCAATCATCATAGCAATGCAACAACGGACTATCACCTTGCGGGTTGTTGAGGGTGCTGTTGTATGATGAGTGAATCAGTTGTGTATCACGTAATACAGGATAACCGTCTTCTATCAGTTTAGGTGTAGATAATAAGCTGATGCCATTATCGAAACGTCCTGCACTCGGAGCCGAACGCCCCTGTACCAACCTTGGCTTTTGAACAAGACCTCGCCATTCAGTGAAGTCATCGTTCCATAACCAACCGTAGACTGAGTTCTGATCACGGGGAGATAACTTACGAAGTACGCGCATATCCCGATATGGGCCATACCCACGACGTTCAGTAACCATGTTAAGGTCACTCCAACCGTACTTGGTTGCACTAGTCATGTCCCTAATCGCCTCTAGCCACGTCCCGTAGGACATATTCCTGATGCAGTAATTAAGGAAGTTGGCGTACCCCTCTGACTCCCTAGTACCCGTTCCAATGAATTGACCATTAGCTAATGCCCTTCGTACTGGGCGAAGGTTAGCTTGCAACGCACTTTGTACATCGGAATCTAAACACATAGACTCGAATACACATAGACGGGAAGGGATGTCTCGCAATTCCTGCTTCTTAACGTCTTGGATGTAACGACTAGAAGTGACGATACGGGGCTGACCCCGTTCTCGTTGTGTGGGAACTACAAGACCCTCGTGTGACTCGGCTTTGGTTATCGGTTGGCTTTGGCTATTTTCTTCATCTTGAGCCATTAGCTACCTACTATTTCTCTTTGAGTTTATTGATTAAGTGTTGTTTAATCGCTTTAGGTTGTTTCTTTTCTTCTGGAACTTCAATATTGAGTTCTTCAGCCTTCTTCAGGAGATCTTGCTTTTTAGATAAGGAGTTGATTTCACTGAGGATATCTTTCTCATCCATCATTACACCAAGCTCTTCTACAGCTTCTTCGATACTATCTGACATGAAATCTTCAGGAGAGATTTCACCATCACCCCCCTCGTTTAAGGCAGCAATGAATTCACCAGCTTCTTCAGCCGTCATTTGATCCGGTTTGTCTTCGCGAAAAACATGACCCTCTGTGTCGTAATCTTCGCGCTGAATCTTCTGACCGATTGAACTAAGTTCGTCAGCAGCATTTAAGGATTTAGCGGAAGCTGGAGATGGTACTTCGTAATCTTTCGGATACAGGGCACAGGAGAACATACCATTACGGAATGTGGGCATGTCTCTACGCCACGCTGTCTCCCTTGGTGCAGGAGCGTAGCCATTCTTAAATGCTTCAAAAAGATTATATAGGAAATCAATCTTAGCGTTAGAAGAAATACCTTTGGCTTTGATTTCTAAGCGTTTACTTTTTTGTTCTAATGACATATCAGGCATGGTGTGTCTCCTTAAAATGACTCAGGCATTGCTACAGAACGAACTAACCACATCTGGCCTGTCTGTAAATTATCTTGGGCAATACCGATACAGCGAAGCGATTCAATGTCGTAGGGTGACATATGTAATTCGCTCTGACACTCACCTAATCGCATTTCACGAACCTTATCTATTAAAACCTTAGTCTTTTCACCGTGGTCTTTAATCTCGTTCATCAGGTCAACTTCTGCCTGACATAAATCACGGTATCCTTTAATCTTCTTGTGTTGATTGTCCATATTTCCTCCTATGGATTGAGCGGGTTTGTTTTAGATAATCTCTCTGCCGCTGCTGTTGGTGCATTAATTTGGTTTCTTACTACGATACGTTTAACTCTTATAGAGCTTATCGCGTTGAATGTCATTGCTGTTGCATCGGCCCAGTCGTCGTGTTTTGCAGATGTAGACCTCTCCCCGTCAAACCTCTCAAGTTCTTTATAGAACTCTTTAAGGGTTTCTGGCTCAAAACTATCCTCTACTACGAAGACCAAACCTTGCATACAGGCGTTAGCAAAAGGTAAAAAGTCTTTTAATTTTTTACCTGCGACGTTACTCTTAGTCTTGTCTTCAACAACCTCTACCCCATTCTCCACCATCTTGGCAAGAGTGTAAGTATGGTCTGCTGAGCCAGCACCGGAGTCCTTAGACAACACTAGCTTAGTGTCAGGAGGGTCGTACCGCATCTGAGTAACCATGAGGTTGTCACGCTGACCCGCCAATTTCCTGAAACGCCCTGTCGGTGGTTTTTTGCCATGCTTGTCTATCGGGTCACTGATATCCGGATGGTAGTCACCGAACAGGTAATAGAACCCATCTCTACACTTCTCTACTCTAGGGGCGAATGCAGTATAGTCCGGGTATCTGTTCGTGTCTGAAGGTATACTGTGTGCTTTATCCACACCACGAAGTTTGATAGTTCCTTCAGGTACATCCTTACGCTTCTTAACTCTCTCACCATCCTCGCCTCTAATCCACTGCCGCTGCCACAGTGACTCGGATCTAGGTCTGGAATACCAATTACCCCAGAGCTGACTATCTCGCTCATGGTCTGGTAAGTTTTGCAGTTCGGATACGTATCGAGGGTTTAGGCGGAGAAGTTCTGGATTGTCAAAGACGTTGAAAAATACATACGTGAATCTTTTAGGTGGAACGTATAATTTCTCTTCTTGTCCCGGTATCTCAATCCACAACGCTTCAGGGTAGTTCTCTTGAAAGTATTCTTCAGATGGCCCGAAAACGAAATCACCGTCATGTACGATAAACCACCTTATAACTCCGCAACGGTCTTCTCTGGGTTTACCCGTCTCATCTAAATACCACTCAACAAGTGGTAGACACCAACTGTCTGGGTTTGGGTTGAGTGTACCAATCATGAACGAGTCCATGTCGGCTTCCGAACGTAAACAGGTCATCAGGAATGTAACCTGTTCCTTAGAGAAGGCGTCGATCTCGTCGAATCCGATAAAAGAATACCCTTTACCTCGATGGCTCTCTTTATCCTCTTCCGTGTACATGTGCCGGAACTCTTGTCTGGCTCCCGTCGGAAACTTCCATAATTTATTGGATATATTAGACTTGGCGTCAAACAGAGGGTACATACCTTCGGCTTTTTGCCATAGACCGTTAGCACCCATTATCTCGTCATACTGCCTACGGAAAAAGATGCCTCTGTAATACTGGTCGTCGGCGTAGGCACAAGGAACCATGGTAAGGAGTTCACTTTTCCCGCCACCCCTAGCGCCACCGGCAAGCATGAAGTCTACCTTGCCTAACAACCCGAAGGCAAACTCCTGCTTGCCCTTTTGTGGTTTTACATCTTGCCATGTACTGTAGGGCATCTAATCTCCTACGAAATCTCTTGACACGCTAACTGTCTCTCTGAAACAATTAGATAAGTCTGGATCATCCTCTAACATTTGATTGAGTGTATGAGGTTCGATATCGAGAAGACATTCCCTGACGACCGCGAGGGCGTACTGGGCCTCTTGTAATGCTTCGTATAGTTGCTTATTCATTTTTCCTCCATCCTCCAATATAATCTCTCATAAGTGTTCACCATTATTGGTGAGGGTGATGTACAAGCGGAGGAGGACTTGTACACCGTGACAACGACTAATGTCATTGTCCCCTCGTTCTTCTACATCTCTACCGGGATTTGATCCCTGCCTTACCAGACTCAGAGATGTACGCTGTATTAACATGCGGTGCTACATAGATGTCTTCATCATCTTTAACTAACACTGAGTAGGTGGCGTAAACGTCAATACGGTCAGCCTCAACCTCCATCATGCTTAATCCAACAGGTTTTACTTCATACTTCATTTTTGTTGCTCACTTCTTTTACTTTATCTTTTCTTTGTTATGTTTGCAGGGTCGCCACACTTCCACGCTCCCTGCCGATGCCACATGCTTGACACCCTCCCCACAGACCAAAGAGATGAGTGTAACTATTGCTGTTACTTATTCTCATCTTCCTCCGATTCGTCGTCTTCTTTATACTCAGTGGATACTAACTTCAGGACTTTATTATCGTGTGTACCTGTAGCCTTCTCCTGAATGTATTCTTCTTTGTCCCCAGTCTTAGAGTTGGTCTTAGACACCTTAACTGAATTGCGATCTTTAACGATCTGCATTGACCAATCCCCTATCTTAAAGGCAGCTTTCAGCTGGTTGCCTTCAGAGCCATTGTCGAGGAGGTCTAGGAGTTTCCTCACTGCTCTGGGCTGGGCTTTTAGAATAGAGTTTTCAATGTCTTTATCGCTGGGGACTTTACCTACGGCACCCTTGGGGCGACCTCTAGGATTACCTGATACACCACTACGGAACTTTCCGCCAGTGTGCTTTGGTTTATTATTTGAAGGAGCCTCTTGCTGAGGCTTATTGTCATCGCTCATTTGAGGAATCTCTTTATTAATGATGTAGCGCCGTGTCGTTAACAGGAACGTTTACGCAAGGGAGTATCTTATTGTTTTCTCCGAATGCGACCTGAAACGCTACATGAGGACTATTAGGTTTGTGGTGGTAGTAGTAGCGACTCTTTAGCACAGAGGGTCAGAATCCACCGTTACGTGTCCTACCAAGTAAGCTCCCTGAAAGCTTACCGTCCCATAGGAAAGGGTCAATTTCAGGTGATACCCCATCTTAAGCTCTTTACGTCCACAGAACTCTTTTTATTAAACTGCTTGTGTCTAAGACTTCAAAAATTGCTAAAGAGCAATTCCGTCCGTCTCGTCGCGTAGGTTCGGGAGACACACCCTTACCAAGCCTTTATACTAATGTTTTGTAGTGATTAGCAGGATATGTAGCTTCCCCACCATCACCTAGTCCCGCGAGGGTTGTCAACCTCACTCACCAGACCTCTGTGCTGGTTCAATACTGGATATACCAGCGTTAGATATTGAGTAGAGGACTAAACCTACTCAGTGGCTACCCAGCGCGTGTAGGGCCACAAAGGGCAACTTGTCATTTAATATGGCTAATTTATGTGTTAATGGCTTGCCACACCAAACTCAGCACTTCCGTAAGGATTCATCCGTGCTACGTCACCATGGATGCTAACCGAGGTTAGGAACAAAACATCCACGTACCTCGATGTGAGACTAAGATATGGATGTTTTGTTGGCTCTGTTTACCACCGCACTTGTTTTACTTCGCTACATTGCGGATCGTGAGCCAATCGAATAACGAAGAAGCGGAGTGAATTACCACGTCCTAGTTCTTTTACTTCTGAACCAACGAAGGGTGTAGTCTTTCAACTTTTTGTAGTGCGCTTCTCAGCGTGACCACGGCTATCATCACCCAGATAGGCTGCGGTATAGATCACCTCCTGTTACGAGATACGTTATAAGTAACGCTCTCTGTTGGTGAATCTTAAATGAGGAATTCCTCTTCATTCATGGGCGGTCTTCTTTTTTGAACACGAGGCCCAAACACCACATCTACGAACGGCTTAACCATGTCATGCGGGACACCGTTGTTTGTTTTGGGTGTGTATGACTGGTTGTCTTCCCAATCATCCAAATCTACTTCTGAAATCATATCTACTCTCCTCTGCTGAAAAATAGTGAGGCATGATAGCTATCAACTTGTCTTCCTCAAATATACCACCGTTGCGGTGATCAATGTGAGCAACTGTCGTGGGAGCTGACGGCGCTCTTGGATGTGGAGCTTCCAGCTCCTTATGTGTGAATCTGTTATATTATATCTTTCTTGTAGTTGATATAATAATTATACTACTACTTACCATGAGGATCAACCCCTTAATAGGAATTAATTATCAACCTATCTCTATCGGTGATTCATATTGTCCTAACGTATACTCATGATCTGATGTGTGAGAGTACTTACTGAAAGACTTACTATCACAACTAGAGCACATACCCACCATGTAGCCTCTTTCATTCAGGCTTTGTAGGTCTTGTCGTATCTCTATATCAGACATAAGCTTGTCACAACTCTTACATCTCATGTTATTACCTTTATCACTTAACTAAGTTAAGTATCTCACAGTGCGCGTACCTCATCAAGAGCTGACAGGTTGACAGTGTACATATTCCTTATAATTTTTTAAGTAGTCTGGGTTGTTACCGTACTTCTCGTATAACTTTCGCTGAGGTAGGAACCTCCTACGATTCCTGACCTGCGAGCCGAAAGTGTAATCCACTCCTAGTAGATACTCAATAACAGACAGCTTTTCATTACTATTGCATAAATTCATAGCGGTAATTATATAGTTCCAATGTTCTAGGTAGCTACCTTTTTTCTTTACTAGGTCGAGGATCTCCTTGGGTACTCCCGCTAAAACCCATGCTTCGTCAGGTATTTGAGCGTCCAGTGTCAAATTTCGTTTGTTGTCGTACTTAAGGTAACCTCTTGTATCACCCGTCTTAATGTAATCAACGTAGTCTTCCACACAAGTAAACCCTTTGGCATGCCTAATTCTCTTACCAAAATCTATAGTTTTATGCATGTGTTGACTATTTTCCGAGTATGTAGCCCATTCTAAATTACTTACATCATTGTTGTGTTTATTACCATCGACGTGATTCACAGTAGGTTTACCGTCTGGGTTTGGGATGAAAGCAGTCGCTACCGCCCTATGCACGGATATGGTCTTGCTTTTCCCGTTATATTTCAAACAAACAACTTTATAACCTTCACAGTTAGGTCGGTTCTTTCTGTCAACCACAGTGCCGCCTACCAAGATTTTCGGTTTAGCGTATACGTAGCTCTTTATGTACCCTGCTCGATGTACTGAGTACCTACCTTCATAGCCATCCAACCATCTCTCGTCTTCTGGTAAATCTGTCATCCTTCCTCCTATATTGAAAGCTACGCTTTCATATGCATACAACTTATTAGCGAAGCTAATGAATGGATGACGTAAACGCCATCCTAATCAACAATTGGCTAACAAGCCAATAAAAACATAACCACTCCTCCAAGTCCCTTGGAAGTATACCATCTTGTTTGCTTTGCAAACATATTTAGTTAACCACTAAAGTATATTAGAATTTTATCATGGAACGCAGACACTTTCTAGTCCCAAGAGTAAAATAATTCTAGAACTTGTAGTTCTAAGGTTATTCTTCTTTATTACTTTCTTGTATATCCATATCTTGCAGTGCTGCTGATAGCTTGTCTATCAGTTGTTGTGCTTCATCTTTGCGTAGCAAAAGATCTTCATGTGTATATTGACATCTAACCCGTACATCAATCAAGTTCTTACTGAACTTCCCAACCTCAATCATAACTATCCCCTTATATGACAAAGGGAGCCGAAGCTCCCAGTTGTTGTTTGTGTATTAGCTTACTTGCCAAGTTAAGTCTTTCAGTTTGATAGCACGTAATTTAACTTCGTTACCTGTACGGTTGAGGATGTCTTCGTTAATCATGTTAGCGCGCTTACTATTGTGATCTTCGATAATCTTAGACACCTTCTCATTCATAAGCAGTTCCTGCTTGGCAGATTCGATATCACCGTTCTCCACTACTACACCTTGGAATACGTGTACAACAGAATCCTCTGCTTGGATACCTTGATCGTTATCGATCAGAGTCATGGTTACTACTTTGCGGTTTGTGATATTTGTATTGATCACTCGAATATTCTCCTGTTTTGTTAATGTTTCGGTATTATGGTTAATTTGTTTTGTGTTGTCAACGTTATATTTGCTTGGTTTAGGTTTTATTTCCAATCCCATTCCTCCGCTGTGGTGATCAGTTCATTATAATGGCCCTCGTCTATGAGGGACATCCCCTTGTGTTTCGAAAAGAACTCTAACAAAATATCTTTTGGTGTCAACACCTCTACTTGTTCCATTTCACTGTAATTAGCTGACTGCTTAACTAGCTTACTGAAGCCCTCGTTACCATAGAATACAGCATTGGTGATACCTTGGGCTTTCATTGTTTGCAGTTCACTGTGAGATTCAGCTACAGGAACTTCACCGCTCTCCTGAACATGCTTCATGAAACAAGCATCGACAACCTGCTCTGGTACATCCCAGCGATACTGAACTTGATCCATGTCTGGACATTTATCGAAGATCATCCCTGCTACTTTGTCAGCTCGTGTCTCCTCAAAGTGCATACGTTGAGCGTTCAACTTCATATCCCAACCCTCAACACTTTTACGATCTCGATTCAATCTCATAACAGATGGCTTGAAGTCGTAGCCGTAGTCCAAGTCGGTGTTACAGACGAATAAACCTCCGACATACACCCTACCCTTGTGCTGAGGTAAAATCGCCCCGTACTCCGTCTCTGCGCGCTCCACATCTTCTTGTAGCGCCAAGGTATTGTTGATGATCGCATCCTTCTGCTCATCAGACAGTCCTTGGATCAGGAACCTCAAACCTATATCGTCGTGATTGTCCTTCTCTTCAATACAAAGCATCGTGGTATTGAACAGATCACTATACCCAAACTTGGGAGTCCAAACCTTGCCTCCATTATCTACACGAACATTAATCCCCTCTCGTGTGATAACTAACAATGCAAGTTTGAATCCTTCCCCAAAACCACCCAGCTCGTCTGACTCAGTGTCTTTAGTTCCGTTGCCTAGAACCAGTAATGATTGGCACAGTTGAATACCAGCTGATCGGATAGATAGATCCCAACCATCTTCACCTTCACTCCATTTAATCTCACCGGCACCATCTGAATCCAAGTAGTTCTGGATAATTTCCCGTACACCATCTTCAACACTCCAATGATCTAGATAGTCGGCTGCTAAAGGTAGTGGATATGTCTTACTCATTATTTAACTCCTCCTAGTTGATTTGTGATCACTCTAACACACCAATTTGCATTGTCAAACTTTTATGTTTAAGATGGTAATTATTGTGAGAAACGAAGGACAGGAATCTAACAATTTTGAATAGAAAACATGTGTTTTATTTACGTATTTTATTTATGCTGTAGACAGGTGTCTAGTTTCTCGTGATTTTCTTTATAAAACAGTAACTTACAGAGTTTTGGTTCACTATGGTAGGAGGGAGGTATGTTAGAGATGATTTTTTATGATTATCTTACCGATGATTTATGTGAGTTTAGGGATGGTATTTTAGATGAGTTTTTATTGTCTTTTCCTACCCCTGTTAGGCCCACTAGTAAGAGACGAATACGGAGTGCTGTTAACTGTGTCCTATACAACGTGGTACGTAACGTAATGCAAGGCATACAGACGTTCCCTGTAACCCTAAACAAACAAGCATACAGTAACCCAATAATAACTAACGGAAAGAAGACAGACAGGAAGATAAGTCATAAGTATGTGAGAGGGTTCATTGATTGGTTGGTGAGTGATTGTGATTGTGTGTTGGATGTTGGTGGTGAACCTATCGGAGTGTTTAAGGTAGAATACTCCCAGTCTATGTTAACCGTGTCTGATATATTGGTGGAGCAGATCAGAAACATCAAACTGAAGAAGACAGCCGTGCAGCCCCTAGACAATGTTGTGTTGCTACGTGATGAGAACAAACGAGAAACCCCCTATCGTCTCAACCAAGAGTTAAGAACAATCATCGACAACCTGAATCAGTACAATGAACTGAGTAAACAGCATGATATTGTGTTGGAGTGTGAAGGGAAGAGTTATGACTTGCAGCTAGTTAAGATCTACTCCAATAAGAGCTTTGAGCAGGGTGGTAGGTTATACTTTGCTGGGGTTAGTCCACAACAGCTCCCAGAATCAGTCAGGAAGGGACTTACAGTGGCGCAGGAGCCTGTTTGTGAGCTAGATTATGCTACCCTACACGTGAGCATTATCCGTGACCTTCTACAGCTTCCTAGAGCCTCTAGTGATGTGTATGAAATATTCATAGATGGATATGATGATG
>CEPX01193312.1_pt1 | contig 52612 bp, 47 predicted proteins | sample 361361 | NCBI WGS metagenome assembly CEPX01 (sample SAMEA2619974, study PRJEB7988) | marine metagenome | biome: marine biome (ENVO:00000447); feature: mesopelagic zone (ENVO:00000213) & marine oxygen minimum zone (ENVO:01000065); material: "saline water (ENVO:00002010), including plankton...
GCTTATATTCCTTTATATTCTTTGGGCACTTTGCCATTTATATGATTGCAGCGTTTTATAATCTGTTTCGCTTGAAGCGAGGAACGATTGGTGTTGTGAATTTACAGATGAATTATATTATCTACGGGACTATTTTTACTACTATCTTTGCTGGATTTGCAAGTATGACTCTGCCTGTTGTGTTTCATAATTTTACTTTTATGCATATGGGACCATATTTTACCATTGTAATGGTTTGTTTGTTTTTGTATGCCATGTGCAGGTATGAATATTCTTGGGATTTCCTTGCGCGGTTTAATAAGGCGAGCGGGTTTGTTTAATACATTATGAAGAAGTATGATTTTGCATTTATTATACACCCGCGAGACAAACAGGAATTACTGAAATCGTATCCTATTTTTAGGTTTATCCCAAATTTTTTATTATATTTTATATCTCCTAGGATAGTAGGCGATATTGTTTACAAAGATGATAAAGGTAAAAAGTTAAATGGAGCCCTTATTGCTATTATTAATCTTCCATTTCAATTTCTAAAACGAGATAATAAAATAAAAAAAAGAATACTTGTGGCACTTAAGTTAGCTTCTAAGATTGGTGCAAAAATAGTAGGGCTTGGTTCGTTATCATCCCCAGCAGTTTCTGGAGGACTAGATATAAAAGATCAATCTAATGTCTCTATAACAAACGGTAATGCTTTGACTGCTGCAGTTGTCACAGATGACATTAAGCAATTAAGCAAGATAGTAAAATTACATAAGAAGAAAGTACATGTAGCAATATTAGGCGCTACAGGATCTATTGGTCAAGGAGTAGTTCATTCGCTTATTGGAAATGTAGATAGCATGATGCTTATAGCGCGAAAGCAGAACAAGTTAGATAATTTGAATAATATTTTAAAAGAACAGCACCCAGATTATGATATCAGTATTTCAACTTCAGTTTCTGAGGCTAAAGAATCAGATATTATTATTGTCGCAACAAGCCATTATGAAACTGTTCTAAGTCCAGAGGATGTGAAGTCGGGCGCTATTATTTATGATATTACACAACCCTCAAACTTAAAAAAAGAAGATTGGCTATCTCGTGATGATGTTTTTGTTGTAGAAGGCGGGTTAATACGCATTCCTGGATTGCACGTGGATAGTATAACAGGCCTAGATAACGAAGAGAGCTTCGCATGCCTTGCTGAAACATTGTTGTTAGTTCTTGCAGACAGAACAGATCAAGATTTTAGCTTGGGCTATGTAATACAAGAGAACATGAAAGAAATAGAAAATATTGCTAAAAAATATAATGTAAGTTCTTTGCTAAAGGCTTGGGACAAAGATACTAGTTGGGGCGAAATAAAAAGATTTATAAAAAATTATGCTTAGATTTGCAATACCACTATTTGTAGTAGCATTTATAAATATAGTGTTTGCGATTATTATTTTTAGCCGCAGACGCGGAAGAGTTTATAATCTTCTTTATTCACTAGTTACACTTTCGTTAGCTGGTTGGGCTTTTGGTTTGGGAATGTATTATCTTGATGGCCAATTAAGCAATATACGATTTTGGGTTAATTTTTTGTATATTTCAGGAACACTTATTCCAACATTCCTTTTGCCATTTGCTATTACATTCCATGGAAGAAAGAATTTAAAATGGTGGCAATATATATTATTGTTTATTCCGGCCATCGTAATTGGTGTCATGCTATTTAAAACTAATTTGATTATAAGCGTAGTGGATATTCTTCCAGAGCGCCATATAGAATATGGTTTATGGCTCATGTTGTTTGTGGTGCATTTTATTATTTACATGTCTGTAACGTTTTACGCTCTTATAAAGAAGTATGTACGATTAACTGGAATTTCAAAAACGCAAGTGCAGTATGCCATATATGGCACATTAATAACTTCCATACTAGGAAGCACAACTAATGTAATATTGCCAGTGTTTGATAATTTTTCGTATTTTCACATAGGGCCATACTTTACTCTTATAATGGTAGCTTCGTTCTTGTATGCTATAACTCGCTACAGATTGATGGATATTCAGTCTATAGTATTTAGGTCACTGACTTTCAGCTTTATTATTCTTTTTGCTAGTGGATTACTTACATTTATTACTGCTTTTTTGATGCATCTTGCCGGAATAGAATCATTACTTTTTACAAGTATAATACTAGCCATTCTGGTAGCAATAGGGTATAGGCCTTTAAGGAATTTTGTTGAGCGTGCTACTAATAAAGTTCTGTACAAAAAATCTTATGATCCAGATATATTGTTGGCTGATATTACAAAATCAACTGCATCACTTTTAGATCTTAATGAGTTACTTCCCGAAGTCAGCAAGGCAATTGTTGATGCTTTTCATTGTGATAAGATTGGATTTGGTCTTATAAATAAAGATGGCACAATTGAGGCTGCATATTATGAAGGATTTAAAAAAGAGGCAATAGACGCATTGGTTTATTATAAGGGATTATCTCAAATTATGTCAGCTCAATTTAGGCAATATCCTGGTATCCAAATTATTGATCAGCTAAAGACCCAATATGAAAATAAAGAATATGAACCTATTGATGTAAAATTTCTATATATGCTTTTTGAAAGTGATATTGCACTTATTATACCTTTAACTGAAAAAGAAGGATTAACTGGAGTAATTGTAATTGGAAATAAAAAATCTGGAGATTCATATGCGATACAAGATATCAACGTATTAAATATCATCGCAGGACAAACTACAATTGCTATTAAAAATGCATTGCTTTTTGGCGAGCAAAAGCAATTCGCAGCCACGCTCAAACATAAAGTAGAAGAAGCAACAGAAGATCTGCAAGTCGCAAACAAGCACCTTAAGCAATTAGATCAATCCAAATCAGAATTCTTGTCCATAGCAGCTCACCAGCTCCGCACACCACTTACAGGAATTAAAGGATATGTATCAATGTTCTTGGAAGGGGATTTTGGCGATCTAACAGAAGAGCAAAAACAGCAGTTAGAACGCATTTTCCGCTCATCAGACCGCTTAACACGCTTGGTTGATGTATTTTTAAATGTATCACGCATAGAAACTGGAAGGCTTGATATCAAAAAGTCAAAAGTGCAGTTAGAAGAAGTTTTGGATGAAGTAGTTAATGATCTAACAAATCCAGCAAAGAAAAAGAACATTGAAATCACAGTTCAAAAGCCAGAAAATCCATTGCCAATCATGCTTCTTGATAAGGATAAAATCCATTATGTTTTCATGAATTTAGTTGATAATGCCATTAAGTACACTCCAAAAGGATGGATAAATGTGCGTATGAGTAGGTCTAAATCATTAGTTACCATAGAAATCAGAGACAGTGGAATGGGCATTGATCCAAATGAAATTGATAAGCTGTTCCAAAAGTTCTCCCGTGCAGAAGCTATATCTCGTATTCACACTGGCGGCTCTGGCCTTGGCTTGTTTATCGCGCGCAAGATTGTGGAGGGGCATGGCGGCCGCATCTGGGCAGAGAGCGAAGGAGATGGCAAGGGTTCTTCTTTCACATTTACTTTGCCAATTATAGAATAAGATAGATGCTTGGCAATATGCTACATGCGCCTATGCCAGAGGCAATCGATTGTATATTGGCACAGAAAAAGGTCTTAAGATAGTTCAGATTCCAGTTGCAAAATCCATCAATACAGATGCAGAACAAGAAACTAAGCAAGTTCTTGGGACTGGCGTAAGCCCTTACTATGTAAATCCTTTTAGTGTGGTTGATGCGAAAGACGTTAAGTTTCCAGTAGCGCAGCTGCGTGGATGCAGAAATTGGGATGAATGCAATAATTATTGCGATGCAGAGGCGAACTATCAGGCATGTTCTAGCTGGTCGCGGTCGCTTGAATAATGCAAATAAATATTAAAGAATAAAAGGTCCTAAAAGGGCCTTTTATTGATTTTTTCGTTGAATATCACTATAGTTAGTTAGTTATGAAAAAGAATATATATTTAGATTATGCCGCTACAACTTTACTTGATTTGCAAGTGCAATCTGTGATGCAGGAATATAGGGAGGATCATTTTGCAAATGCCTCATCAAAGCACCTTAGCGGCTATAAAGCGTCGCTAGCAGTAAAAAAAGCGCGATCTAAAGTTGCTAATGTTTTAAATTGCCAGCCAAATGAGATTATATTTACTTCTGGCGGAACTGAATCAAATAATTTAGCCCTAAAAGGTGCTGCAGAAGCACGCAGCTTTAAAGGCCATATAATAACCAGCGCAATTGAGCATCATTCAGTACTAGAGACAGCTAATTATTTAGAAAAGCGCGGCGTCAAAGTTACTATAATTGACGTGGATGAACAAGGTATTGTTAATCCAAATCATATCAAAAAAGCAATTCAAGATGACACATTTTTGGTATCAATCATGTACGCGAACAATGAGATTGGATCAATCCAGAAAATTAATAAAATAGGAAAGCTGGTTCAGAGCAAAGATATACTTATGCATGCAGATGCAGTACAAGCGCCTGGCCTTTTGCCATTAAACGTAAATAAGCTTCATGTGGACATGTTTTCTATTTCTAGTCACAAATTCTATGGGCCAAAAGGAGTTGGAGTTCTTTACGCTAAAAAAGAAACAAAGCTTGCTGCTCAAATGCATGGCGGAGGCCAGGAAAAAGGATTAAGATCTGGAACAGAAAATGTTCCAGGCATTGTAGGGCTTGCAGAGGCATTGGATCGCGCTAATAATAATCAAGATTGCGAAGTTCTACGATTGTCAAAACTTAGTGATTGGTTGATTAACGAGATCAAACACAAAATCCCAAACGCGGTTTTAACTGGCCATCCAAAAGAAAGATTAGCTAACAATATATCATTTTGTTTTCCTAGCGCAGAAGGCGAATCATTAGTAATGCGCTTATCAGAAAGAGGATTTGAGATTTCAAGCGGTTCTGCGTGCGCAACAGGAGATCTCGTGCCTTCACATGTGCTTTTGGCGTGTGGAATAGACAAAAATACAGCAAAAGGAAGTTTAAGAGTAACTCTTGGAAAATCAACCACAAAAAGAGACTTAGAGAAATTCGCGCAAGTATTAGCAGAAGAAGTAGAAAAATTAAACTAAGTATGCATAATTAGCTTTATCTTACATAACTTACTAGTCTGGTAAGTTGATTTTTGCTATAATCAAAATATGGAATTAAGGCAATATACAAGAGAAGATATTGAAGGCAAAAGGGTTCTTTTGCGATGTGATTTAGATGTTAAAGTCAATAACAAAGGAATAGTTGATCAATATCATGATCTTAGGCTTGAGCGCATTGTGCCCACATTAAATGAGCTGTTTTTTTTTGGAGCAATGCAAATTATATTGCTCGGTCACAGAGGAAGGCCTGGCAAAGAGCCAAATGATGGATTTTCGCTTTCTCCAGTTTGCGACAGATTAAATGATTTATGCGCAGCAGACGGACTAGACTCTACTATAACTTTTATTGAAGATATTGATATTGACCCAAACTCTCATTCAGATGACCCAATATTAATGCTTGAGAATTTAAGATTCTGGCCAGGTGAAAAAAATCAAGATAAGTCTTTCGCGAAAAAGCTCAGCCAATGGGGAGATGTGTATGTTAATGACGCATTTGGAGGCAGCCATCGCAAGGACAGCTCAATGACAATTATCACTCAGCTTATATCTGATTCTTTCGCAGGCACAGAGCTTTATAAAGAGATTTCCAGCTTAGGATCTTTTTTAGATTCTATTAATAATCCTTTTGTAGCTGTTCTTGGCGGAGCAAAAATCGCGACCAAGCTTCCTTTGTTGGATATTCTTTCTAAAAAAGCAGATTGTATTCTTTTGGGAGGAGCTTTGGCTAACACAGTTTTAGCCAGCAGAGGAAAAAATATGGGAAATTCCCTAATAGAAGAATCAATGATTGATCAAGCCAAAAAACTCAACCCTGAAAAATTTATTGTTCCCATAGACGCGGTTGTTGATTCCAAAAAAATAGTTTTAGCTGATAAAATAGGAGACAAAGAATCAATGCTTGATATAGGTCCCAATACGATCAAAAAATTTGTACAGCACATGAAAGACGCAAATACAATTTTATGGAACGGACCAATGGGCAAATTTGAAAATAAAGAGTTTTCTAAAGGAACGTTTGAGATAGCTCTTGCGGTTTCTAAGAATAAAAAAGCGCGCACTCTAGCAGGAGGAGGCGAGACAGTAGAAGTTGTTGAGCAGCTAGGGCTTGTTGATGAGTTTGATTTTGTATCAACAGGAGGAGGCGCAATGCTTACATTTTTAGCAGGAGGCAATATGCCTGGAGTAGACTCTGTATCCAAATAACATGAATCAATTTGAGATAACACATATAGAATCTGGAGAAATACTAGATTCCAGAGGAGATCCAACAGTTATGGCAACTGTTGGTTTGGCAAGTGGGGCAAAATCAGCCGCAGCAGTGCCTTCTGGGGCATCTGTGGGTGCTTTTGAGGCTCATGAGCTGCGAGATGAGAATCCAGATAGATACAATGGAAAAGGCGTTATAAAGGCATGCAGTAATATTAATGTCCGTATTGCAAAAGAGCTAATAGGCGAAGATGCTCAAGATCAGGAAAGAATAGATAGAATAATGGTTCGTTTAGATGGAACAGATAACAAGTCCAAGCTTGGCGCTAACGCGATACTTGCAGTATCATTAGCAGTTAGCCGCGCTGTTTCAGTTGCCCGCTCAATTCCTTTGCATGCTTCATTGCAAAAAACTTTTAATCTAAAAAAATCTGAAACGCAGACTATTCCTATAATGAATCTCGTAAACGGAGGAATGCACGGCGATACTAATCTCGCAATACAAGAGTTTCAGATTATTCCTATTAAAGGAGAAAGTATCAGCAAAAGAATTGAAACAGCAAGCGAGCTGTTCCATTCTTTAGCAGATGAATTAAAAAAAAATAAACTAGACAGCGATGTTGGCAATGAAGGAGGATATTCTCCTGATGTGGAATCTTTAGAAGATATATTTCATATGCTTGGAAGCATAGTGATTGACGCTGGATTAACTCCAGGAGAAGATATTTTGTTTGGAATTGACGCAGCTGCTAACTCTTTTTATGATAAATCAAAAAAAACATACACGCTTTCTCCTCCTAGCAGAGATTTGAGTGCGAGTGAATTAAGAGAGCAATACGAGAAATGGATTCATAAATTCCATATTTCAAGCATAGAAGATCCATTTTATGAAGAAGCTTGGGATGATTGGAAAAGTTTTAGTTCAAGCAAATCAATAAATAATACACTTGTAATTGGAGATGATCTTATTGCCACTAATAAAAACCGCTTAAAAAAGGCAATCAAAGAAAAATCCATAAACGCGGTTTTGGTTAAGCCCAATCAAATAGGCACATTATCCGAGACAATAGAGGTAATTAAGCTAGCCCAAAAGCATAATCTAGCAGTTGTAATATCGCACAGAAGCGGAGAAACCAACGATACTTTTATTTCTGATTTAGCAGTAGGAGTTGGAGCAGAATATTTAAAAGCAGGAGCGCCTTCTAGAGGGGAGCGAGTTGCAAAATATAATCGTTTAATGGAGATTGAGAAAGAACTAAATACTTAATATATATGCAAAACACAGAATTTGGGGGGCCGGTAGTTTTAATGATTTTAGACGGATTGGGTATTGCGCCTGATTCAAAATCAAACCCTATATCACAAACAAATCCAAGGGCATTTGACGCTTTGTATCAGTCATCCCAGCATACAAGGCTGTGGGCTCATGGAGAATACGTTGGCCTGCCAAAAGATCAAGATGGAAATTCAGAAGCAGGGCATTTGAATTTAGGCGCTGGCCGCGTTGTTAAGCAGGATGCTGTTTTAATTTCTGAATCAATTAAGGATGGAACTTTTTTTAAAAACGGAGCTTTTGCAGAGGCAATTCAGCATGTTAAAAGAAATAATTCAGCAATTCATTTAATGGGCCTATTATCAGACGGCCAGAGCGCGCATTCTACTCCAAGCCATTTAACAGCTCTTTTGGATTTAATGCACCAAGAAAATCTCTCGCGTGTTTATTTGCACTTGTTTACTGATGGAAGAGATTCTTTGCCTCAATCTGGGAAGCAGCTTTATTTAGAGTTAAAAGGGCATTTGCACAAAGGACAAGAAGTTGCGTCAATAATGGGCCGTTTTTACAGCATGGATAGGAAAAAACAATGGGACAGGACAAAACTGGCATATGACGCAATAGTCTCCGGCAAAGGAATAAAGATAGAAAACACAGAGCAAGCGTTTGATTTGTCATATAAAAATGGATTAACAGATGAATATATAAAGCCGCATGTTATATGCAAACAAGGGGCTCCAATTGGCATAGTTTCAAAAAATGATTCAATAATATCATTTAACCACAGAAGCGATAGATCAAGACAGCTTGCAAAGGTATTTATCCAAGAGAAGTTTATACAAATGAATAAATCAGCTTTTGATCCTGATCCGCGGCCTGGCAATTTAAGATTTGTGGCTATGAGCGACTTTGGGCCTGATTTGGGAGATATTTTAACAGCATATCCAAGCAAGAATTTAACCAATACTTTGCCAATGGTTCTTGCAGAAAAAAGGCAGCTTTATATTGCTGAAACAGAAAAGTACGCTCATATAACTTATTTCTTTAATGGAGGATATGCTGACCCAATAGCAAATGAATCGCGCATATTGATTGATTCTCCTAATGTACGCAAATATGATGAATTACCTGGAATGTCAACAGATCAAGTTAAGCAAAAAGTTATACAAGGGCTGCAAACAGGAGAATATGAATTTATTGTCGCAAATATTGCGAGCCTGGACATGGTTGCGCATACAGGTAATTTAGATGCCGCAAAAGAGGCTCTTGTAATTGTTGATAATGCTCTAAACATCATTCTTTACGAAGTTAAGAAAAAGAAAGGAATCCTTATTATAACCAGCGACCATGGAAATATAGAGGAAATGAAAGATCTTTCTACAGGGGATGTGGACACTGAGCATTCAAAAAATCCTGTTCCACTTCTTATTAATGGGCACAATATTCCTCTTAAAGGATTGCGCGAGGACGGAATCCTTGGCGATGTGGCTCCTACTATATTAGATTTGTTTGAAATGAATAAGCCAAAAGAAATGACAGGAAAGTCACTATTAAAATAATAAAAATTTTTCATGAGCAATAACTTGCCATTAATATTAATAATTTTAGATGGGTGGGGTATTTCTTCGCCTTCGCGCGGAAACGCGATTACAGGCGCGCACACACCTTTTTATAATTCTCTTATTAGTGGCTATAAGACTTTTTCTTTGGCAGCAAGCGGAGAAGCTGTTGGACTGCCTTGGGGAGAGCCGGGAAATTCAGAAGTTGGACATCAAAATTTGGGAGCTGGAAAGATTGTGTATCAAGATGTGCTGAAAATAAACAAAAGCATTGAAGATGAAAGTTTTTTTGATCATGAAGTTCTTTTAGGGGCAATTAACCATTCAAAAAAGCATAACTCTAGTCTGCATATACTCGGCATTTTGAGCGATGGAGGAATACATGGCCATCAAGACCACATATATGCGGCATTAGAGCTTGCCAGCAGGCACGCTCTTAAGCGCGTTTTTTTGCATATTATTCTAGATGGACGGGATACTACATATAACAGCGGAGCTAAATATATAAAACAAATGGAAAAGATTATTAAGCGGTTAAAGGTCGGATCAATAGCAACAATTAGCGGAAGGTTTTACGCCATGGATAGGGATAATCATTGGGAGAGGATAGAGCAGGTATATAAGGCCATGACAAAAGGCGAGTCAAAAGAAGTTTTTAAAAATGCTAATGAGGCTATAAACGCGAGTTATAAGCAAAAAATATATGATGAGGAGTTTGTACCAGCCGTGATTCAGCAATCAGAGGTTAATGGAGTTGCGCGTGTTCAGCCGGGTGATTCTGTTATTTTCACTAATTACAGGCCAGACAGGGCGCGCCAGATTACTAAGGCTTTTGTTTTGCCTGGATTTAACAAATTTAACCGCACCTTGATAAGCAATATGTATTTCGCAACCATGGCTTCATATGACAAAGATCTTCCAGTTAAAGTTGTATTTGAAAAAGACACTATACAAAATCCTATTGCGAAAGTTTTAAGCGAACAAGGGCTGACTCAGCTGCATATAGCTGAAACAGAAAAATACGCTCATGTTACTTATTTTTTTAACGGAGGAAAAGATAAAGAATACAAAGGCCAGGAAAACAAAATTATCCCTTCAAGCGGTATTGCGTCATATGCCCAAAAGCCGGAAATGTCTGCTCCGGAAATCACAAAACAGATAATTTCTTCTATGCAATCCGGAAAACACCAATTTATAGTTGTAAATTTCGCAAACGCTGATATGGTCGGCCATACGGGAAATCTTCAGGCAACAATGGCCGCTATTCAAGTTATTGATAGCTCCTTAAAGCTCATTGTATCATTTGCAGCCAAAAAAGGAGGCATTTCAGTAATTACTGCTGACCATGGAAACGCAGAAGAAATGGTTAATTGGGAAGATGGTCATATTATCAAGGAGCACAGTACAAATCCAGTTCCATGCACCATAGTTGGAGAGCAGTTTAAACTTGCCAAGCCAAAGCAGAAGACTTTTGTATTAAGCTCTCTTAAGGTGGTTGGAGTTTTAAGCGATGTTACCCCGACAATTCTTAATATTATTGGAGTAGAGGCCCCAGAAGACATGACTTCTAGGTCTTTGGTGTAAAATATGGAAATATTAGATCTACAAATCAGCAGCTATTTATTTGACTACGGACAAACGCTTCCAAAAGCGCTGGTAGTTTTTTTAGCATCATATTTAATATGGGTGATGATTGTATTGATTGTACTTCTTGTTAAGAGGCATCCTCGGATAACAATGCGTATCTTGTTCTACGCGCTTGCATCGAGCGCTGCAGCTTATGCAGTAAACGCCGTTATAGGATTTTTCTTTTTTAGAGAGCGCCCGTTTGTATCTCTTGAGATTGAGGCTCTTATTAATACCTCTCATTTAGATAAATCTTTTCCATCTGACCACGCGGCAGTTTCGTGGGCGCTTGCGGTGTCTATGGCTTTGCATTACAAAAAAAGCGCTATTCTATTTATATTGATTGCGCTTTTAATTATTATTGGCCGCGTGCTAGCAGGAGTGCATTTTGCAAGCGATGTTGTGGCAGGAGCCTTTGTTGGATCAATGGCCGCGTGGATTGTGTATTTAGTAGCATCTAGAAAGAAAAAATAATTATTTTCTTATTCTAGCCAGCTCTTGCTTGATTTCCTGCTCAAAAGCTAGCAGTAGAAGCAGTGCAAGCAGACCAGCAAGCAGGAGATTTGTATATGTTGACTGGGGAAATTCATTAAGAGGAAATTGATTTGGAGTAATATTCGCAAGTAAGTGATTTAGGCTTGGGTATGTAATGGGCGTACTAGTAAGTATGTTGTTTTTTTCTTCTGTTAAGGCAAATGTAGTTTCTTTTGAGCAGCATCCAAGTTTAGTTTTTAGAAGAGTTTGGTATGTAGCGCCCTGATCAATTTTTGTGAACAGGCTTGATGCAATATTTTCCCTGTTTATATTGCTTGCCGCGAGCGTAGTGCTCTGTTTTGGCTGGACCAAGATATCAAAGTAAGCTGATCCAGCTATGCTTGGAAGCATTACTAAGTCCGCAGCAAGTGTTTTTAAGGAATCTTTTCTAATTCCCAAGTCTAGGCTTAAGTTCTCTAGGGTCTGGCCAAGCACTATGGGCGCGTCCTCCAACAGAGAGCCGAACATCTGAACCACTATTGTTGTTTCATGATCCTTCCAATCTCCCTTAATAGCCACTAATCCAATTTCAGTATAATTCTCGTTTAAAATATTTGCTCTATGAGTAGAGCTATTCATCCATGCCTTAACTGTCGGCTCGCTAGTTGTAAAATCTATTGCTAGATTTTCTCCTGCATATAGGTAATAATACCCAGAATCTTCTATCCATTCATAAAAAGGCTTGCCATTTGGCGTTGTATGGGCAAAATAACCTTTAGATATCATATCAATTGCTTTTTTATGCGCTGCAGTTGTAAGTTTATGGTCAACTTCAAGCCCTTTTAGGCCAATTTTAACACGTTCTTGATTGGTTAGTTCAATTAATTCAGAGGCATTAATACTGCTTGCAAATACAATAGCAGGAGAAAATAAAATTATCCCTACCATACTTATTGAGGTAATTTTAGGAAGTACAGACCGAGTCCACACTGGAGAAGTTAATAGAATGTGTCTAAATAATTGTAATAACATAAGCAAAGCTTGAAATTCCGTCGTTCATGCCAGATGAAAGCCAGCTTTCTCCTGTGCATTCTCGTAGGAATTATAAAACCCGCGCTAATTAAGTGCGGGTCTGTAGGAAACTATGAATACAGTATAGCATACCTTGAACTGAAAGTCAAGAGATGCTAGTATATTATATATGAAAATCGTAATATTAGCAGGTGGAAGCGGAACTCGGCTATGGCCTGTGTCGCGCCAGAACAACCCAAAACAGCTGCAGAGCATACTTGGCAAAGATACTCTTCTTCAGAGAACCTATAAAAGGATGCGCTTGGGCTTTAGTGCAAAGGATATTTTGGTTGCTACTGGCAAGAGCCATGATGCAAGTGTTCGCAAGCAGCTGTCAGAGATTCCTAAAAAGAATGTTCTTGTTGAGCCAGTTAAACGCGATAGTGCCGGAGCTATTGGTTTGGCTGCAAGCCGCGTGCATGCTCAAAATCCAGAGGAGGTTCTTTTGAGCGTTCATGCTGACTCCTGGATAGATGATGGTAAAAGATTTATCGCAACTGTTAAGAGCGCTGAATCAATACTCAAGAAATATCCAAATCATACGCTTATGTTCGGCATAAAACCGAGCTACCCTGAAACAGGATATGGATATATTCAGCTGAACAAAAAAGTTGTACACCAAAAAAACAATCCAGTATATTCTGTAAAGCGCTTTATAGAGAAGCCAAATCTTGCTCATGCTCAAAAATTTGCAGCTGATAATAAGTATTTGTGGAATCCTGGATGGTTTGCGTGGCGCGTTGATGTTCTGCTTTCGCATTATAAAAAATATCTGCCAAAAAATTACACCATACTCAAGCGAATTGGACATGCTCCTGAATCTGGACTGCAAAAAACTATTAACAAGGAATTCCCAAAATTAAAATCCATTGCCATAGATTATGGAATTCATGAAAAATTAAAAAAATTATTAGTAATTCCATGCAGCCTCTCTTGGGCAGATATCGGGCATTGGCGCAGTGTTTCTGAAATGTCAAAAAAAGACAGAGATGGTAACACAGTTGCAGGGGAATCCGTCTTATTAGATAGTAGTAATAATTTATTAATGAGCTCATCAAAAAAATTAATTACTGCAGTGGGTGTTAATAATCTGGTAATGATAGAAACAGATGGTGTAATTCTTTTGGTACACAAGGATCGCGCTCAGGACGTTAGAGAGCTTATTAAACAATTTAAAAGCAACAAATTAAAAAATTATTTATAATATGTCAAAGACTGTATATATTTCAATTGCAATAATCTTAATCGCCATAATTGCGGTTACCAATGTGAGTCGCCAAATTTTTGGAGAGGTTGATGTGCCAGAACAATCACGCGAATTTGTAATTGAGCAGGGCAAATCAGTTAAGCAGATTACGAATACGCTTATTGAGGAGGATCTTATCAAAAGTGATTTTTGGTTCAGGGTCCAGGTATGGCTTAAGGGCAAGCAAGGTGGATTTTTGGCTGGTAGGTTTGAACTGCCGGAAAATATCTCACAATCAGAATTAATTAAGCTTTTGACGACTGAGGCAAAACAGGAAACGCGCGAGATTAAAATACTAGAAGGATGGGGGATAAGAGACATTGCTATTTACTTTGAAAATCTTGGAATGTTCCAACAAGAGGAATTTACTGAATTGGTCGGCTTGCCTGGATTTTTTGGGTCTGCAGATAATGATTTTTTTACTGAATTAACAGGCCAGAGCAGGCTTCTTGTGTCCCGTACCGCGGCTGCTCCGTATGAAGGATACTTGTTTCCAGATACATATGAAATTTTTACCGATAGCAGCTTGAAAGACATTATTCGAAAGATGGTTATTAATTTTGACAGCAAAGTAACCCAAGATCTGCGAGACGAAGCAGCGCGCCAAGAAAAGAATTTCTACAAAGTCTTGATTATGGCTTCTATAATAGAAGCAGAAGTTCCGAATGAAGAAGACAGGGCTATTGTTTCTGACATATTCTGGTCTCGCCTAGAAAGCGGAGTAGCTTTGCAGTCTGATGCTACGCTTAACTATATTATTGGCGGAGATTCTCCTGCATTAACCTTGGAACAGCTTGAGATTGATTCTGCCTATAATTCATATAAATATCGCGAATTACCTCCAACACCTATTGGGAATCCTGGCATATCTGCTATTCGCGCGGCCCTATATCCTGCTGATACTGATTATTTCTATTTCCTATCAACTCCAGAAGGGGAAACAATCTTCAGCCGAACTTTGCAAGAACATAATATAGCTAAAAACAAGTATTTAAGGTAATATTTGACATATTTCAGGTATTTGTTATTATTATTTTAAATCAATTATCCGCAGACAGTAGGTGTTACAAGACTTAATATCCTACCTAGGAAAAACAGTAATATTAGCCAACTAGGCTATTTTACTCCTATAATCTGCGGAATTAGCAGATTTTTTAATTTTATGCCTAAAACAAGACAACAAAAAGAAGAAACATTTTCCCAAGCAAAAGCTGACATCAAGGACGCCAAGTCTTTGGTCTTTGTTGGATATCATGGTTTAACCGTGCCTCAAGTTGAGGAGCTAAGAAGTCAACTACGTGAAGAGCAGGTTAAGCTACAAGTAATAAAGAAAACCTTAATCAAAAAAGTGCTTGATGATGCTGGAATTGATGTTGATGTAAAAAATCTTGGAGACGGGCTAGCTGTTGCTTATAGCTTAAATGATGAGGTTTCAGCTGCGAAAGTTTTAGCTAATTTCCAAAAAGATAATGAAGCGCTTCAGTTGTACGGCGGCGTGCTGGAAGAAAAATTTATTGACGACGCAGGCATTATGGCCTTATCCAAGCTGCTTTCCAAGCCAGAGCTATATGCAAAATTAGTTGGCTCAATCAATGCGCCTGTTTCTGGATTTGTTAATACTTTAGGCGGCGTAATGAGAGGCATGGTAAATGTGCTTAATGGAATTAAGGACGCAAAAGCTTAATTATTTTATAAATTATTTAATTATATAAGGAGAAATTATTATGGCAGATGATAAAAAAGAGGAAAAGAAAGAAGAAGCCCCCACGGAATCAAGCGACAATAAGGATGAAGCTGCTGAATCAGGCAGTGACGAACAAAAAGAAGTAGAAGTACCAGAAAAGTTCAAAGCGCTTGTTGAGCAGATTGAGCAAATGAGCGTAATGGATCTTTCAGAGCTTGTTAAAATATTAGAAGACAAGTTCGGGGTTTCATCAGCAGCTCCTATGGTAATGGCGGGCGCTCCAGCTGCTGGAGGCGAGGGCGAAGAAGAAGCAGAAGAAAAATCAACATTTGATGTTGAGCTAACTGCTGCAGGCGACAACAAGATTGGCGCTATTAAAGCGGTTCGCGCAGTTACTGAACTTGGCTTAAAAGAAGCAAAGGATTTGGTAGACGGAGCTCCAAAAGTGCTTAAAGAGGGAGTTAAAAAAGAAGATGCAGAAGAAATGAAGAAGACTTTAGAGGAAGCTGGCGCACAGGTTACGTTGAAATAAGGATTCTTGCAGATTATACATAAAAAAGAGGCCTAATACACAATGGGCCTCTTTTTAGTTTTTTAAATTATCTTATTGCTGAATTGGGATTTGATAGATTTTGTCAGCAGCTAGAACAAATAAATTTGAATCATCATTGCTTGCGAGTATGTCAGTTGCTTTAGCGAGGAATGGATCTGTAAGCTGAACTACTAGTTCGCCGGATTTTGTCATGCGGATTATGCGCTCTTTGTCTGGATCAAGAATATAGAATACATCAACATTCTCGTTAGTATGCAATTTTAAGAAGCTTCCAGGCTCATCTGCTGCTGGCCAAGGCAGGCGATTATTGAATTTGCCTCGCAAAAAAACATGTATATTTCCTTGGCTGTCCAATAAATAAACAAATCCATCAACAGAAATATCTTGTATTGTGGCAAGTTCATATTCCTGGGTTAGCCAATTCTGCGCCGCAGTAAATCCTTTTCCTGCTCTTCTGAATCTAATAATTTGATTTTCTGATATATCAAAAGTGTATAAGTTGCTTGAATAGCTCGCAAAAGCATTAGCTTTTTCTGGATCAAAATCAAATTTCTGTTTTGATATGATTTCAGTGTCAGCATCAACAATAAGGGCTGTGTCTTTGGCAAGACCCACAATAGTCTCGTCAGTTAGGGCAAGGGCTGTGTTAAATGATGTAATTCCCTGGCTTTCAAGAGGCAATGAAAGCAGCAAGCCTTGATCTGTATCTATAGAAGATATTTTTTCTTGAATTCCATCGTAAAAATATACAGAAGTTCCCAATCCAATAAGCCCTGTTGCATTTGTGCTGATTGGAGCGGGAATTATGGTGGCTAAGGTAGAAAGATTTTCAATTGGCTGTTTTTTTTCTATTCTGTCCTCCATGTTCGCGATTGTATTTCGCACTCTAGTATAATTATCCTGCTCTTGCGGGAATTTTTCGCGAAAAGCTGAAAGCAAGGCAAGCGCTTCTATTAGTATAGATTTTGCGCCGGATTCATTATTATATATAAGAGATGCTTCTGCCTGGCTTACTTTTTGCTCTATTTGGGTAAGCTGGCTCTGGAAGTTCACTTTTATTTCCTGTGTTGTATTTTCCCTTGCGCGCAGAGATATGCTAATTACAAATATTGCTACAAGCAAAAATACAGCTAATCCTATTACTTGTTTTTTGCGGGGTTTTGTGTGTATAAGATTAGAAATAAACGCTGATGCTGAAAGCTTAATTTTTGATAAATGATAAGTGCGCGCGCTTTGGTGCTTTCCAATTGAGAATAATGCTCTAAACATAGATATTATCAATGGAATTATTCTTTTAAATGCGCGCTCTATGGCTTCTAGCAGTTTTGATATTACTGACAATACAAAGGTCAATAACGCAAGCGACAATTGCTTTATTTTAGGAGTATAGCTTGAAAGCGCAACTTTGCTTGATTCAAATCTATTTATTTTGCTAGGCGCTAGATATTTTTCTACTGCATTTTCTTCTTGGTTTTCCTGCGTTGGCTTGTGTGATTTTTTATCTGAATACTTTTTTATTTTATTATTAACTTCTGCAATCTGGCGAATAGTCTGTTCTTGCTGTGGCACTTTTTTGTAAGATCTTGTAATAATCCCTAATCCAAATTGCTTTGATTCAGGTGCGCGCGATAAAAGCTCATTCAGCTTAATTATTGCTTCATTAGGCGTGTTTTCTTGGGCGCATTTTCTAATTCGCTCAATAGATAGATAATCTAAAACAGATTCATTTATCAGAACCATTGAGTTTCCAATGGCTAGCTTTCCGCTGACAATATTTGTAAAGAGCTTTACTGGGTTGGGAGTTTGGGTTTGGGAAGGAGATTTTAGCACATCAACTATTTTTTGATTATGAGTCAAAAAAGCGTGAATATTTCCTACTGAAGCAAGGTGAACCTCTTCTCCGCTTGTAGCGAGTACTACAATGTGTATTTTGCTTAGCCAATTTTTCGGCTTTGCTAAAAGCTTGTCCTTTATTTTTATGTTTGCCTTTGTTAATGCGTTCTCAAAAGCATATTCAGAAGTTTCTGTGGGGGCGTTAAAGAACTGGTTTTTTATCTCGTTTGCAATTTGTTCTATTATTGCATCATTGTCTTTGTCTGAGATTTCTATTTCAGAAAAAACAACTATTTTTTTGCTTTTTGATCTTGGATTTGTTAATTCAAAAATGCTCAGCAAGCCAGAGGCTGCCGTGTGCTTAATGGTGTCTGTAGCAATTGCTGTTGCTGCTTTTTTGTTCATATCATTATGGGATTTGACGTCACATTATCAAGGTATTATACTATATTAACTATTATTGAACAAATTTTGGTTATGCTTGAACACATTATTGGATCAAAGGTTAGAGTTAAGCTTTTAAAGGTTTTTTTGAACCAAAGCGAGGACAAGGATTATTATATAAGGGAGCTTGCCAGGCTACTTGGGGAGCATCTTAATTCTGTCAGACGCGAGCTGGAAAATTTAGAAGATGTCGGCTTAATACTATCCGAGGAAAAAGACAAAAAAAAGTATTATTCCGTGAACAAGGAATTTATTTTAGTTCCAGAGCTTAAGGCGTTATTATTAAAGTCTCATGAGCTTGGGGAGCAGAAATTGGTTCAGCAGCTGGAAAAAGTTGGAAGCATGGATCTTCTTGTTCTTTCTGGATCATTTGTAGGCCAGGAAGACCCGGCGGTTGATATCTTCATCGTAGGAAGAGTTACCAAAGCAAAGCTGGAAAAGCTTATGAAGGCATATTTAAAAGATAGCGGAAAAGATTTAAAATATACTGTTATGAGCAAAAAAGAGTTCCAGCACAGGGTTGAGCTAGGGGACAGGTTTATATTTACTCTTTTGAACGGCCGTAAAATTACTGTTATCAACAAGATAGGAATTTAATCTCAAAAAAAGCGTTGAATAGATCAACGCTTTTTAGATACACTTAAACTCCCCATAAGAATTTCTGTGATAAAGCAATGGCAGCTCGTTTGATTTTAATATTAATATTTCCGTATAATTCCAACCACTCGGCCTCTAATTAATACATTTGGCGCCATGATTGGCTTATACTTTTTGTTTGCAGGCTGCAGGCGAACATAGTTCTTTTCTTTGTAGAATTTTTTCAAAGTCGCTGTTCCATCATCTAATACTGCCACCACCATGTCGCCATTTTTGGCGTATTCTGTTTTTTCTACTATAACCAAGTCTCCATCTGTAATCAAGCTTTCTACCATTGAGTCGCCCTTAACTTTTAAAATGTAGCATTGCTTGCCCCTTGTGATTTCCGCTGGAATTGCGATATCCTGCTCACGAGTTTCAATGGCCTCTATTGGCTCTCCTGCTGTAATTAGGCCGACTAAAGGAACAGGAGACATTGAGCCTTGAATATATGCTTCATCAACATTGCTGTTTGATTGATCTAGAATTTCAAGTTCGCGCGACTGGATATTGCCAATGCGCTTGATAAACTTATTATCCTCTAAAAATTTCAAGTGCTCATGTATGGTAGCTAAGGAAGATACTTTAAACTTTTTCGCGATTTCAGAAAGCGTTGGAGCATAGCCCCGATCTTTTATGTAATGCTTTAGAAAATCAAGTATTTGTTGTTTCTTTTTTGGAAGAATTATTGTCATAATGTTGTTGTATATTATTATTTTGTGTATTAATAAGCAAAGCGCTCCCATTCACGGAATTGCTTTATCATCTGCTTGAAAATTTTTTCATCAGAATATTTACGCAGGCGAGCATCTTTTTTCAATTTATTCCAGTTATAAAGCTTAACTGGAGCAAGAGATTTAGTGTTTGTATGATTGATAGATCGCATATTTTGTGCCATAATAGCTTTAACGCGCTTTACATCGCGAGCTAGCATGCGGAGGAGTTCAGCTCTTTCTGCTGGGCGCTTTTCTTTTTCCCATGGCATGCGCATGCGGTTGATAATTACACCAGCAACAAGAGCAGGAGTTATTGCCAGGCTTAGTTGTAGAAGTGAGGTAGACATATTATTTTTTTGTTTCAAATTATTATAAATTAATTGTAACCGAATAAAAACCGAAAGTCAAATAAGCAATTGTGGATAACTTTATATGATTAAAGTATATTTTAAAAAAGCAGTTATAGGATTGATTATACTGATTATTTTAGGCGCATTATTTCAACAGCGCGTTCGCATTAAGGATGTTATTTTAGGATTTGATAATCCTGATTTGCCTAAACCTATTACTTATGCAGAAATAAAAGATGCGCTAGACAGGGCTGGTTCAGCAGATAATCAAACACAAGAAGATATACCAAAGCCAACTGCCGAAGAAATCAACGCAGTTATCCGTCAAGTTCAAGACAGGGCTCAAGAAACAGAACAAGAAACCACAACAGAAGTATCGTCAGAGTTTGTAGGTCAAGGCATTCCAAGTGAATATAATCTTGCTATTCCTTTTTCACCTCAAGCGCCGCACGCGAATTGGGAACTGCCATATCAAGAAGCTTGCGAAGAAACTTCGCTCATTATGGTTGATAGGTATTTTAAAAATCAAACATTAAGCGCGGATGAAGCTGACAAGGATATTCATAAATTAGTTTTATGGCAAAAGCAAAGGTTTGGCTATTATGAAGATACCAAAGCGCGTGAAGTAGTGGTTATTGGGAGAGAGTATTTTGATTTTAATGTTGAGCTTGATTATGATGTTACAGCAGAAAACATCAAAAAGCACATATCAGATAATAAGATTGTGATTGTTCCTGCTGCTGGCCAGATGCTTGGCAACCCATATTTTACTGGATTAGGGCCTGTGTATCACATGCTTGTGATACGCGGATATACAGAAGATAAATTTATTACAAATGATCCTGGCACAAAACGCGGCAAAGAATTCTTGTATGATTACAATACGTTAATCAACGCAATCCATGATTGGCCTTTAAATACTGGCGGGGATTCGCAGTCAATCACTGCTGAAGTTATGGCAACAGGAGAAAAGGTTTTGATTGTTGTTAGTGTTAAGTAGAATTAATTAGTATTCATTATGATTTGCATATGTATCTATATATAAATACAACTGAACGTGATTTATTTGAAATAGCTTTAATCGGAAAGAACGGTGTTATACGAAAAAAGAAGGTCAAATCAGAGCGCAAGCATTCAGAAAAGCTGCTTGCGTCAATCCAGAAGTTACTGACGTTGAGCAAAACGTTATTGCAGGATATCAATGGTATTGCAGTAGTAAAAGGACCTGGCTCGTTCACGTCACTGCGAATCGGAATTACAACAGCAAACGCGCTTGCGTACGCATTACAAATACCGATTTTTGGTATCAACAGCAGCGATGTTAAACCAACATTACGTACCAATCTTTTTCAAAAAAGGGGAACCAAGCGTGTGGTGGTACCTACCTATGGTCAGCCACCACACATTACATCTGCATCCTCTAACATGGGGAGGTGAGAGATGTACATTTTTGACTTTTTGATTCATGCTAATAGTATGTTTATTGTACATTTTATATATTTGCTATATGTTGTTGTTATAGTGGTTTTGTTGATCATCGTAGGCGCGCTCATCAGAGTACTGTGGGATACCCGGAAGCAGGAGGAATAACCAGCTCATTTGGCTTATTACCCCTTCGCGATTTAGTTTTGTCCGTTTTGGATATAGGCAAAGCAGCCTTTAATCCTCCCTTAAACCTAGGATAATACTTGTCGCGGAGGGGTCTATATAAATCCGTTTGTTTGATGGTAAACGAACGGATTTTTTTATTGCTTGGGTGTGTGTATAAATTGTGCAGAACTAGGCTGTTGCAGAGTGTTGCGTTATAGTGGTAAGTGGTGTATAATAATTGCACAGTGGTAAAAAGTGGATAAAAGTGGGGATAACTTGTTAGTCATGTTCATAGGAGAATATCAACATTCAATTGATTCCAAAGGACGCATGGCTATCCCAGCCAAATTTCGTGGGAGCCTGAAAAAAGGAGCAATTGTTACTCGCGGTTTAGATTCTTGTTTGTTTGTCTATACCAATGATCAGTGGCAAAAGCTCGTGCAAAAGTTATCAGATCTTCCTCTTTCCCAGTCAAAAAGCCGAGCATTTAGCAGATTTATGCTTGCAGGAGCTATTGACGTGAACGTAGACGCGCAAGGCCGCATCTTGATTCCAGAATATCTGCGAAAGTTCGCAAAACTTACAAAAGACACTGTCATAGCTGGCTTGTATAATCGTCTGGAAGTCTGGGACAAGTCTACTTGGGAAAAATATCAATCTCAAACTGAAAAAGCTTCAGTTAAAATAGCGGAAGATTTGGGAATATAAGCTTGTAGTTATATCATCAGAGTTTTTGGTGATATAACCCAAAGGCTTTTAGCCAAAAACAAAAATAAAACAAAATTTAGATTTTTTTCGCAATACTTTTGTATTTATTTTTGGAGCCTTTGAGCTCCTTTTTGTATCATGAGCAAATCTCTACAAATTCCAGTAATGCTAGAGCAAGTGATCAGCGGACTAAATATTAAGTCTGGTGATTCTGTTATAGACGCCACCATTGGAGGCGCGGGACATGCAAAAGCTCTATTAGACGCAATAGGGCCAGATGGCAGATTATTAGGAATTGATTGGGACAAAGACGCAGTAGAAAGGTCGCGAACAGCTCTGAATGAATACAAAGAAAGAGCAATTATTAAGCAGGGAAATTATACTGAAATCAAAAAAATAGCATATGAATACGGATTTAGCACGGCTAACGCTATTTTACTGGATCTTGGCATATCTCGCGATCAGCTCAAAGATCCGTCTCGGGGATTTGCTATAAATTCAAACGGACCTCTTGATATGAGGTTCTCTGACCAGGCGGAAACTACAGCGCAGGAGATAGTTAACACCTGGCCAGAGAAATCTCTGGAGAAAATTTTTACTGAATATGGTGAAGAGCGGCACGCTGCACGTGTAGCACACATAATTATCGCTGCGCGCAAGCACGGGCCTATTGACACCACTAGAGAACTTGCAGATGTAGTTGTGCGCGGAGTCAGGGCGCGAGGTAGACAAAGGGTTCATCCCGCTACCCGTGTATTCCAGGCCCTGCGCATAGCTACCAACAGGGAACTAGAAAATCTTCAGCAGGCATTGCCTGATATAGTTGATCTTCTTTCAAAAAATGGCCGAATGGCGGCTATTACGTTTCATTCTCTAGAAGACAGGATTGTTAAATTCTTTTTTAGGGGATTGGCTCGTGCAGAAGATCCTACTATTACTTTAGTAAATAAACATGTTATTAAGCCTGAGCGCGAGGAGATACTCTCTAATCGCGCGTCCAGAAGCGCTAAATTGCGCATAATAGAAAAAATTACATAAATATACATGCATTATAATGCTCATCAATCAACTTTTGTCCGCTGGCATATTATGCTTTTAATTTTTTTGTTTGCCTTGGTAGTTACTTATGTATGGCAGATAAACCACCAAGCGCAGCATGGTTTTTCTATTCGCGATTTAGAGGATAAAAAGATCCAGTTAGAGGATACAGTACGCGATTTAACTTGGGAAGTATCAAGCGCGCAGTCATTAGCGTCTATTTCCGAGAGAGCCCAAAAGCTTGAGCTCGCGGCGCCAGTTGATGTCAGCTATCTTAAGATCGGCTTAAGCACAGTAGCTGTATATGACGAGATCTCGCCATAATATTGGTTCAGAAATCCACAAGACTCGCCTCGCTATAGTTGTTGGGGCTGTTTTTATATTTGGGGCTTTTTTAACATATAGGCTGGCAGATCTGCAGCTTTTTCGCGGATCCCAGCTTCAGGCATCTGCCGCAAAGCAGCATGGAACAGTGCGTTCAATCACAGCTCCGCGCGGGAAGATTTTTTTTGGTGAATCTGCTACAAGCGTTTTATATCCAGTTGCCGTGAACCGCGTTTTTTATCATACATATATTATTCCAAACGAGATTGAAAATATTAACAGAGTAATGCAAAAACTAGAGCCATTAGGGGAAAGTTTTGGGCTGGATGAAGAGATTATAAGGTTTAGAATGAGTAAAGTTAATGATATTTACGAGCCATTAGCGCATAAGCTTACAGAGGAGGAGCTAAATCAATTCAAGGACATTAATGAGCCAGGAATCGGGTGGGAAGAGGAAACTTGGAGATTTTATCCAGAAGAAAGCCTATTAAGCCATGTTACGGGATTTGTTGGACTTGCCGAAGAAGAGCGAGTAGGCCAGTATGGGTTGGAAGGATTTTTTGAAGACGAGCTAAGAGGAAACAACGGATTAATAGAAGGAAAAACAGATATTTCCGGAAGATTAATTCCAACTGGATCATTAAGCAGGAAAGAGCCTAAAGTTGGAGTTGACCTAGTATTAACAATAGATAGGACTTTGCAGACATATGCATGCAAAAAGCTTGCAGATCAAATTAAAGTTGTTGAGGCAATAGGAGGAACAATAATTATTGTTAATCCTTCCACGGGCGCAGTTATGGTAATGTGCAGCGAGCCAGGCTTTAATCCAAATACATATAATGAGGTGGAAGATATCAGCGTGTATCTTAATCCTGCGATTGCCGTGTCTTATGAGCCAGGATCAATTTTTAAGCCCTTTACAATGGCAGCCGCATTAGACGCGGAAGCTGTAACAGCTCAAACTACTTATGTTGATGAGGGTGTGGAAGAGATCGGAAAGTATAAAATTAAAAATTCAGATGGCAAGGCGCATGGAGAAGTGGACATGGTTACTGTTTTAAATGAATCTTTAAATACTGGCGCTATTTTTGTTCAGCGCGAGCTTGGCAAAGAGCAATTTGTGGATTATGTTGAAAAGTTCGGATTTGGCAGAACAACAGATATTGAGCTTGGAAACGAGCTTTCGGGAAACATATCTTCCTTGTATAAAAGAGGGGATATATTCGCGGCAACTGGCTCTTTTGGGCAGGGTATGACAGCAACCCCAATTCAGCTGGTTATGGCATATGCAGCACTAGCAAATGGTGGTAAACTGATGAAACCGCATATTATAAAGGAAAAAAGGCGCGGAGATGACATATTAGAGCAAACTAAGCCAGTATTTGTGGATGAAGCCATATCAGTCAAGGCCTCTACAATAGTAAGCGGAATGTTGGTTTCTGTGGTTCAGGGAGATCATGCGCGATCAGCTGGAGTTGATGGATACTATATTGCCGGAAAAACAGGAACAGCCCAAGTTGCTGAAGCTGGCGAATATGGCGAAGAAACTATTCACTCGTTCGCGGGGTTTGGCCCTGTTGACCAGCCAGTGTTTGCCATGATTGTGAAGCTGGATAACCCGCAAATAGGATTTTTTTCTTCTGCCACGGCTGCTCCTTTGTTTGGCGCGATTGCGGAGTTTATGATGCAGTATTATGGTGTTCCTCCAGATGAGATATAATTTTATTGTTTGTCTGTCATATTGATTTTTCACTGCGCCGATTCGCTGGGTCATATGTCTGTTTTAAATAAATTATTCTATGCCCATGTTCAAGCTGCTGAGGCATCATTCTAGCTCAAAGCGTGCTCGCTCAAAATCAATATGACAGACAAAGTATAATATGAAGAGGTTAATAATCAAAATTTTACACTTACTAACACGCAAGGTAATTAAAAAGTACAATCCTAAGGTTGTTGCTATTACTGGAAGTGTTGGAAAAACTGCTGCTAAAGAAGCTGTGTTTTGTGTATTGTCAAAAAAGCTTAAAGCACGCAGAAATGTTGGCAACTATAACACGGAAATTGGGCTGCCTTTAACAATTCTTGGAGTTGAAAATGCGCCGGGAAAGAATCCATTTGCATGGATTGGTATTTTTATGCGCGCGTTAGGGCTCATTATGTCAAAACATGAATATCCTCAAGTATTGGTTTTAGAAATGGGTGCTGATAAGCCAGGAGATATTGAGGAATTGTTAAAAATTGTTACTCCAACAGTTGGCGTTATAACCGCGATTAGCGCCACACACACAGAGACTTTTAAATCTGTAGCAGGTGTTGCTCGTGAAAAAGGCAAAGTGTTTAGATCAGTGCCAAAGGATGGGTGGATAATTGCTAATCACGATGATCCAGAGGTCGCAAAGCTTGCGCAAACAAGCCAAGCGCAAAAGATATTTTACGGTACAAAGCAAAGCGATGAAGTGGGAATCTGCGCGTCTGAAATCGCGGTCAGTATGTCAAGTTCAAATAAAACTGGCATTGCGGGAATTTCATTTAAAATACATACAAATGGAACAGTTACGCCAATCATATTAAAAGATGTTTTAGGAGAGCATCAAATTTATCCTGCTTTAGCCGCGGCAAGTGTTGCCCAGGCATTGGGATTGCACATGGTTGATGTTGCAGAAGGCCTTCAAGAGCTAGTGCCACAACCCGGCAGAATGCGAGTATTGGGCGGGGTCAAGCATACTGTTATTATAGATGATACATATAATTCATCTCCAATGGCGGTACAGCGCGCTATTGAGGCTTTAGTTTCGGTCAAAGATAATGGAAAGACATTTGCTGTTCTTGGAGATATGCTGGAATTAGGATCATTAAGCGAAGATGAGCACAGAAAAATAGGGCGCTTTGCTCTAAAAGCTGGAATTGACGTTTTAATCACTGTAGGCGAGCGAGCGCGGGATATTGCTCGCGGCGCAAGAAAGGTTGGTATGAGTCAAGACAGTATTTTTGAGTTTGATACAACAGATGATGCTGGTAGATTTGTTCAGCGCAGGATGGAAGAGGGTGATATTGTCTTGGTTAAGGGCTCGCAGGGTATTCGCATGGAACGCGTGGTAAAAGAGATCATGGCACAACCTCAAAAAGCTAATAAGCTTTTGGCTCGTCAGTCAGAAGATTGGCTTAAACGTAAATGATTGATTATTGACTCAACTTGATTAGCGTTTTCAGCTTCCATTAATTTCATTCGTAATTCTTTTGCTCCAAGCCAGCCAGTTACATAGGCCTTGAAGTGCTTTTTCATGATATGGAATTTTTTGTGTGATACAAGTTCTTCAAAAAGCTTTGCATGCTCAATTAAAGCTTTAAGTTTTTCCTGTTTAGTTGGCTTATGATTGCTGAATAGCCATGGATTGCCAAAGATGCCCCTGCCAATCATTATTCCATCAAGCCCATATTCTTCGGCTTTTTGTTTGGCTTCGTTAAGAGATGAAACATCCCCATTGCCTATGATCAAGGTCTTTGATTTTATTTTGTTGCGAATTTCCACCGCGTCTTTAGCTGTTTCCCAGTGCGCTGGTACTTTGGACATTTCTTTGCGTGTGCGTAAGTGCAGGATCACAGCTGCGGGTTCAGCTTCAAGTAGAGTTGGCAGCCATTCATCTAATTCATTTTTGTTATAACCAATTCTTGTTTTAACTGAAACTGGAATTTTTGGTGCGCCAACTTTTGCTGCTTGGATCAAATCTTGCGCAAGTTTATGATCTTTTATCAAGGCAGATCCACATCCTTGTTTTTCAATTGATTTATCAGGGCATCCCATGTTTATATCAACCCCATCAAATCCAAGGTCTTGAATCAGTTTTGCTCCTTTTTTCATGTTCTCAACTTTAGATGTAAAAATTTGCGCGACTATTGGGCGCTCGCTCTCATCAAACACAAGGTCTTTAATCAAATTCTTTTTGCCAGCCGAGACTAAGCCATCTGCAGATACAAACTCTGTGTACATTACATTTGGTTTTGCATACTTTGCAATTAGTCGTCTAAAGGCTGCGTCAGTAACATCTGCCATTGGGGCCAAGCAAAAGAAAGGCTTATTTAATTTATCCCAAAATCCTTTTTTCATATTTCTTCTTTCTTTTCATGAACATAATTCATCCATTCTTCAATAATTTTTATAAAGGCCTTAAACGGCGCTTCAATCACAAAATCCAGAACAAAAATAAACACATTGATTTTAGCGAATCTGGTTGACATCCATTTGCCAGCATGCAGAACTGGAATAGTAAAAAAGCTCCATAATCCGCGGATAATGCCTTTTTTAGGGGGAGTAACAATCAACTCTTGATTGGTTAGGCGGATGCGGTACGCAAACAAAGAAACCAAAGAAAGGAAGAACAAGAAGATGAGTATTCCTATAATACTAAAATTCAAAAGTTGCAATATATAGATTAATACTCCAAATGAGAGCAAAAATAATATGCCATAGGAAAGCACGAAAATAGTCTGCATAATAAATCCTCTTTGTTTTGTTTTTCGCATTTGAATAATATCACCTTTTCCTTCTATAATATTGCTAATGCCAGCGATCATTTGTTTTGTATTTTCATCATCTGGAAGCTTGGTTGAAAGTGCTATTACCGCGAGCAGAGAAGGAGGAAATATTAAATTGATGAGCAATGGTATATAGTCAAAGTCCTGCAAGATAAAATACTCAATAGGTATTTCTAAAATAATTGCGATTAAAAATTTAGTTAACACTAGATAAATAATGCTTCTTGTAATTCCTCTGTGCAAGGCAGCACGGGATTCTAAATACTTTTTTTTGCAGATTTCTTGAATGCGGGTTTCAAACTGGTTAGGTATATGCAAGTCACTCCACGCATTGCCTGGATTGTGGCTGATAATTTCACTTAACACGGAAAAATATCCAACATGCTTCCTAAAGGTGGTTGTTAGTTTTTCTTTTAAAGGATGGTTAAGGTCTGTATCAATTTGAGATCTAATGTCCTGCAAATGAGCTCCAATTTTTTTTATAAGATTTTTGTCCGCGCTTGGCCATTCTGGATAATAAGTAATAAATAAATGATATTTGAGTGTGTCTTCATCATTTTTGTATAGGCTGCGGCTTGAGGCTATATATACTTGCTTGTGCCGCTCTTGCAGGCTGATTTCATCTTCAATATGCAGCTTGCTTTGCATGTATTCATACATTGTGTTGATAGAAGCGTGCATAAGATGCGGAGGAACTAAAAATTCATCAATTTCAGTTGCCATTATCCCCAGTGTCCAGCTTGATAGGCTTTGCGTGTTGTGAATGTCTTTGAGCGGAGCCAAGCCCAAGAGTGCGAAATATTTTTCAAAGATTTTTTCTAATTCTCCAATTTTCCGCTGCGGAATAATGTCATTTGGCAGATATCTGGCATGTATAAGTTCATTAATCAGATTTTCCGCAAGATCTTCGCGATTGTCAGATGCGAGCATTCTGCGCAAAATTCTTTCAATAGCGTTTCTGCGGACTAAATGCTCTTCTTTGTAATCAACAGAGTTCCTCATCCTTTCATACACAAAAGTAGCCTTGCTTGCGCGGGTTGTTATGGAGATTTTCGGCTCATTAGGATCTATTTCCTTTTCACGGCTCTCTTGCAAAGCTGCTTGTACAAGTGATTGGATTGGCTGTGTTATGGTCATGATTTGGTAGCCCATAGGGGAATCGAACCCCTGTTTCCAGGATGAGAACCTGATGTCCTAGCCACTAGACGAATGGGCCGTGCGTTTGAGGACAATATAGCTATTTTTTGCCAAAAGTGCAAGTATTTGTTATAGTATATGTATATTATTTAATACTTAAAAATATGCCAAAAATTAAATCATCTTGGGTAATTATTGGAATCATAGTAATCATCATATTCTGGCTTTGGGGTGGATATAATGGCCTTGTGAGTCGCGATGAAGCAGTTGTTTCACAATGGGCAAATGTTGAAACCGTGTACCAGCGCAGGTTGGATCTCATTCCAAATGTTGTGAACACAGTCAAAGGTTCAGCTGCGCAAGACGAGGAGGTCTTTGGAAGGTTGGCTGATGCACGTGCAAACTATTCAGGTGCTGGATCTATCAACGCGCAAGCTGCGGCTGCAGGACAAATTGAATCAGCTTTAGCTAGATTACTTGTAGTTGTAGAAAATTATCCAGATCTAAAAAGCCAAGAATCTTTCCAAGCGTTAATTGCAGAACTTGAGGGAAGCGAAAATAGGATTAGCGTGGAGCGCCGCAGATACAATGAAACAGTAAAGGACTATAATACCATCATCAGAAAAGTTCCTCGCAATATTTTAGCTTCATTATTCGGTTTTGAAAGGCATGAATTGTTTGAAGCAGCCCAAGGAGCAGAGGACGCGCCAGTTGTTGACTTTACTAAAGAATAAATCATGAAACGCGTTATCGCATTATTATTTATTATACTGATTCCTTCAGTTGTTTTTGCATACTCGTCTCCGGGCAAAGCAGATGGTTATGTAACAGATTTCGCAGGAGTATTGTCTCCCAATGGGGAAGAGCGCATTGAGCTTATGCTGGAAAAGCATGAACGCGACACTGGAAACCAGATTGCGGTTGCAATTATTCCAGAATTATTTGATGAAACCATAGAAACCTATGCTATTGAGTTATTTAGCGATTGGGGAATCGGTAAAAAGGGACAAGATAATGGCGCCTTGTTCTTGGTTAGCGTTAATGACCGCAAAATGAAGATAGAAGTTGGATATGGATTAGAAGGAGATTTAACTGATGTAGAATCAAAGCATATTGTGGCAAATGTAGTGCCTCCATATTTTAGGAATAATGATTATGACGAAGGAGTGAGATCAGCTGTTGTTGGCATGATTGCTGCAATTGGAGTTGAAATGATTCCAGACGCAGGTGCTTCATCAAGTACGCAAAATACAAACAGAGGAATTGGGGACTTTTTTTGGATATTTATTTTTGGATTTATCTGGGTTGGTTCAGTTTTCGCGCGCTCAAGATCTTGGTGGGCTGGAGGAGTTGTTGGCGCAGTTATTGGCATAATCGTCTTAATTGCAGGAGGCGCGTGGTGGTATATTCCAGGCTTAATCTTGTTTGGATTAGCATTTGACTATCTAGTTTCCACAAAATACAAGAAGTTTTTTATGAAAGGCCATCATCACTCCATGGCATGGCCTTTGCTGTTTTTAATGGGCGGACGTCCCGGACGCAGATGGGATAAAGGCGGAGGTTTTGGCGGATTTGGAGGAGGAATGAGCGGAGGCGGCGGAGCAGTTGGGGATTGGTAGTTGACAAAATAATTTATTTATCAGATAGTATTGTAAATTAAGCTCCTTAAATTGATTATGGTAATCAGCGCTTTGAAAATAACTTCCATAAAAACCTTGATCTAGGAAGCAGGTGCGAGATGCCAGAAATCAAGAAAGATAATTTGGTAGACCAATACTTCCATGAGATTGAGGATAGTACTGGTCTCTCCGCAGCGGATGAAGCAGAGATTGCCTTGCTTATACAAAAAGGCGATGAAGAAGCGCTTCAGACGTTAGTTAGTGCAAACTTGCGGTTTGTTGTAAGCGTTGCCAAGAAATATCAAGGCTTTGATTTGCCTCTTTCTGACTTAATCAACGAAGGCAACCTAGGATTGATTACAGCTGCAAAGCGCTTTGACGGCACCAAGGGATTTAAATTTATCTCTTATGCTGTTTGGTGGATTCGCCAAGCTATTTTGCAGGCTTTGGCAGAGCAAAGCCGCATAGTTCGGCTTCCGCTTAACCGAATTGGCGAGTTGGTCCGTGTTAATAAGATACTTGCAGGGTTAGAGCAAAGGCTTGGCCGTGTGCCAGATGTGAATGATATTGCCGAAGAATTGGAAGCAGACGCAGATGAATTGGATTTAATGATGCATTTGGCTCAAAAACCGCAATCATTAGACGCGGTTTATGACGATGATGACCCAAGCCGCACAGTTGGCGACCTCATTCCTGATGAAAGCATTACTTCGGCAGAAGACAGCTTGTTTGAAGCAGAGATGGAGGATGAGGTGGAAAAGGCGCTTGCGTCTTTAGAATATCGCGAAGCTCAAATTTTGCGATTGTACTATGGATTGCAAGGGCATGAGGAAATGACTTTGGAGAATATTGGTACGCTTTTAGGCCTTACTAGGGAGCGGGTAAGGCAGATAAAAGAAAAAGCCTTGCAAAGGCTGCGCCATCCTTCTAGTTCAGAAATTTTAGGGCCTTATAATGAAGCATTTTAAAGAGTCCTGGACTAGGTTGATCCTAGTTCAGGGCTTGTTTTTTTTGCTTGATTTGGTATATTATCACTCTCGCTTGACGAGTGATAATTGATAGTATATAGTACTAAATACTATGGATTCACGCAAAAAAAAGCTTTTGCAGCATATTATCCAAGCGCACATCAAAACAGCTAAAGCAGTTGGTTCAACTTATATTTCCGAAAAGTATATGAAAGATGTTTCTGGCCCTACTATCCGCAATTGGATGCAGGAGTTGGAAAAAGAAGGATATATAACACATAAGCATACTTCAGGAGGCCGTGTTCCTACAGAAAAAGGATATAAGTATTATATAGAGAATTTGCACACAAAAGATGTATCTGAAAAGCAACAAAAAGCATTAGATAAAGTTCATACAGAAATAGTGGATGCACCAGAAAAAGTTAAATCAGTTGCTAAGAAAATTGCAGAATTATCAGGCGGTACTGTGGTAATATCCTTTTCTCCAAGCGAAGTGTATCACACAGGACTTTCTAATTTATTCTCTCATCCGGAATTTGATAATCAAGACGTGGTAGTGCATATGTCAGAAATGATTGAACAGTTGGATGAAGTAATGACAGGAATAACAAAGCAGATAGATAATGATGTAAGCGTATTAATCGGCAGTGAAAATCCTTTTGGCCGAGAATGCGGAGTAGTATTATCTGAATTAGATGATGGAGTAGTAATTGGAATATTAGGGCCCATGAGAATGGACTATAGCCAAAATGTGGGGCTTGTAAAATATATTAAATATTTATTGGAAGAATAATTATGAAGACAGATAAAAAGTTCAAAGAATTGCAAGTTAAGGCTGAAGAACATCTTGCAGGATGGAAGCGAGCTCAAGCTGATTATCAAAATTTAAAAAAAGAACACGAAGAAAAGATTCAGCGTATTGGTGAGATTAGCGCAATGGGATTTATTGAGCCATTATTGCCGATTATAGATCACTTTGATTTAGCCCTTAATCACGTTCCAAAAGAAAGCCAAGAACAAGAATGGGTGCAAGGGTTTTATCATATTAAAAAACAGTTTGATGATATTTTAAATAATTTAGGAGTAAAGCGGATAAAAACAGTTGGCACTGAATTTGACCCTGAATTGCATGAGGCCGTCTCGCAGAAAGATTCTGATCAAGATAAGGGGATTGTTATAGAAGAATTGCAAACTGGGTATAGGTTTGATGAATCAATAATTAGACACGCAAAAGTAGTAGTAAGTAAATAATAATATTAAATCATTATAAGGAGAAATCATTATGTCAAAAATACTAGGAATTGACCTTGGTACTACCAATAGTGCCATGGCAATAATCGAAGGAGGAGAACCCAAAATCCTCGAAAACGCAGAAGGAAACCGCACCACACCATCAGTTGTGGCAATGAAGAGCGGGGAGAGATTGGTTGGTCAAACAGCTAAACGCCAAGCAGTTACTAATCCAGAGAATACTTTGTATTCTATTAAGCGCTTAATCGGGCGCAGGTTTAGTGATAGCGAAGTAACAGAAGCAGTTAAAACATCTGCTTTCAAAATCACACAAGCTGGCGACGGCGTGAAGGTCGTTCTTACGGGAAAAGAACATACTCCACAAGAAATCAGCGCAATGGTTTTGCAAAAGATGAAAGCAGATGCAGAAGCAAAGCTAGGCGAAAAAATCACACAAGCAGTAATTACTGTTCCTGCATATTTTGATGATGCAGAGCGACAAGCAACTAAAGATGCTGGTAAAATCGCTGGCTTAGATGTCAAAAGAATCATCAATGAGCCAACTGCAGCTGCACTTGCATATGGGTTTGATAAAAAGAAGGATGAGAAGATCGCGGTGTACGATCTTGGTGGTGGAACATTTGATATTTCTTTACTAGAAGTATCAGAAGACACAGTTGAAGTAAAAGCAACAAATGGAGATACCCATCTTGGTGGTGATGACTTTGATGCAGTAATCAGCGATTACATTGTAAAAGAATTTGCATCTGAATCTGGTGTTGATTTAGCAAAAGATCCAATGGCATTGCAACGAGTAAAAGAAGCAGCAGAAAAAGCAAAGCATGAACTCTCTGTTGCCAATGAAACTGAAATCAACCAGCCATATATTATGTCAGATGACTCTGGTCCAAAGCATTTGCAGATGAAAATTACTCGAGCAAAGCTAGAGGAATTAGTAGGCGACATCGTCACCAAAACTTTTGAGCCAGTAGAAAAAGCAATGACAGATGCAGGTTGGGCTAAAGGCGACATCAACGAAGTTATCTTAGTTGGCGGACAAACAAGAATGCCTTTGATTCAAGAAAAGGTAAAAGAATACTTTGGTAAAGAACCTCATTTAGGTGTTAACCCAGATGAAGTAGTTGCATTAGGCGCTGCTGTTCAAGCAGGCGTATTGCAAGGGGATGTAAAAGACGTATTACTCTTGGATGTTACTCCATTAACTTTGGGTCTAGAAACCTTAGGCGGAGTTAGAACTCCATTGATAGAGCGAAACACAACCATCCCAACATCAAAGTCTCAAATATTCTCAACCGCAGCGGACAACCAAACATCAGTAGAAATCCATGTGTTGCAAGGTGAACGCGAGTTTGCAGCTGATAACAAGACATTAGGCAGATTCATCTTAGATGGTGTTCCTCCAGCTCCTCGCGGTGTTCCGCAGGTAGAAGTGAGCTTTGATATTGACGCAAACGGCATTTTAAACGTAAAAGCTGTTGATAAGGCAACTAACAAGGAGCAGAAAATTACTATTACTGCTTCCACAGGATTAAGTGAGGAAGATGTAGAAAAGATGAAGGCTGACGCGGAAACTCATGCTGATGAGGATAAAAAGAAGAAAGAAACCATAGAAGCGCGCAACATGGCTGATTCCTTGGTCTATACTGCGGAAAAGGCTATGGCTGATGCAGGTGATAAGATTACTGATGATATCAAGAAGCCGATTCAAGAAAAGATTGATGCTTTAAAGCAGTTGAAAGATGGTGATGATAAGGAAGCGATCACAAAAGCCTCTGAAGAGCTTTCCAAAGAAATGCAGAAGATTGGTGAGGTAATGGCTAAGGCTCAACAGGCGTCACAGCCACAGGGTGATGCTTCAGGTCAAGGTGCACCTACAGATGGACAGCCACAAGGCGATCCGACACAGGCGCAACCACAGGGTGATGCACAACCAAAAAATGCTGATCCAGTTGAAGGCCAGTACGAAGAAGTTAAGAAATAAATAACCACAACGCAAAAAACACTCCCCCTCCTGGATACAGAAGGGGGAGTGAGATAAGTAATAATAATTTTATGCCAAATGACAAAAATCCCGCTCAAGGTGGACAAGGTGGGCAAGTCCCACAACAAAATCAAATAAAAATCGCGGATAATATTCCTGGCGCGGAATATGCGAATATGATGCAGGTGAACCACACACAGGAAGAGTTTATGATGGTGTACATGAATGTGGCTGGCCAATCTGGCAGAGTCGCAAGCAAAGTTCTTACCAGCCCAGGCCATATGAAGCGCATAGTATCTGCACTCGCTGATAATATTAAAAAGTACGAAGGCCGGTTTGGAGAAATAAAAGTAGCAGATGCCCCGCAAACAAATACTGGAATTGGATTTGAGGAGCGGAAATAAAAAAGCCCGCGACATTGTCACGAGCTTAAGGAGCATTAGGGTTGACCTCTTTCTTATAAGATTGATATCACATCTGATACTGTGAGTTCAGGCGAATATTCAATTTTTTGCCCCCCTTCTTTGGCAATTTGCTGAAGTAACCTTTTTGCAGGAACCTCAGGCATCCCCAAGCCTGAAAGTGTGTATACATCTCCACAACGTTGCAGATGGTCCACAGATAAAGCTGTGGTTTGTGCAATCTGCGCTCGAGCCTGAATAGGTGTCATCTTTTCTCCCCTTTGTTAGTGTTGGTGTTTCGCTCCCCACGGACTAACAATAATTAAGATACTAATATTATTTAAAACAATTATCAAGATATTTTGTACATGAAATAGATGTATGGCTAATAAAGATTATTATAAAACCCTAGGTGTTTCTAAAGATGCGAGCCAAGATGAAATTAAGAAAGCATTTCGCAAGGAAGCGCATAAGCACCATCCAGACAAGGAAAATGGTAATGAAACCAAGTTTAAAGAAATAAACGAGGCATACCAGATTCTTGGTGACCAGCAAAAACGCAAACAATATGACCAATTTGGTGATTCTGCGTTCCAAGGTCAAGGATTTGGCGGAACTGGAATGAATTGGCAGGATTTTGTGCGGCAAGCACAGCAATCCGCCCAAGGCGGACAAGGGCAGGGCTTTGGCGGCGTTCAGTTTGACTTAGGTGATTTGGGTGATATTTTTGGTGAGATGTTTGGGTTCGGGGGTGGACGTCGTTCACGTCAAGCAGGGCCACAGCAAGGCGGGGACATGGAAATTGAATTAAGTGTAGATTTTGAAGATGCGGTTTTTGGAACTGAACGAAAGATTAGATTAGGACGTGTTGCAAAGTGCGAACATTGTAATGGAAATGGCGCAGAACCTGGAACCAAGATTTCTGAATGCGCAACATGCAAAGGTTCTGGCCAAGTTGTTCAAAACAGACAAACAATGCTTGGCACGTTCCAGCAAGCTTCAGTATGCCCAGATTGTAGGGGTGAAGGTAAAAAAGCAGAAAATCCATGCAAAGATTGTGGAGGTCCTGGCAGAGTAGAAAAGCAATCTGATGTTACTATCAAAATTCCAGCAGGTATAGATAATGGCCAAACAGTTCGCATGACAGGATTAGGCCATGCAGGAGAAAAGGGAGGCCCAAGCGGGGACTTATATATTCATGTGCGAGTTAAACCTCATAAACGCTTTGAACGAAATCAGTTTGATATTATCACAACAGAACCAATCTCTATTTCACAAGCAGCACTAGGAGATACTATTGAGGTAGAAACAGTTCATGGGGCAGTTAATTTAAAAATTCCAACAGGCACACAGCCAAATACTAAGTTTAAACTACGAGGCAAGGGTGTTCCTGAAATTAATTCATCATCAAAAGGGGATCATATTGTTATTGCAGAAGTTAAAGTTCCAAAAAAGCTTTCTCGCAAGGAAAAGAAGTTGTTTGAAGATTTGCAAGAATCTGAAGGTAAAAGTGGATGGTTCTAGTAAATAAAAAAACTCGCTGGGGCAAGCAGTGGGTTTTTATACGATAGGCTGCAAACGATTTGCAGCCAGAACATATTCGTGGATTTGACTATCCACAAAAGCCTGGATCCTTTTCTGTAAGAATCCAAGCTCAGTTTCTCCTAAATCCCATGCTCCTTTTCTATCGCTGTTGGGATTGTAGGGTAGGTGAGCATTGGTAGCAGTTAGTAGGTTACCTAGATCCAGTAGTAGTAATGGATCATTGAGCGGATGCGTGTTGAGCATGTTTGATTCATGGTCTGCGTGGCACACAACAAGCTCTTTTGGCTGTAGCCAAGCTTCTTGTACCCATGCCAATTCATGTTGCCTCCATTCATCTAATATGTCCTCAAGACCATGGATGGTAGTGTTTCTTTCGTGCGGACTGATTTTGATTATTGATGCGCTTGGAGCTTGCGCACGATATTGGAGATATAATAAATCAGTACTTCGCACTGCTATGGAGACAACCTCAAATTACGTGGATCTTTGTGCTAGGTATGCAGTACTAGAATCATGTTTGCTTTTTACCGTCATCAAGATACGGACAAGCAAGCGGTTGTCGAGCATTCTTAATGCTTTTACAGTGTTTAATATTTTGTCAATAACAGTGCAAAATGGTATAATTAGCTTGTATGTACTTGCTTCAAGCAGCTACAACAACCAATCTTGATGAAATAGCAACAACAACTTCTGCTTATCCGCAGTTAGGCGATGCATTTGCCAGTATTAACACAGCAATATCTGGATTTAATTTTCAAAACCCAACATGGGATTTATTTATAATCCTATTTTTTGTTGTGTCAGCATTTGTGTATGGCTTAACTTTGGGCCGCGATCGCATCATCCTAATATTGATCGCAGTATATATGTCTTTGGCAATTATTGGTGCAGCGCCTTTTGTTGATGAGCTTGTGATAGCTGATTTTGGGGAGAATAACGCGTTTGTATCTAATATTATTATATTTTTAATAACATTTGTTGCGTTATTCTTTTTATTATCGCGAAGCGCGTTATTGCGGGCTTTAGCAAGATCAGATGCGCCAGGAGCGTGGTGGCAGATAATAGTGTTTAGTTTATTACATGTTGGATTATTAATAAGCATTACTCTTTCATTTATTCCAGAAGAGCATTATGGGCAATTGTCATCCTTTACTCGTGATTGGTTTGTTGGAGCGCAAGCAGAGTTTTTTTGGGTAATAGCGCCCATAGCGGCATTAGCCTTAGTAAGCGGAGAAAAAGACAAGTAGGCTCGCAAGGACAGCAGGCAGGACTATCTTTTTTTCTGAGTTATGCTAAAAAGCAGGCATAAGAAATGCCTGTTTTTAGAGTTGACGATTTACAATGTTTATGATATTATAGAGGCAGATAAAGGGAAATATAGGCGATTTTAGGCTAATTTTAGCCTAAAAAAAGCTATTTTCTCTATATATATAATATGGAAAATACTCCAAATACCAACTCAATATTAGATAAAGTAATGCAAGCAAAAGAAGAAGAAGAGCTTGCAAGCTTTAATCCGGTTGAAATTATTGCAAAGCTTTTTAGCGAGCTTGGAAGCCGCGAGCAAGACATTTTGCGCCGCAGATTTGGCTTGTATGGCAAAGGAAACGAGACTTTGGAGCAGATCGGCAAGAGCTATGAAGTTACTCGCGAACGAGTAAGGCAGATTGAAAACGCGGCAATCAAGCATATTAGGGATTTGGGATATTTTACAGACACTGTAAAGCCTGTTGAGGTTGTTGTTTTGACTGCCTTAGAAAAGCATGGAGGCATAATGAGCGAAGATCATATGCTGGAGTATTTGCTTTCAAGCGATGTAAAAGATGAATCATATTGCAAGCATTTATTGTTCTTGCTGGAAAAGCTTACTAAGAACAGAATTCTGCGTGAACAGCGCTCTAATTACAAGCCAAGCTGGAGAATGGATTTTGTTGAGTGGGATAGAGCGGAAAACACAATTAAGGAGCTTGTTAAAATTCTTGAGTCTCATGGCCAGCCAATTACGCAGGATGAGCTGATTTCAAAATTCAGGGAAACTCCTGTATTCAGCGATCACCTAAAGCATTATAATTTTGACGAGGAAGCAGCAGATCCAATCTACGCTCATCTTAGAACTACGGAAAAAATCAAGCCAAATCCATTTGATGAATGGGGCCTATCTAACTGGAACACTGTAACCCCAAAGCGAATGGGAGATAAAATTTATTTGGTAATGAAAAAGCACGGCAAGCCATTGCATTTTAGGGATATTGCCACCCATATTAATGACGCGCAGTTTGACTCTAAAAAAGCATATCCTCCAACAGTGCATAATGAGCTTATCTTAGATGATAGATATGTATTAGTAGGCAGAGGAATTTACGGGCTTAAAGAATGGGGTTTTGCTCCTGGAGTTGTTAGTGATGTTATTGAATCAATTCTATCTAAAGCAAATGGCCCTCTTACTCGCAATGAGATTGTGGAAGAGGTTCTTAGCCAGAGAATGGTTAAAAAGGGCACAGTATATCTAGCGCTTTCTAATAGCCAAAGGTTCGCAAAAGACAGCGAAGGAAAGTACAAAATGGTTGATGCTGTTCAGGCGCAATAATCATAAATAATACATAAAACCTAGAAAGCCCGCCTTTTGGTGGGTTTTTTGATTTTGTGGTATAATAACTGTGTATGTTCGGTCCAAATAACAAAGAATCAATTACAGCCTTAGCTGCTACTAATTTCCGCAATCAAGAGCGGAAGTTCGGCATTAAAACAGACGACAGAAGACGCCATGTTTATTTGATTGGAAAGACAGGAATGGGCAAATCAACAGTTTTGGAGAACATGATAATACAGGATATTCAAGAAGGAAAAGGAGTCGCGGTTGTTGATCCTCATGGTGATCTTGTGGAAAAGGTTGTTGAGTTTATTCCAAATGAGCGGGTAAATGATGTTATTTATTTTAATCCAGCTGATTTGGATTTTCCTATTGCTTTTAATGTGTTTGAAAAAGTAGACAGATCTCATCAGCATTTGATCGCGTCTGGATTAATCGGCATTTTTAAAAAGCTATGGGCAGATTCATGGGGCCCTAGATTAGAATATGTTCTTCGCAATGCAATATTAGCCTTATTGGAATATCCTGACTCAACATTGCTTGGAGTAATGCGCTTGCTAGTTGACAAGGGATACCGCAAAAAAGTAATTCAGCAAGTTACTGATCCTGTTGTGCGCTCATTTTGGGTGGATGAATATTCAAAATATCCAGACAAGTTCCAAAGTGAGGCAATTGCCCCTATACAAAACAAAGTAGGCCAGTTCCTTTCCAGTCCGGTTATCCGCAACATTGTTGGACAGGTAAAATCATCTTTTTCCATGCGCGATGTAATGGATAATAAAAAGATACTTTTGCTCAACCTTTCAAAAGGCAGGGTAGGAGAAGATAATTCAGCATTATTAGGAGCAATGCTTATAACTAAAATACAAATGGCCGCAATGAGCAGAGTTGATATTCCAGAACAAGAGCGCGAAGATTTTTATTTATATGTTGATGAATTCCAGAATTTTGCCACAGAATCATTTGCAAACATTCTTTCTGAAGCCCGCAAATACAGGCTTAACCTAATAATAGCGCATCAATATATTGAGCAGCTGGAAGAGCTGGTTCAGGCCGCTGTTTTGGGAAATGTAGGAACCATGATGCTGTTTAGGATTGGATCTACTGATGCGGAAGCTTTAGTTAAGGAATTTGAGCCTTTTTTTGAGGAACAAGATCTTGTTAATCTGGGCAAGTATGATGTGTATATGAAGCTTATGATAGATGGAATTTCTTCGCAGCCTTTTTCCGCTACAACGCTTCCTCCTATAGAAGGAAAAACAGAAAACAAAGAAAAGATGGTTAGTGTTTCCCGCGAAAGATATGCTACTGAAAGGGAAGTTGTGGAAGAAAAGATTACGCGATGGAGCGATGCTGGCAGAGCTTTAGAGGATGATGATGGATATAGGAAGCAGCAGCCGCGGCAAACAGCTCCAAGAACAATTCCAGCTCCGCAAATTTCCAGAGCTGGTAATGAGCCTCGTACTTTTTCAAATTCTAATGTTACATCTTCCGAGCCAGCTACAGTTGCAATAAATCAAGATCAAGACAAAGAAAAAAAAGATCTTCCTTTTTCAGCTTCCTGCGATGTGTGTGGAGTTGATATAAGGCTTTCATTTAAGCCAGATGGCAAAAGGCCTGTATATTGCAAAACATGCCTTAAAAAAATTAGAAATGGCGAAATTCCGCGATTAGAGCCTAAAAAAGCGAATACATTAAATAACGAAAATAAAGAAAAAGCAAAAACGCAAAAACCTTCAATCCCAGGTTCAGAATCCATTAACACTGGCCCAACAATATCTCTTTCAGATGCTATAAGCCAGGGCGTGCAAAAGTTTAATGGCTAGGTTGGGTAAAGAAATAAAAAATGAGAAATAAACAAAAACAAATTGATCCAGTAGCAAGTAAAATGCCTAAGTCAGTGGAAGAGCAATCAGGCATGGACCAGCTTAACTTGCAGTCATCAGACTCAATTACATGGCGCATATTCCGCATAATGTCTGAATTTGTGAGCGGATTTCAGTTTATTTCGCAATACGAAAAAACAATATCCATCTTTGGATCAGCTAGGTTTGAATCTAACTCCAGATATTACAAAGAAGCTTTTGAGCTGGCGCGCAAATTAGGCCAGTCTGGATTTAATGTTGTTACAGGAGGCGGCCCTGGAATTATGGAAGCCGCAAACAAAGGAGCAAGCGATGCCGGAGTTCACTCAATAGGCCTAAATATCCAGCTTCCATTTGAACAGCGAATCAACAGATATGTAACGCGCGGAATTGGGTTTCATTACTTTTTTACCCGCAAAGTAATGCTTTCGGCGGCAGGGCAGGCTTATGTGTTTTTTCCGGGAGGATTTGGAACTTTGGATGAATTTTTTGAGCTTGTAACTTTAATCCAGACAAAGAAAATGGAGCGCATTCCAGTTGTTTTATATGGCAAGGATTTTTGGAGGCCTTTAGATAAATTTATAGATGAAACAGTGTATTATGATTTTAAAGGAGTAGATAAAGAGGATATGGATATTTATACTATAGTTGATAATGTGAATGATGCTGTTAAACTGCTTAAAAAGTCAAAATCTAGATTTGATTTCTAAGCTTGTTTAGATGCGCGATATATGATTTAATCTAGTCTCGCATCTAATATGTCAAATTCAAATACAACAATTGCGGTTGGAATGAGCGGAGGAGTGGATTCGTCTGTTTCGGCGGCATTACTAAAGGAACAAGGCTACAATGTAGTTGGATTTTTCATGAAAAATTTTGGTGACACTTATGGGCTCAAAGTTGAAGAATGCCCTTGGCTCGAGGACAGGGAAGACGCAATGCGTGTTGCTAGTAAACTTGATATTCCTTTTCATACATTAGATTTTGAAGAAGAATACAAAAATCAAGTTCTTGATTATTTTTTTAAAGAATATGAAGCAGGCCGTACCCCTAACCCAGATGTGATGTGCAATTCCCAAATTAAGTTTGGCGTGTTTTTGGATAAAGCGCTTGAACTAGGGGCTGCAGGAATCGCCACTGGGCATTATGTTCGCAAATCCGAATCAAACGATCTTCTCAAGGGAATTGATGAGAACAAGGACCAATCATATTTTTTATATCGCTTGAATCAAAAGCAACTTTCAAAAGCCATGTTTCCGGTTGGTAATCACAAAAAGCCAGAGGTGCGTGAACTCGCGAAAAAGTTCAATCTTCCAAATCATGATAAGCGGGATTCCCAAGGCGTGTGCTTTATCGGACACGTGGATTTGCGTAAGTTTTTATCACAAAAAATTAAAGAAAAACCAGGAGATATTGTAAATGTCAAAGGTGAAAAAATAGGCCAACATTCTGGGTTATTTTGGTATACAATAGGCCAAAGGCGCGGTATTGATATAGGTGGTATTGGCCCTTTTTACGTCTTAAAACGCGATTTTCGCGCAAATAAGCTTATTGTTACAAACAACCCAAAACACGAGGAATTATACGCGTTAATAGTCAAAATCAATGATGTTAATTGGATAAGCGGAAAAGAGCCAAATCTGTCAAAAACCTATGAAGGCCGTGTTCGGTATCGTGAGAAATTAAGCAAGTGCAAAGTCAAAAGCATTGGCAATAACAAGTATGAGATCAAGTTTCAAGAGCCTCAATGGGCAGTAGCTTCTGGACAGTCAGTTGTTTTATATAATAAGGATGTTTGTTTAGGTGGAGGTATTGTCATATAGCTATATTTTCGGTATTATCAAATCATGACAACACAAGAGATTAGAGAGAAATATTTTAATTATTTTAAAGATAAAGAGCATGCCATTATTAGCCCTGCTTCTTTGCTGCCGGAAAATGATCCTACAACTTTGTTCACAGGATCTGGAATGCAGCCAATGGTGCCTTATCTTTTAGGAGAAAAACATCCAAAGGGCTTGCGCTTGGTAGATTCGCAAAAGTGCTTTCGCGCGGAAGACATAGATGAAGTGGGCGACAACAGGCATACTACTTTTTTTGAGATGCTTGGTAACTGGTCTTTGGGAGATTATTTTAAAAAGGAGCAGATATCATGGATGTTTGAGTTCTTAACTAAAGAGCTTGAACTTGATCCAAAACGATTATATATAAGCGTGTTTAGGGGTAATGAAGAATTTGATATTCCAAAAGATGATGAGGCAGTTAAGCTATGGCAAGACGAGTTTGCAAAGCATGACATAGATGCTAAGGCAGTAGACTTTGCAGAAAAAGATAGTATGCAAGATGGTAGAATTTTTTACTATGATGACACCAAGAACTGGTGGTCCAGAGCCGGGGCGCCAGCTAATATGCCAAATAAAGAGCCAGGAGGCCCTGATTCAGAAATATTTTGGGATTTTGGCGAAGAGCTGAATCTGCATGAATCATCTGAATTCAAGAATCAAGAGTGCCATATAAACTGCGACTGCGGAAGGTTTTTTGAGATTGGAAATAATGTGTTTATGGCGTATCAAAAAACTGAAAAAGGTTTTATAGATCTTCCAAATAAGAACATTGATTTTGGAGGCGGCTTGGAGCGCATGGCTGCGGCTGTTAATGATAATCCAGATATATTTTTAATTGATGTGTTCAGCAAAATGCGCGCAACTTTGGAGGATCTTTCTGGCAAGAAATACGACGAGGATGAGGATACTACACAAGCATTTCGTGTAATATTAGATCATATGCGCGCTGCAGTATTCTTGATTACGGACAGTGCAATTCCTTCTAATAAAGATCAAGGATATTTTACACGCAGGTTAATAAGGAGAAGTGTTAGATTTGCGCAGAAACTTGGGATTCAAGAAAGTTTCACATCTAAACTCGTAAAATCAGTTGCAAAGGAGTATAAGCAAGCATATCCAGAAGTTCACAAACAATTAAAGTCAATTATTACAGAAACAGAAAGAGAAGAAGAAAAGTTTTCTAAAACTTTAGCTGATGGATTAAAAAGATTTAATATTTTAGTTGGATCAGAGAAAACTAAAGATTTTATCATAAATGGAGAAGATGCATTTGATTTGTTTGCTACTTTTGGTTTTCCAATTGAAATGACAAAAGAATTAGCAGATGAACAAGATATTGGAGTTGATGAAAAAGGATTTTACGAAAGATTAAGCAAGCACAAAGATATTTCTCGCTCAGGTGCGGCGCAGAAGTTTAAAGGCGGCTTAGCTGATCACTCGGAGATATCTACTAAATATCATACTGCAACCCATCTTTTACATGCAGGACTTCGCAAGGTTCTTGGCGAGCATGTTGAACAAAAAGGAAGCAATATCACGGAAAAACGTTTAAGATTTGATTTTTCCCATCCTGATAAAATGACAGAAGATGAAATTAAAAAAGTAGAAGATTTCGTCAACAACGCGATTAAGGAAGATTATCCTGTTAGTTTTGCTGAAATGTCGGTAGAAGAAGCAAAGAAGAAAGGCGCATTAGGTTTGTTTGAATCTAAATATGGCGAAAAGGTAAAATTGTATTCAATTGGAGACATAAGCCACGAAATCTGTGGAGGTCCTCATGTGGAGAATACTGGTGTCATGGGTAAGTTTAAAATTACCAAAGAACAATCAGCAAGCGCGGGAATACGCAGGATTAAAGCAATCTTGGAGTAAGATACATGAAAAAAGAGAGCCCTCAACTGAATTTCAGCTGAGGGCTTTTAAAGGGGCGGCGATACCAAAATCGCGGTATACATGTAATCACCTGGGGAGGTGAAAATACCCTTACTTTGGTACAATTACCGCCCAAAAACTATGTACATAATTAGTTTATTGTCAACCACTAAAATATAGCCAATTTTGGGCCTTTTTTAGGCTTTAATTATATGGTATTTTATGATACCATAAATGCTATAAACAGCTAAATATATGAGTTTTTTAGATAAACTATTAGGTGATCCCGGAGACAGGCAAATCAAGAAAAAGATGCAGCCAATTGTTGCAAAAATCAACAGTTTAGAGCCTGAATTCAAGAGCAAAACAGATGAAGAATTAAAGGGATATACTGAGCAATTCAAATTACAGCTAAAAGAGGGAAAGACTTTGGATGATATTTTGCCCCAAGCTTTTGCCGTGGTTCGGGAGGCAGCAAAGCGCGCATTAGGCATGCGCCATTTTGATGTACAGCTCATCGGCGGAATGGTTTTGCACCAAGGCAATATAGCGGAAATGAGAACTGGAGAAGGAAAAACCATGATGGCAACCTTGGCTGTGTATTTGAATGCTTTAAGCGGAAAAGGAGTTCATGTTGTTACAGTTAATGATTATCTTGCGCGCCGCGATGCTGTATGGATGGGCAAAATTTATGATTTCCTAGGATTAAGCATTGGCACAATTCAGCATGAAAAATCATATATTTATGACGCAGGAGTAAAAGCCGCAACAGATAAGGATCAAGAGCAGGATTCAGAAGCATCATCTCCGCTCGTAGAAATTGATTATGACCATCTTCGCCCTGCAGAGCGTCGCCAGGCTTATGAAGCAGACATTACATATGGAACAAATAATGAATTTGGTTTTGATTATCTGCGCGACAACATGGTAGCGGACGCGGACCAGATGGTGCAAAGGGATTTCAACTTCGCGATCGTTGACGAGGTTGACTCAATCTTAATTGATGAGGCGCGTACTCCGCTCATAATCAGCGCTCCAGACAATAGGCCAATTGATGAATATTATAAATACGCCAAGCTAGTTACCCAATTAAAGGAAAATGAGGACTATAATGTAGATGAAAAATTGCGCGCGTCTACTTTAAGCGAGGCTGGAATCAAGAAAATGGAAAAAGCCCTTGGAATGGAAAACATCTACACAGAAGGGGGATTAGGCGTGGTTCATCATCTTGAGCAAGCTTTAAAAGCAAATACTTTATTTGAAAAAGATAAAGATTATGTAATTAAAGACAACGAAGTTGTGATAGTTGATGAGTTTACAGGCAGAATGATGCAAGGCCGCAGATATAGCGAAGGCTTGCACCAAGCAATTGAGGCAAAAGAAAACGTGGAAATCAAGCGCGAATCTCGCACTCTCGCAACTATTACATTTCAGAATTACTTTAGAACTTATCCAAAACTCTCTGGAATGACAGGAACAGCAAAAACAGAAGAAGAAGAGTTCAGGAAAATTTACGGGCTGGATGTTTTTGTAATTCCAACTAACAAGCCAATCGCGCGCATTGACTCGCCAGACAGGGTGTATAAATCCCGCAAAGGAAAGTATGAGGCTTTGATTAAAGAGATTAAAAAGATTAATGATAAAGGCCAGCCAATCCTAGTTGGAACAGTTTCAATTGAGCAGAATGAGGAATTTGACCAATTGCTTAAGCAAGCAGGAATAAAACATGAAGTATTAAACGCTAAAAACCATGAGCGCGAAGCAGAAATAATTGCTCAAGCAGGCGCAAAAGGTTCAGTAACACTTGCTACGAACATGGCAGGACGCGGAGTTGATATTGTATTAGGCGGAGCTCCTTTTGGCGAGGCTCGCGCAAACGAGGTCAAAAAACTTGGTGGATTATATGTCCTAGGAACTGACAGGCACGAGGCTCGCAGAATTGATAATCAGTTAAGAGGGCGCGGCGGAAGGCAAGGAGATCCAGGAGCTTCCCAATTCTTTATATCTGTGGAAGATGATTTAATGCGGATTTTCGGTTCAGACCGCATCAAGAACATGATGAACAGATTAGGCGTTCCAGAGGATATGCCAATTGAAAATAAAATGGTTTCAAAGTCAATTGAGTCCGCGCAAAAAAAAGTTGAAGGAAATAATTTTGATATTAGAAAGCATGTTGTTGAATATGATGATGTAATGAACCATCACCGCGAAGCAATTTACAAACAGCGGCGAGGAATCTTGAAAGCGTCAGATGAAGAAGGTTTGCGCGAGCAGATTTTTGATATGATTGATAAGGAAGTTCAGCAAGTGGTTAACTTGCATGCTGGAAGCGAAAATCATCAGCAATGGAATTTAAAAGAAATTGAGCAGACAATGCAAACTATTTTTCCACCAGACACTTCACTTGATATCGCAGAAGTGATAAAACCCGCAGAAGAGAAGGACAAAGGAAAAGACGCTGAAATGAGGTCAAAATTAATTGATCACATTACAGATAAAGCTGAACACACATATGATGAAATGATTAAATCAGTTGGCGATGACCAGGAACAAGTTAAAAAGCTGGAGCGCGCAGTTTTACTCAACTCAATTGATACGCTTTGGATGGATCATTTAGATGCATTAGATAATCTTCGCACCGCGGTCGGCCTTCGCGGTTATGGCCAGCGAGATCCTTTGGTTGAGTATAAGCGGGATGCTTATGGATTGTTCCAGCAATTGCAAGGCTCTATCCAGAATCAAGTTGTGTACAGCGTTTTTAAAATTTTGGCGGCGCGAGGAGTTCAGTCTCAAATTCAGAATAGTCCAGAGCAAGCACAGCGCCTGCTTAATACATTAGGAAGCAGCTTATCAGCTTTGCAAGGATTGAGGTTCTCGGCTCCTGCAAAGACAATGAGCCATGGAACTGAATCACCAATGGCTCAATCATCTCAATCAGGCACTCAACCAGCCGCAGTAGTTAGCCAAGACCAATCTTCATCTAGCTCGTCATCTTCTGTAGAAACCGCTTCCCGCAATCGTTTTGACGGGGAAAAGGTCGGCAGAAATGACGCTTGCCCTTGCGGTTCTGGCAAAAAGTTTAAAAAATGCCATGGAAAATAAATAAAATTATGGACATAGACATAGAAAAATTAATCAAAGCCGCGAAAGCAGGAAGCGAGGTGCTTAAAAAATATTTTGGAGAAGTTTTGGAAACAAAAGAGAAAAACGATGCATCTGATTATCAAACAAAAGCAGACCTAGAGTCCGAGGCCGCGATTTTCAAACATATTAAATCAGATTTTCCTGATTTTAATATTCATTCTGAAGAAGAAGGAATAACTGATAAAGGATCGGACTACACAATTATAATTGATCCTTTGGACGGTACAAATAACTTTGTTCTTGGGGTGCCTCTTGTAGCAGTATGCGTAGCAATTATCAAAAATAATAAAACAATAGCCGGGGTGGTGCATAATCCTATAATTGATCAGACATATTATGCACAGCTTGGAAAAGGATCATATCTTGAAGGTAAAAAGCTTTCAGTAAACAAGGAATCAGATATTGAGCGAGCAAATGTCTCTTATATCCAGGGATATAAGACTGGCAATCATACAGAAGGGGATATGTTGTCCAGAATACAAAACGCGGGTGTTAAGCGAGCGCTAACTCTTTGGTCGCCAGGGCTTGATTTTTGCTTGCTTGCAAGCGGCAGGATAGAGGCAATTATCATCAATCAAATGGAGATATATGATTATGTTCCGGGAAAATTGATTGCCACAGAAGCAGGCGCAAAAGCAACTGATTTTAATGGAAATAATGAACTAGATACTAAGAATGACTCTTTTTTAATAAGCAACAACACAGCAGTTCATCAGAAAGTTCTTGATTTGTTAAAATAATATTTATGAAACTTATCCTTGGTTCACAATCAAAACCACGCCAAAGAGTCCTAAAAAAAATGGGATATGATTTTGAAGTTGTTGTGCCTGATATTGACGAAAAAGCAATAAGAAATCCTGATCCTAAAAAGCTGGTTATTAAAGTCGCGAACGCGAAAGCAGATGATATCATCAAAAAAGTTTCAAAAGAAGCAATAGTCATCACTGGTGATTCAGTAACAGTTGTTAACAGAGAAATAAGAGAAAAGCCAGAAACCAAAGAACAGGCATATACTTGGCTTAAAGAAATATCACAAGGCGTGCGCTTAACTCAAGTCAGCTCTGTTGTCGTAACAAATACCAAAACTAATAAAAGAGTTCATGAGGCACAAGAAGCAAGCGTGATATTTAAGGATTTGCCAGAGCAAGAGGTAAAAGAATTTGTTGAATCAGGAGATGTGTTCAACTTCGCAGGAGCGTACGCGATTGAGTTTGATCCATTTAAGAGCAATATTAAAGAGCTGAAAGGAGAGATGGAAACCATAATCGGCTTGCCAAAGGAATTGACTAAAAAGTTACTTAAGGAAATTGAGTATAAATAGTTGCAAATATTAGGGAAAATGATATAATAATATAGTTATGCAAGAACAAAAAAATGTAATAAAAATATTAGAAATGCTTTTAGATGAGAGAATGAAAAATCTCGCCACAAGAAGTGAATTGATTGAATTTAAGGATCAAATATTAAGTTCTATGGACGTCAATAATAAAAAACTTGACCTAATACTAACTGAACATCCAGCAATGAATCACGCAATTGACGAAAATAGAATCAATATACAAAATCATGAAGCTAGAATTCAGCAGGTGGAAACAAAAACAGGATTATCATAACACAGCATGGCATCTAATAGACAACAAGTTTGGACATTATTTTTACTCATTATAGTCCTTGGATTTATTTCAGGGTCTATTTTTGTGGGCAATCTTCCCCAAGGCTGGCCTGCTCGCGACTGGTTTGGCCGCTTTCGCGCGCATTTAGGTTTAGACTTGCAAGGAGGCGCGCATCTTGTATATGAAGCAGATACAACGCAAGTAAGCTTTGAAGACGCTGAAACAGCGGTCGCGGGCGTGCGCGACGTAATAGAGCGCAGAGTAAATGCATTAGGCGTATCAGAGCCAATTGTGCAGACATCAAAGCAGGATAATCGTTTGCGCATAATTGTGGAGCTTGCTGGAGTGTTTGATGTTAATGACGCAATCGCGCAAATAGGGGCAACTCCTTTGTTGGAATTTAGAACAGAAACAATTCCTCCAGAGGCAGAAGAGATTACAGAGGAAGAGCGCAAGGTTCGCGAAGAATTCAATCTTCAGCAATTAGCAAAAGCAAATAGCACAATCCAAAAAATTATAGACGCGGATGGGCAGAATTTCGCAGAGCTTGCGGCAGAGCTTTCAGAAGATCCTGCAAATGCTCCAAATGGAGGGGATTTAGGATTTATGCAGAGAAATCTTTTAGTTCCAGAATTCGGAAATGTATTATTTGAAGGCTTAACAGCAGAAGGCGAAACAACAGTAGAGCCCATAGAAACAGAGTTTGGGTATCATATTATCCAAAGATTAGAATCACGTGAATCCGCAGATCATCAAGGAGTACCCATACAAGAAGTTCGCGCGCGCCACATACTGTTCCGCACCCAGTCTTTAGAAGGGGATATGCCGCAATATGATCCTTGGACAAACACAGAACTAGGAGGCAAGCAATTAGAGCGCGCAGAAGTGCAGTTTGACAACTTCTCTGGAGCGGCCACAGTTGGGTTGATTTTTGACGAGGAAGGAGATAGATTATTTGAAGAAATTACAGACGCGAATGTGGGCAAAAGAGTTGGAATATTTTTAGATGGAGCTATAATATCTTCTCCAGTGGTTCAGCAGAAAATTTCAGGAGGACGCGCGGTTATAACTGGCAACTTTACAATTCCAGAAGCGCGCGAACTAGTAGAAAGGCTTAATGCAGGAGCTTTGCCAGTTCCTATCAACTTAATTGGCCAGCAAACTGTTGGCCCAACTCTTGGAGCTGTGTCAGTTCAAAAAAGCTTTACTGCTGGGCTTATTGGCTTTGCATTAGTTGTATTATTGATGCTTATAATCTACAGAGTTTCTGGGTTGCTTGCTGTAATAGCATTACTATTCTACGCAAGCATTGTGTTTAGCTTGTTTAAGCTGATTCCAGTTACTCTCACATTGGCTGGAATTGCTGGATTTTTGCTATCTATAGGCATGGCTGTTGATGCTAATGTTTTAATATTTGAGCGCTTGCGCGAGGAATTAAAAGCTGGAAACGCTTTTCATCACGCTGTAGCGACTGCGTTTGACAGGGCTTGGAACTCTATTCGGGATTCAAATGTATCAACCCTCATCACTTGCTTGATTTTGGCTTGGTTTGGAACTTCGGTTATAAAAGGATTTGCAATTACTCTTGGCTTAGGTGTGCTTGTCTCAATGTTCTCGGCAATTGTAATTACGCGCATGTGGATTGAGGTTGCTGGAAAATGGGGCTGGCTTTCTAAAAAGAAATGGTTTTGGGGAGCATAATATGAATATTATCAAACATCGCAAAATATACTTTACAATATCAGGCTTATTAGTCGCAATAAGTATTTTTGTGATAGCTTTGTTCGGCCTAAATCTTGGAATAGATTTTACTGGAGGATCTTTAATGGAAATCAGTGTTGATAAGCGCGTATCCACTGATGCTCAAGAAATCGGAAAAATTTTAACTGAAATTGAAGTAATACAAGATGCTGATTCAGATGAAAATTCAGAAGGTCAAGATAATACATCAAAATCAAAGCCTTTGCTGGAAAATGTCCGCGTTCAAAAAACAGGTGAATTAGGATATTTATTGCGGTTTAGGGATGTAAGCCAACAAGAGCATGAGCAGATAATGAGCAAACTGAATTTTGAATTAAGCAAACAGCTTCCAAAAGATGAGACCAAGGATGCTGATTCATCAGCAGATGCATCAGAAGATATTACAGAAGCTGTTGAATCATCAATACAAGCAACTGATTCAGAGGGAAATCCTATAGATATTCAGCTTGAGCCGGTAGAAGGCGTAGTTGCCCAATCTTCAGTTATTACAATTGGCGGAGAAATCGTTGTAAATGAATTAAGGTTTGAATCCATTGGCCCAGTTATAGGGGAAGAGCTTAAGCAAAAAGCTATTTACGCCATTATCACAGTCATAATCGCAATTGTGTTTTACATTGCATGGGCTTTCCGCAAAGTAAGCGATCCTGTTTCCAGCTGGAAATACGGAGTAACAGCTATTATAGCTCTTATGCATGATGTAATAATTCCAACTGGAGTTTTTGCTATCTTAGGATATGCGGCTGGAATTGAGATGGATATTTTGTTTGTTACTGCATTGCTTACGATTATAGGATTTTCTGTGAATGACACAATAGTTGTGTTTGACAGAACACGCGAGAATCTTAGCCGCGATCATCACAGACATGAATTTGAATGGATTGTGAATAAAAGCGTGAACGAAACCATCCGCAGGTCAATTTATACTTCTTTAACCACATTTGTGGTCTTGCTAGCTGTTTATCTATTTGGTGGAGCATCAATTAGCAATTTTGTGCTTGCTTTAATGATTGGCGTGGTTGTTGGTACTTATTCATCCATTTTCTTGGCT
>CEPX01028135.1_pt1 | contig 51751 bp, 53 predicted proteins | sample 361361 | NCBI WGS metagenome assembly CEPX01 (sample SAMEA2619974, study PRJEB7988) | marine metagenome | biome: marine biome (ENVO:00000447); feature: mesopelagic zone (ENVO:00000213) & marine oxygen minimum zone (ENVO:01000065); material: "saline water (ENVO:00002010), including plankton...
AGAGATGAGTTTTTTGGTAGCACTCCAGGCAGAGCAGGGTGGTATTTCTGCAGATCTTATGGACATTGAGGGTCTTGGCCCTAAGCGTGTTCGACAAGTGCAAAAAGAACTTGGGATAACATCCGTTGCGCAATTGATCAATGCAGCTGAAAAGGGGAAGCTGCGAGATCTTGAGTTGTGGGATGAGATCATGGAGAAGAAAGTACTGGAGAATGCAAAGCGTGTTGGTGAGCGCATCAAACGGTTTCCGCGGGAGGAGGCGAAAGACGATGTTGATCTTCTTCTGAAAACGATCAAGTCTGTTACAGGTGTCGATAGAGTAGACGTGGCAGGATCGTTCCGTCGCGAAAAAGAAACCGTGGGGGACATTGATATTCTCTTAGTGACTACTGCTCCGGAAAAAGTCTCTGATGCTATCGCTGCACTCAAGATTGTGCGGGATATTGCGGTAAAAGGAGAGAAGAAGATTAGTTTTGATTTACACAATGGATTGAGAGTAGATGTTCGCCTCGTCAAAGCAGATCAGTGGGGAGCGGCGTTGATGTACTTTACGGGTAGCAAAGAGCACAACATTGCTGTGCGCAAAGTAGCGATGAAAAAAGGTTGGAAGTTAAATGAGTACGGTCTTTTTGATGGAGAGGAGGTGGTGGCCTCCAAAGAGGAGAAGGATATCTACGATGCTCTGGATCTGCGGTATTTCGAGCCAGTAGAGAGAGTTGGATCCCTCTAAAACTGCAAGAATCCACTTTCGGAAGTGATCTGATACTGCTTAACTAAGTTCGCTTAAAAGGAGAGGTCGCATAGTGGCCTAGTGCGCACGCTTGGAAAGCGTGTAAACCTGCAAGGGTTTCGGGGGTTCGAATCCCCCCCTCTCCGCCACAATTTACGCCTTACTCTTATTTCGATGTACTACAGGTTCCACTGCAGTGCATTTGTCCGTATTTTGTCCAAACTGCCGTATTTACAGCAAGAGCGATAATGGTAAGAGAGTTTGGCGTGGAGACAAATGAGGCAGCACCAGCACCAAAGAATGCTTTGTATACAGCGATAATGGCTATGAGTTCTGTGAGGGTGAGTACACCGAGAATGATTTTACCCATAATGGCGCAGGGTTTTACTGAGCAGTAGGATTTCATAGATGAAGAGGGAAATATCAGAAGTATTGTAGCACATAGCCCACTCTTCATTCATAATTCTTCTACACATGAAGATCTCTCTTACATGGCTCGGCGATTATATTGAATTTACAGAAGACGATCCGCAGAAGATTTCGGATGCTATTACAGCACACGTTGCGGAAGTCGATGCGGTAGAGGTACAGGGAGAATTACTCGAGCATTGTTGCATCGGAAAGCTCATCAGTATTAGTAAGCATCCTAATGCAGACAAGCTTCAGCTCTGTGAAGTTCTGACTGATAAGGGAAGCAAGTATGTTGTTTGTGGTGGAACGAACCTACGTATTGGTATGCGCGTTGCCTTTGCACACGTTGGTGCCAGAGTGAAGTGGCATGGTGAGGAATTGATGACACTTGAACCTGTGAAGATTCGTGGAGAGCAAAGCGAAGGAATGATTTGCGCCGCAGAAGAGTTAGGCATCGAAACAATCTTCCCTGAATGTACCGGTCATGACATTGTTGATATGGGAGATGGAGATTTAGACATCGGTAAGCCAATGAAAGAAGCTCTTGGACTTGCTGATGTTGTATTACATATCGACAACCATGCAATCACACACAGGCCAGATCTCTTTTCACATTTTGGATTTGCAAGAGAGTGTATTGCAATAGGTATTGCCAACTGGAAGAGCACTCCCGAAATCAAAGATATTCAGTTTACCAATGACTCCCTTCCTTTCAAGATTCATGTTGATAGCCCGGCTTTGGTGCCGAAGTATTCAGGGTGCATGTTAGAGATAGAAGGTATTGGAGAGACACCTGATTGGATGAAGAGGCGACTGGAAGCAACAGGTTGGAGATCAATCAATCTTCCGATTGATATCACCAACTACGTCATTATGGAAATGGGAATGCCGATGCATAGTTTCGATGCAGATGATTTAGTAGGTGACGTACACATGCGTACCTCAAAAAAAGGCGAGACTATTGTTACTCTTGATTCCGTAGAGCGAGAACTTCCCGATGGAGCATTAGTCATTAGTGATGATGAAGGTATTTTCGATCTGTTAGGAATTATGGGAGGATTACGCAGTTCCACGAAAGACAGTACAAAACGTATTTACCTGCATGGAGCTATTTTGGATGCTACGACTATTCGACATGGTATTCTTGCCACAGGTCACAGAACTGATGGGTCAACAGTGTACGAAAAGGGAGTACCAGCATGTTTTTCGGAACCGGGATTGAAGCGTGCTGTATCACTTTTTCTTGACTTGGTTCCGGGTGCTCGCGTTGTCTCTGAATTAGAATCCTGGGGAGATATTGGAAAGGCAGAGCCCATAGATCTTTTTGTAGAGCGTGCTAATGCATTGCTTGGAGTAGAAATTGAACAAAAACGTATGACGAAAATTCTGTCTGATCTTGAATTTGACGTACAAGATAAAGGAAAGGGAGTTCTTAGTGTTACTCCACCACTGCATCGCTTGGGTGACATCGAAGGTGAGCATGATCTTATCGAAGAAGTGGGTCGTATCTATGGATACAACGCGATAGAGAATGTATTACCCAGTGCCTCTATTTCTCCTCCTGCACGTGACCTGCGTACGAACAAGGTGCGCGATCGCCTAGTTAACCAAGACTACATAGAACTCTTACCTCTTAGTCTTATTGGTCCAGAGCTTCTGAAGAAAAGCAAAATATCTATGGATGATTGTGCAGAACTTGAAAATGCCATTGGTCATGAGACGAGCATTATGACTCCATCTACATTGCCCGCATTACTCGAACAAGCTGGAAAGAATATGTTGGAGGTAGAGGAGCTACTTCGAACGTTTCATGTTTCTACTGTGTTTAAAGAACAAGCAGATTCGCATACCGAACTTGGTGCACTTATTGCTATGCGCAGCGGTACAGACCTCAAGTCCGATCCGTTCTTTTTACTGAAACAAGAGGTGACATCAGCATTGCAGGATGCAGGATACGCAGTGACGATTGATGTCTGTAAGAGTGTTCCGGATTTCGCGTACACAGGACGATGTGCGGATCTTCTAGTCGATGGAAATGTCATAGGTACTATTTTTGAAGTACATCCTAGTGTTCGTAGTAACTTCGATCTTCCTGCCAATGCCGCAGCAGTCACTATCAATCTTTCTGCAGTGCTTGCGCTTGATCCACAAGAAAAAATCTTCTCTGCAATCTCTGAGTATCCAGCAGTAAGCTACGACACGACGGTAGCAATGAGTCATAGCAAGAGCGTGGGAGAACTACTCGCGGATATTAGAAAATCTTCCAAGCTTTTGGAGTCTGCGGAGGTAGCTGATCTTTATGGTAAAGAGAGCGGAGAATACAAACTCACATTGCGCTGTACCTATCGATCGGCAGAGAAAACACTTACAGAAGAGGAAGCCAAAAAAGAGTTTGCAAAGGCAGAGAAGATTCTTGGTGTATAATGCAGAGCCTATGAGGCCGACACTATCCACAACTGGCGGAGATCGCGGAAAAACAAGTCTCTTTGGTGGCGATAAAGTATCAAAAGCGAGTTATAGACTTCATGCATATGGGACTGTTGATGAGTTGAATGCAGTGCTCGGACTTATTCTTGCAGAGCGAGATGTTCCCGAAGAACTCAAAGAGCAATTGCATGAAGTACAGAAAGATTTGTTTTGCATGGGGGCGGATCTTGCAACGCCACTGAATAAATCTTCTGAGCGCGTAGTAAGAATCGCAGAGAGTGATACGGAGCGCATAGAGCAGTGGGGGTCGGTGCTCGAAGGAGATTTACCTGCGTTACAAAAGTTTGTGTTACCCAGTGGTTGTAGGGCTGGTGCACTGCTGCATCAGGCACGGACTATTTGTCGCAGAGCTGAGAGGTGGCTGGTGCATTTGGCAGAAGAAGAACCCATCAATGATCAATCCCTCATCTATCTTAATCGTCTCAGTGATTATTTCTTTCTGGTTTCTCGTGCAGTAAATAAAGCAGCAGGTACCGAGGAGAAGGAGTGGCTACCCGAATAGGGGCCAGAAGTTCATAAGAAGGAGTGTGGAGAATATCACCACAAGCGGTACTCCAATAACAACGAATAGTGTTTTTGAATCTTGGTCTTTAGGCTTCACGCTTAAATACAGACTGGTACCTCCAAACAGCACTCCGGCAAGTATCAGAGGAAGATCTGCGACGCGTAGCCACCATCCACCAAAGGGGGTGATTTCGTTATATTGCAGCATATAGGCAACGAAAAATGAGCCTCCCAGTACATAGAAGATAAATCCCGAGAGCTTTTTAAGGTACGTAATCACAGGGGGATTCTAGACTATTTTCCTTTCTTCTGCACAGTCAGCCTGACGCGACCCTTCTTACGACGGCGTGACAAGAGCTTCCGTCCGTTCTTTGTGGACATTCTCTGGCGGAAACCGTGTTTCCTAAGTCGCCGACGCCATTTGAGCTTTCCTAGCATTGTGGGAGCAGCCTACGGACGGGATAGGTCTCGGTCAACCATAAAAACACGAAATTCGAAGCCAGAAATCCGAAAGAATACTAATGTGGGTAATATCTCGTATTTCGGATTTCGCGCTTCGGTCTTGCCCGCTACACTGCTTCAACATGCCGTATTCCACTCAAGCCCTTTCTTCCGGCCTTCCTGTCTTAACCGCTTCTGCTGATGGAACAGCTTCTGTAACGGTTATGGTATTTGCAGGAGCAGGTTCTCGCTACGAACAGGAACATGAGCGTGGGATCTCTCATTTCCTTGAACATATGTTCTTTAAAGGGGGAGATCGTTACAAGAATACCAAGGAAGTAAGTATGGCTATTGATGGTGTAGGAGGAGAGTTTAATGCGTTTACCGGCAAAGAGTACGCAGGGTATTACGTTAAAGTTGCTGCGGAGAATATTGATCTTGGTTGTGATGTGATTGGCGACATGCTCTGCAATGCATCGTTTCCGCAAGAGGAGATCGAAAAAGAACGTGGTGTGATTATCGAAGAAGATCGTATGTACCAAGACACGCCGATGTACAGAGCGGGGTGGGATTTTGAGGAGTTGATCTTCGGAGATGTCCCACTAGGTTGGGATACGATTGGTACCCATAAGGTGATAAATTCTGTACAACAGGCAGATTTTCAAAAACACAAAGATCGTCTCTACACACCGGATAACTTAGTGATTACCTTTGCAGGAAAAATTGATGAAAGCCAAGCACTGGACCTTGGAGAGAAGTACTTTGGCAAGATTGGAGGAAAGAAAGATGGAGAGTTTCCGCCGTTAGAAACATATGGATCTGACAAAGTATTTCTGCGGACAAAAAAGACAGAGCAATCACATCTTGTTATTGGTGTTCCGGGAATTTCTTCACAAGATCCTCGTCACTTTGTTCATAAGCTACTTGGTATTATTCTTGGAGGAAATATGAGTAGTCGCATGTTCTTAAATATTCGTGAAGCAAAGGGAATGTGCTATTACATAGATACCGATAGTGATGCGTATCTGGATGCCGGAGCTCTTACGACAAGAGCAGGGATCGATCAGTCTCGATTGGATGAAGCAATCAAACTTATTATTGCTGAGTATGACAAAGTCGTGGAGGGTGGAGTGGAGGATGATGAAGTTGCACGTGCAAAGGCGTATCTCAAGGGTTCCATCATTCTCTCATTAGAAGATAGTGAGGAGCTCGCACATTTCTATGGGAAGCAGAAGCTATTGTATCCAAAGATCCGCGATATTGAGGAGTACATTACTGAGATTGAAAAAGTAGAAAAAGGTGAGATCGACCAGTTGGCGAAGGATTTGCTTGCACACGAAAACCTTCGTTTGGCGGTAATTGGAAACACAGATAACAAAGCAGGACTTGAATCATTACTTCAATAATTATTTAACTATATCACTATGGAAAAAACACTCATCCTTCTCAAGCCAGATTGCGTACAGAAAAACCTCATAGGAAGGGTTATTGCTCGCTTCGAAGAAGCAGGGTTCATTATTCGTGCCTGTAAAATGATTCAACTCACAGATGACGTACTCCGTGAACATTACGCACACATCGCAGAGTTTCCGTTCTACCCTGATGTTGAAACCTTTATGAAAGAGACACCGGTAGTGGCTTTAGTTCTTGAGGCTGACGGTATTATCGACAAGATGCGTGAGATGCTTGGTGTAACAGATTGTCTTGAAGCAGCGGAAGGAACAATCCGTGCAGAGTGGGGAAGCAAAGAAGAAGGTAAGAACAAGATGTGTAATATTGCTCATGCTTCTGACTCTGCAGAGACTGCAGAAGTGGAGGTGAAGAGGTTCTTCTCAGAAGACGAATTGTTCTCGTACTAGAACTACTCTCCCTTTGTCAGGAGTTCAAGCGCAGTATCCAGTTGAGGATCTTCTTTTGCTTGTATCTGTTCTCGCGTACGTTCTACTTCGATATCCGGAGAGACTCCTTCTTTACCAAGATCTTTTCCATCAGGGGTAAGCCATCTGGCTGTTGTAATACGCACACTGGTTCCACCGGGGAGATCGAATACTTCCTGTACGGTTCCTTTCCCAAAACTTTTCTTTCCGATGATGGTTGCTCTACTTTGATCCTGCAATGCTCCTGCGAGGATTTCTGATGCAGAAGCAGATCCTTCATTAATGAGGACAACGAGAGGAATATCTTCTGCGATAGGACGTCCGGTGACGTAGTGGTGTGTTGGCTCTCCTTCGCGACGCTCAACGGACACCACTTTTCCTTTTGTAAGGAACATGGAAGACAGATCAATTGCTTTGTCTAAGTAGCCACCTCCATTAAATCGTACATCAACAATGAGACCATCAACCCCTTCTTCCAAATGACTCTTTACACTTTCTTCCACCTCTTCGGTTGTTGTGTCACCAAAGCGGTTTAACGAGATGTATCCAATGCGTTTTTCGTCATATTCTTTAATCTCTGACTCTACACTTGGTACTTTAATATCGTCACGAGTAATAGTGATATCCAATGAGCCTTCTCCTTCCCGTTTCACAGTCAGTGTGACATCTGTGCCCTTTGGTCCACGAATGAGTTCCACTGCATCCCCCAAGCTAAATCCTTCAACACTTTTCTCATCTACATGTGTAATGACGTCTTCGGGGATAAGCCCGGCCGCTTCCGCTGGAGAGCCTTTTAGCGGAGCTACAACGACAATTTCTTCATCGCGGAGCGTAAGCTCTGCACCAATACCTTGTAGTTTTCCATTGAGAGACTGTTTAAATTCCTTGTTTTCCTTTGGAGGCATAAAGGTGGTGTATGGGTCACCAATGGCATCGACAAGACCAGATGTGGCCCCATGCAACATTGTTGCTGTCTTTAGTTTTTCTGGTTCTATGTAATGTTTTGCCATAAGCCTCCAGACACTCCAGAGCAGGCTGATATCCACCTCCTCTTTCGGATCACTTACGAGAACACCACTACCAACACCTCCTGCAAAGGATTCTTCGAGAGCGGAGAATTCATGTTCTAACTTTTGATCTGCATGTGACATACCAATTTGCACACCAAGGAATAGTGTGGCAACAGGGAGGACAACGAGAGTGAGGTTTTTGAGGAGTTTGATCATACCGACACATACTACATTGACACCGAGAAAAAGTCGTAACTTGTCCTACAAAAATCTTTGACTTGCTAGAATGTTCTCTCATGGAGACAGCAACCATCAATCAGAATATGACCGTGCGAGAAATTATTACACTCGTACCTGCTGCTGCAGATATTATGCTGGAGTATGGACTCCACTGCTTCTCTTGCAGCGTAGGTGGCGTAGAGACTCTTGCAGAAGGGTGTCAGATGCATGGGTTTGATACAGATACACTTGAGGCTCTGGTAGAAGATATAAACGACGCCATTGGTAAGGCACCTGCTCGCCCACAGGAGATTACAGTTACAGTAGACGCTGCGCGTGGTATTCGTGATATTGCGAGTGCAGAAGACAAACTAGATCAAATTCTTATCATTACTCTGGATGAACAGGGAGGATTTTGCTTGGAGTTTCAGGAAAAGCCTCTTAAGGGAGATATAGAATTTACACATCCGGAAGTTTCTGATGTGCGTATCTTTGCTTCTGTTCTTACACTTAGTCGTATTGGTGGTGCAACAATCGATGTACGAGAGGGGAGATTTAAATTAAATCTTCCTGAGGACGAGGGGTGTTGTAGTAATGGAGGATGTGATTGCAAGTAGTTCGGGTTATACTGTGGCTATGATTCGTCTGCCAGCCTCTCTCGAGCGTAAGCTGAAAGAACTGTTTTCACGGGCGGAAGATCGCAATCGTTTTGTCGCAGAAGTACTTACTGTCGCTTTGGAACAACAAGATTTACAATTTCAACGGGAGCAGCAGCCAAGCGTTGGTGGTGTATTACATTTATTTACTGATGGAGGATCTCGCGGCAACCCCGGTCAGTCAGCAATTGGTGTGATATTGGAAGATCCAGTTCGTGGGGAAGTTATTCGTGAACATTACGAACGCATAGGCATAGAGACAAACAATGTTGCTGAATATAGAGCGCTAGTAGAAGGGTTAAAAATGGCGAAACGATTTCACCCTAATCGCCTTATTTGTCATTTGGATAGCGAACTTATAGTGAAACAATTAAATGGTGAGTACAAAGTAAAAATGCCTACTCTCAAACCATTATTCGATGAAATTAATGAGCTATCGAAGAATTTCGAAGATATTAAGTTTGTACACATTCCGCGTAGTGATAACTACCGTGCAGATGCACTTGTGAATAAGGCGTTGGATGAACATCCCAGCCCTCACTATGAGAAGCCATAATTATGGAAAGCGAGGAAGGCGAAGAGCGCGAGGATTCTTCGCAGTCTTCGCAGTCTTCGCAGTCCTCCCAGTTGAACTATCTGCTGCATCCTACTATCCCGAGCTCCTCTATCGATACGATCATCATTTGTTTGCGATTAATCCGAATGAATATCCTTCGTGGAGAAAGACGGAAGAGGTGTGGATGTATCAGGGGTTACCTATTACTCCTCCTCAGGAGTTGCGCACCGACGGAGATGCTATGCCTGATTTACCCGAGGGAATAACACGAACTCTTAGTAGTGTGTGGAATATCGAAGCCATAGAGCATACCATCGCGCAGCGCATATCAGTGGTTATCGATCGTCCCCGTGGCGAAGTGACCATACGTGAAGAGGATAACCAGATTACCTTTGAAGGAGTTGGGTTTCTTGGAAAACATGTTAATACCTATCGTACAGCTCTCCTGACTATTGATGCACTAGAGCGCAATGTCATAGATATTCATTTACCAGTAACAGAGAGGCAGCCTGTCATGCATGTACTAGATTCTCATTTGCAAGATATTGGCATTCGTGAAGTTGTGGCAATTGGAGAATCAAACTTCGCACGTTCTGCAAAGGCTCGACGACTGAATATTCGTACGGGACTTGAAAAGTTTAACGGTCATCTTGTACAGCAGGGAGATACATTTTCATTTAACGACGTTCTAGGACCGGTAAATGGTGAAACAGGATATTTGAAAGAATTAGTGATCTTGGGGGATAAAACTCTTCCAGATTACGGTGGAGGTTTATGCCAAGTGAGTACCACAGCCTATCGTGGTATTTGGGAATATGGGTTTCCGATTGCTGATAGGAGAAACCACAGTTTTGCTGTGCAGTACTACGCACCACAAGGAACGGATGCAACAATCTATCCTCCTTATACGGATATGAAGTTTGTAAATGACGGCTCTAGTGCGCTTCTGATACAGACGCACGTTGAAGGAGATCGTGCCTTCTTCATCTACTATGGAATGCGTGATAATCGTGAGGTGGAAATTATCGGTCCCTATGTATGGGATAAACGTGAGCCTCCGCCTGATCGTACAGAATATACCGATGAACTTCTTCCCGGAGAGACGCGGATAGCCGGTAAAGCTGTTCCTGGTATGCAGTCTGCATGGTTTCGTGTTACAAGAGAGGAGGATGGTTCTGAGGATATAGAACCGTTTTATTCTTATTACGAAGCACGGCCCAACTTTACGCAAATTGGTGCTTTGCCAGAGCCACAAGAACCAGTGATGCGCTTTACAAAGCGCAGGCGTTCCGTACGTCGTTAATCACTGTTCCTGCCTTTAGTGGTCTGGAACTGATTTCTGAAAGCAGCTCGGCGCAAAGACCTGAAAAGATCGTTCGTTCGTTTGCAGAAAGCTCCGGAAGTTCCTGCCATGCACCTTTGGCTGCAAACTTTAGGTATTGCTTTTGTGTATCAGAGCAGTGTTGAAAATATGCATTGTCCGCATCTGGCAATAACCCCATGATTTTTAGTAATTGAATGGTAAATGGAAGCACAACATTGCCTGTTGAGTGACTACAGAGTTCTAAAAACTTAAGTGTGGCTTCAAATAAATTTTCCATACATTCCTCGTCATGGAGTGTAGTAAGAAGAAGCTCCATTCCTTGTTGTGCGTTGAGAAACGCAGTGACATCTTTATTGTCGAATGCTGATATTTTCTGCACGTCGGATATCATAAATCCTGCAGAACCTTCACGCAGCTGAAGTTTTACATGTTGTAGTGGTAGGAGAGATCCTCCCATCTTACTGCTGGGCTTACGTACACTGCGAGCTCTGGCAGCTATTTTCCCACGTTCTTTTGTAAAGAGAATGCAGAAACGATCAGACTCACCCACGTCGTGTACTTGCAAGATGATTGCTTCGAGGGAGATAGTCTTTCCCATAGATTTAGGAGTGTAACTGAGGTCGTATACCAAGCCAAGCACCTGCACTTGCAATAAAAGGGGTAACTATAATCTCCAATAGAATAATTATTGGCAACGAGGTTCTGAGTAGTGGAATAATCTCTTCTTGTAATGGCCCCAGAACTCCGCCGAATTGCAGTTCGGGAATAAGTATTGGTAGTAACCCAATGAGTAGTATTGCTGTGGCAGTACTTAATACTATAGCTAATAGAAGTAGTATGATTGCTTCTGTTATAAATGGCAGTGCAATAGAGAAGGACTCAGCACCTGCGAGACGTTCTACAAGAATCTCATCTGACCTTGCAATTGCTCTTCTGCGTACGAGCTCTGTTGTGATAAATATCAGTGCAATGGCAGTAAGTGCGAGAATGAGAATGGTCAGAGTACGCCCTGCTTTTGTAATCGATAGTAGTGAGTAGACATGTTGCTCTTGGTCAGAAATTTCAGAGAGAAATGTAGGATTTATAACACTTTTCCACTGTGGCTGTTCTACGAATTTGGCAAAGGCTTCGAAGTCATTAAGCGATACCAACGTTACACCAATAGTATCGTTAAAAGGGTTTGTAATAGTGTATTCCTCTAAGAATCCGATAAGTTCGGGGTCGCTTTTGCGTGCTTGCTCGTACGCTTTCTCTTTGGTGATAAAGACAGCCCTTTCTATAAAAGATTGCTTACTGAGTGCGGTATAAAAAAGCTGAACATCTGAATCTTGTGCTTCGGCATGTATTTCTAATCTAAGGTCTGTACGGTTTCGTAATATCGATTGCATTCCTTCTAATCCTGTAAGGACCAGAACAAGAAGTTGAACCATAACAAATACACCGAAGAGTGCACCAAGGGCTATAAGCCATTGTCTCTCTCGAAGGAGTGTAAGTACTCCACGTGAAATACCTCTGCGCAATATTGTTAATGAAACCATTACGTATCAGTATACAGGTTTCTTTATCCTTCCTTCAGCACCTCTTCGAGTTTTTGAACAGCCTTTATACATTCGATTGCTTTTGGATTTTCTGGTTCAAGTTCCAAAGCACGATCGAAAAGTGATTTTGCTTTTATGATATTGCGTGTTTGCAAGTAAGAGACGCCAAGATCGCAGAGCGTCAGGGGATTTTCATTATCAAGATTCAATGCACGTTCCAATGTAACAATTCCCTGTGCTCTTTGGCCGGAATTAAAAAGTGCCCAACCTAGACAGCGTAGAATCTCTGCATTATTTGGCCGGATGATATTCGATTTTTTGAGATGGACGATACCTTGTTCCCATTGCTGATCTACAGAACGCAAAAACCCAAGTATGTAGTGTCCAGTATAACTCTCATCATCCAATGCAATTGCACGAGCAGCAGCAGCTTCTGCTCGGTCGTAGTGCTCTAGACTTAGTTCGTTATCTGCAACCTCTTCCAGTGCAGAAATATTTTCGGGATCTTCTATTAGAAGCTCTTCGAGAATAGAAAGTGCTTCCAAATAATGCCCCATGAGCTTGAGTTGCTCAGCTTCTTCTAGCCGCTCTAACGTTTTACTAATGGGAGAAGAATTATCATTCATCGCTAGCAAGTATTCTAGAAGATCTTTGCATTTCGCAAAGCATTACTAGAAGAAAATTTTTTCTCTATTAGTATCCGTACACAAAGAAGTATGCTGCGTTGAATATTGCTTTAGCAGAGATAACAACAGCCATACCAAATAGCGCGCCTATCATCAGATTCTTTCCTTTATTCTTGTTTTCTTCACTAATAAATCCAGAAATGTACATAAGAGCTCCTATAAGGAAAGCGGCTACAGAAACTGCAAAAATCGTCACTCCAAGTGTCCCCACTAGATTATTGATTACCTGTCCCCAGGTAATTCCTCCAGCATATAGTCCACTTACGTTCATATTTTCATTATATACATATTTTCGTCATTCGTTCACCATTTTTTTGGTGATGCGATATAGTATAGAGGTGATACAATTTCGCCGTCGTAGTTTTCACTCCAGAACTCTGGGGACCAATCGCGCATCTCAAAAGCGTGATAGATGGAATATGTCGAACACATTCCGACATATTACAGATGGAATGCAAGGATTATGGCATCGTCGTCCACGCAACAGTAATGACAGAAAGACGCTAGTTATTAAGGCAGGTGCAGCAGTAGCAGCAATAACTGTCCTCTATGGATTATTTTTGTGGTTTACCCTTCCGGATGTTTCGGATCCTACTAATCTATTGGCATCACAAAGTACGGTTATAACCGATCGTAATGGTATAGAGCTCTATCGACTCTTTAACGAAGAAGATCGCACATTTATTCCGGGTAGTAGTATCCCAGATCACATGAAGAATGCTGCAATCGCAATTGAAGATGAGCGTTTCTACGATCGTGGTTGTCTTGATGTGCGTGCTATTGCTCGTGCCATCTTTCTCCTTGGTCGTGCTGGTGGAGGTTCTACCATTACCAGACAGCTTGCACGCAATGCTCTGAACTTACAGCAGGAAAACCGTTACCAAAGAAAAATCAAAGAGTTCATTTTAGGATGTCAGCTTGAAGGACAGTTTGAAAAAGAAGAGCTACTAGAGTTGTATCTCAACTGGATTCCCTTTGGTCGTAATGCCTATGGAGTAGAGCAGGCTACTAAACAGTATTTCAATTCTACTGCAGATAAGTTAACCCTTGCACAGTCGGCAATACTTGCATCTTTGCCTCAGCGGCCATCATACTTCAGTCCGTATGGTCGTCATGTGCATACAGAGGTAGAGGAGAATGTGCATCAGGATATTATTGATGGATCTATCACAAAAGTATCAGATATAGATCCAGAAGATATTACTATTGGTCTCTTGGGGGCACATGCTGGAACAGGATCTGTTCTCCTTTATATAGGAGGCCGTACAGATCAGGTGCTTCGCAATATGGAAGACCAAGGGTTGATTACAGAGGCAGAGCGCCTAGTTGCCTTGGAAGAATTAGAGGATATGTCCTTTGAGCCTGCGCGTGAAAATATTCGTGCTCCACATTTTGTTCTTTGGGTGCGAGAGCAAGTAGAGGAAATGCTTTTAGGTACTTCAGAAGAGGGACTCTTGGAACAAGGGGGATTGCGTATCGAAACAACACTCAATTGGGATCTACAGCAACGTGCAGAAGATGCAGTAGAGCGCCATCGGGAGGATTTGATACTGCGTTATGGCGGAGAGAACATGTCTCTTGTTGCCATTGATCCTGATAACAATGAGATTGTCGCCTATGTGGGAAATATGGATTATAACGATGAGGAAAATGGTGGAAAGATAGACATGGCCAGGTCTCCTCGGCAGCCGGGCTCTTCCTTTAAGCCATTTGTGTACGCCTCTGCATTCCAAAAGGGATATAATCCCGCAACACCTATTTATGATGTACCGACAAAGATTGGTGATGATGAACCACAGAATTTCGATGGTAAATTTACAGGGCTGATGACGATGCGCAGTGCACTTGGCGCTTCTCGTAATGTTCCTGCTGCAAAGACATTCTTCTTGGGTGGTCAGGAAAATCAAATTCTCACACTTGTTGCAGCACTCGGCGCACCTACCCCTTTGGAGCGCAAAGAAGAGTTGCAGCTTGAGCGTGGTGAGTTTGAATACGGATGGCCGTTGGCTCTAGGTGCTGCAGAGACACCACTTCTCGAAATGGTAAGTGCATATGCAGCTTTGGCTCGTGGTGGACGTTCGCAGGGTGTTGTTAGTATTCGCAAGATTACGGATAAGAAGGGTAACCTCCTCTATGCATCTGAAGACTCTGGAGATGGTAAAGAAGTGCTTGATGAGCGTATTGCGTATCAGATTACTTCTATATTGAGTGATGAATCTGTTCGTCCCGAAGAGTATTGGAGGACGCAACTTACTGTTCCCGGTTACAAAACTGCAGCAAAGACCGGTACAAGTAATAAGTGTCTGGAGTGGAAGGATGTACCGGTGCTTGATACCGAGACCGGAGAACCTATCCCTGGCAAAAAACGTAAGGCATGTATTTTGCGAAAGCCGGATAATGCTTGGCTGATTGGTTACACACCAAACTTAGTCGCCGGTGTATGGGTTGGTAATGCCAATTCTGCATCGATGTATGACAAAGCGGGTGGATTGAATACAGCGAGTCCCATCTGGCGTGACTTCATGGCATCTGCGCATAGGACATTTGCGAATCCAAAAACAATATTTGATAAACCTGATGGTATTATCACTCCACAGATCTCTACCCTATCCGGGGAGTTCCCTACAGAATGTACGCCCGTTGCATATCGACGTGCGGATGTATTCCTGAAAGAGCGAGCGCCTACGTTGCAAGATCCTGCATGTAAGCAGCTTACTATTGATAAAGTTACGCGACTTCTTGCGTCGGAAGAGTGTCCCATCGATGCACAGGAAGAAGGCAGCTTTATTGTTGCTCATAGTCTGCTCCCAGAGCGGTGGCCATTTTGGGAGGAAGGAGTACGCAAGTGGGTTGGTGAACAAATGGAGCTTTGGTATGCAGCACCAGATCATTCCGGTGCGTTACTTCCTATGCCTGTTGCCCCAACAGAGAGTTGCACGTTAGAGCTGACACCCGGACGTCTAGAGAAACCGTCAGTCAATATTGTGGTTCCTGCTCCAAATGGAACAGCGACGTATCCTACCTTTAAGCCAAAGCTCAAAATTAATTCCAAAGCCAAGGTTCTCTCTGTGCTATATTCCATTGATGGTAAAAAAGTTGTAAAAGTTGATACCGAGCCATTTACGCAGGTGATTCGTGTACCGAGATCAGTTTCAGAATCTGGTCGTCATACATTATCTGTGGAATTGACTGACGAGTATTACAACAAGGCAACGTCGAGAGTGAACTTCTTATTCGAAGAAGATGAGCGGCCTCCGCAGATTCATATTACTCTTCCTTTGGGAGACATTCGGCTGCCGAGAGGAGGGGACCTCCGCATGGTGGCAGACGCTACTGATCAAGAGGGAGGAGTCAAATACGTGCAGTTTTATATTGGAGATACTTTACTGACGACAAAACCAAAAGAGCCGTACGAGATGACCTATACGATCAAAGAAGATCCAGGTGTCTATCAGCTAAAAGTTAAAGCGATTGATATGTCAGGAAATAGTAGCGAGGACATTAGAACGTTAACTGTCGATTAAATCAACAATGAGAATGAAAAATTAATAATGAAGAATGTATAATTATTCATTTTTCATTATACATTTTATATTTGCGCAGCCACTTCATCAGAAATATCTGCATTGGTGTGCACATCAGAAACATCTTCATCTTCTTCGATAGCGGCTATTAGTTCCATTAGCTTAAGGGCTGCTTCAATATTATCAATTGTAACTTCTTGGAGAGGAACATATTTCATACCAGCTTCTTCAATTTCGAGTCCTGCTTCTTTGAATGTATCTCTTGCCTTTGGCCATGAGGATGCATCTCCTGTTGTAGATACCATGCCATCACCCGCATCAATATCTTCGACATTGGCGTCCATGAGGGAAAGTTCCAAGTCATCATTTAGTTCTCCTGCAGCAGTTACTACTCCTTTTTGTGTAAAGAGGAACATCACAGATCCCGATTCTGCCATCTTTCCTCCACGCTTTTCTATAATCGTGCGTACGTTAGGGAGTGTGCGGTTTTTGTTATCAGTCAGACATTCAATAATCAACGCAGTTCCACCGGGGGCATATGCTTCGTAGGTGACTCCGACTGTCGCTTCTCCTTTTAGTTCTCCTGTTCCCTTTTTAATAGACCTATCAATGTTTGCATTCGGGACGTTTGCGACTTTCGCATTATCGACAGCTGCCTTGAGCGCTGCGTTCATCGCAAGGTCACCCGTACCTCCTTCACGTGCTGCAATTTCGATCAGCTTTGCATGCTTTGTAAAAATCTTTCCACGCTTTGCATCAGCTGCGCCTTTTTTATGCTTGATGGAGGACCATTTACTGTGACCAGACATATCAGGAGGATAACTACTTTCGGTATGAAAGCATACCCATAAATCTTGCTCGTTCCACAGAATTTTTCAGCATCTTTTGATGCTTGAGACAAATCCCTGAGTAGTAGCGGTTCATAATGTTACCGAAGTAATCAATAAATGGACGCATAGCAGGGTAGTCTTTGTAGTCGATGTATGCGATTTCCTTGCTGCAGAATTCACATTTCTTGTGGCGGGGGTCTTGGCGGCGTTGTGGCTTGCGTGACATGATTCTTGTGAGTAGTAAGTAGGGTTAGATATCGAGATCGTCATCAGAAATAAGTTTGTCGAGTTCTGCGGAGATCTTCTTTGTATCGGTTTCAGATTTCTTGGCAGGCTCTTCTTCCTCTTTCTTAGCAGCAGCACGTTTTACCTGACGTTTTGCTTTCTCTGCTACCTTCTGTGCCAACCTCTCTTCCTTTTCTTTTTGCTTACGTTCACCTTCACCCTCACGTTCTTTCAGCCAAGTTTCGTACGATTCAGAGTACTTGGTAATTTCATATCCTTTTGGCGGCTTAACGATAATGTGGCGGAGAAGGTTTGGTGTAATGCGTAGTGCTGTATCAATTTCCTGTAGCTTGGTTGGATCCAGTTCGTAGTAATACACGACAAAGTTTCCCTCTTCATGCCCCTTAATCTTGTATGCAAGACCGCGCTTTCCCCAAGCGTCTTTGCTGACTTGCTTTCCACCCTGTTCCTCAATGGTTTTTTCTATCTCTTTAAGAAGATCACCTTCTTCCTTCTGAGAGAGGTTACTGGGGTAGAGGACGCAGAATTCATAGGTGCGTACGTCTTCTTCTGTAGTGGTTTCATCAAGTACTGGCATGTGATTCGTGGGTAAATCCTGCAGTCAAATGCGGCAGGAGAATCAAATAGTGAGCAGAATTTACGGTCTTTACAGGGATACGTCAAGGATTTTTGACTGATATCTTAAATCGGGCTCTGTCTATTAAATTTCCCCCCTATCCATCTTGTTCTGGATGAACAAGGGGGTCCAATTAGGCTTTGGCTTCACCGGTTTTTTTACATGGGCAATCCTTACGTCTATTGTTTGCTTTTTCCTAATAATTTATAGGAGAGATAGATGAAGGGTGTATCGAAGATTGCCACGACTAATTTTGCAACATATCCAGTAATTATTAGAGACCAAATATTCGGAATAACTCCATAGAACGCTAGACCAAAGAATATAACTGAATCTAGAAATTGAGACACAATTGTAGATCCATTGTTACGTAACCATAAGTATTTCCCCTTCGTTTTCTGGTAAATCTTGTGATACAACCAAACGTCAAAGTTTTGAGCAATGACGTATGCAGTTAAGCTGGCGATTGTAATTCTCGGTGCTGACTTAAATAGTGCATTAAAAGCGTTGGTAATCTCATTGGTTTCTATTGGAGATAGATACACGAGTGCATTTCCAAAACCTATAACAAAGACAACAGCTAAAAAGCCCTTCCATACACTTAAATGACCTTCTTTTTTACCCCAGTGCTCGGTAAGAATATCGGTTGCTAGGAAAATTGCAGCATAAAAAACTGCACTGGCGTTCGCTACAAAACCAAAGAATTGGATGTTCTTGACTGCTGAAAATTGCACTACAATCAAATTCGCGACTATGAGAACTTTTAGCCACTCCTTGCCCCATCTGGTTGCAAGCAAAACTAGTAGCAGGTCTATAGACATGGTGATAAAGAAGATGAATTCGTTTGATATATCCATGATAAGAGGAGGAGAGGGGTAAATTGTTTAAGTACTATTTTATTGTATAAACATACTTTATTTATTCAAATATCATAAAAAGTAAACCCTGTTTTAAAGCTTAAATGTGCTGTTTTGAATTAAAATAAGGTGTCGTTTTTTCCGGCAATATGATAAAATAGAGACATGTTGGAACAGGTTCTTACTCTCAATGGCTTTACAGAAAGGGAGTCCAAGATATATCTAGCAGTCCTCGAAAGTGGTGAAGCGACTATTGGAACTATTGCAAACAAGACTAGATTGAAGCGTTCAACGGTCTATACCATTATTGATGAGCTGACCAAGCGAAGTATACTTTCGGTAAATATGAGAAAGGGAATTAAGCGAGTATCTGCCCTTCCTCCACAGGGGCTTATAGAACGATTTCGTCATTCTTTGTCGGTAGCAGAGAATGCCTTACCTACATTGCTTGATATGGCATATTCTTCACCACTAAAACCACGATTGCGTTTTTATGAAGGTATTGACGGTATAAAAGAAGTAATTTTGCAAGTGAACACAGTTAAAAATGTAGAACCCGGAATGATTTTTACAGACTATTCGCAAATGCCTTCAGAGATTTTTGAGCTTATACGCAGTACGGTTACCCAACGACGCAGGGCGAAGAACTTTCTAAAAATTATTGTTCCAGCAAATGAAAGGAATCTGGAGGTACAGGCGGAAGAGGATTCTCTTCATTATGCAGAACACCGTATTGCTGAGTTGCCGTTTAAAAACTATCCCTTGGAATTAACGTTATTTGATAATACAAAAGTAGGTTTTTTGTCCTTTGAGCAAAATGAACTATTTGGTGTAGTAATAGATTCGAAGGCAATGTATAGGACATTACAAAATCTTTTTTTGTTCACATGGGAGCATTCGGTACCTAAAGGAGATGTATTATAAATGGAGCCGCCTTCGGGATTTGATGTGTATTGGTATATTACATCCTTTATGATATATTACTTTTATGATTGAGAAAGACATTTTAACTACGTTGTATGTGGAGGATGGAAAATCCATGCAAGAAATTGCAGAAAAACTTGGTTGTTCTGTACACAAAGTACAATATTGGATGCAAAAGCATTCTATTTCAAGGAGATCGATTGGTGATGCTTTGTATCAGTGGCATAATCCGGATGGAGATCCATTTGTTTTTATTCCTCCAAAGTCCACTGCAGATTATCAATTGTATGGTTTGGGTATTGGTTTGTATTGGGGCGAAGGTACCAAATCTAATAAAACATCAGTTCGTCTTGGCAATACTGATCCTGAGCTTGTTAGGCAATTTTTGCAGTTCTTACTACGTTTTTACAGGGTAGATCTACAGGATTTTCGGTTTGGTTTACAGATATTCAGCGATGTTAATCCCAATGAAGCACTGGACTTCTGGGAGAAAAAAATTAAGATCAGCAGGCGTCAGTTTTATAAGACTACCGTTACTCAATCAGGATCAATTGGGACATATCGTAAGAAAAATAAATATGGCGTACTCACGATCTATTACAATAATCGAAACTTGAGAAATCACCTCATAGGACAACTAGCCGCCTTAGCTCAGGGGTAGAGCATTCGCATGGTAAGCGAAAGGTCTCGGGTTCAAATCCCGAAGGCGGCTCCACTATTCTCCTAGCCCAACTGTTTCCAGCCAAGACTGCGAATCTTTTCCTTCGTATTTTCGAATCGCATTCTTCACAGTATGCAGGCAGAGGAGGGCGCATTTAAATCTACGAGGGCCAATGGGTACACCGAGGAGCTCATAGATATCATCTTTGTTCAGTTTTAAAATCTCTTCTGTGGTTTTCCCTTCAAGTTCTTCCGAGAAGATGGACATGCCCGCTTGAGAGATGGCGCATCCTACTCCCTCCCATTCGATTTTTTCGATCACATTATTTTCAATCCACAAATGGACAGTAAGACGATCGCCACAGCTAGGGTTATCTTCTTCTTTTGAAACACTGGCTCTGCCTCCTTCACCCTTGTGGCGAGGATCACGATAGTGGTCGAGGATGTTTTCTGCATAAAGATCCATGAATAGGGCAAGGGCAAGGGCTAGGATTTCAGGATTGAAATGGCTTTTTCAATTTCTTCTTTTGCACGAGCAATATCCTCCTTCGTGTTATAGATTCCCACAGAAAGTCTGGTACTTGCATTTATGCCAAGTCTCTCATGAAGCGGCTGTGCACAGTGATGTCCCGCGCGCATACACACTCCTTTTCTTCCGATGATCTCTGTCAGATCGTGTGGGTGGATACCTTCAATCGTAAAGCTGACACATCCGACTTGTGGTTTACCAAGAATATGCAGACCTTCAATAGTATTCAGCGTTTCGATTGCGGCACGTATCAAATCATCTTCATGTGTTTGAATATATTTCCACTCAAATTGTGATAACCAATCAAGTGCTGCCTTTAGTCCTACAGCTTGCGCGATAGGTGGAGTGCCTGCTTCAAACTTATTCGGAATTTCTGCACTGGTGAAACTGTCTTTCTTCACTTCTCCAATCATCATGCCACCTCCAAGAAATGGTGGCATACTTTCGAGAAGTTCTCGCTTTCCGTACAGCACGCCGATGCCTGTTGGTCCGTAGAGCTTGTGTCCGGAGAACGTAAGGAAATCGCAATCCAATTCTTTAACATCAATCTTTTCATGCACGACAAGTTGTGCAGCATCTACAACCACTTTTGCACCTGCTGCATGTGCCGTATCAATAATCAATTTGAGATCAGGTTTTACTCCAAGGACATTACTGCACCCTGTGATGGCGACGAGTTGTACACCATCAAAATTATCAATCATCAGGGATCCATCATCATCTATATCTATCCACTGCACATTGATACCAATTTCTTCTTTGAGTTGTAACCAAGGAACAATGTTGCTGTGATGCTCCAGAATAGAGAGGGCAACAGTGTCGCCTTTTTTAAGATTGGAGCGTCCCCAACTCATTGCAACGAGGTTGATGGATTCTGTACATCCATGTGTGAAGACAGTTTCATGAAGATCTGCTCCAAGAAAATTGGCAACAGTTTCTCGTGCCCCCTCAAAGCTTTCCGTCGCTTTTTCGGCCAGTATATGCATACCTCGATGCACGTTGGCATTCTCCTCCTTATAAAATCGATCAATGGCATCCAGTACTATTTGAGGCTTTTGAGCAGTAGCTGCAGAATCAAGATAAATGATCTCTTCTGAGCGAAAGATAGGGAATTGCCTTCGTATTTCATCAGTACTGCGCATTCTGAGATGAAAGAGTAGCAGATCTACCCTATATTTCCCTCGCTTAGGCTTAGATTCTTGTATAGGCTACTTCTGATGCGCAGACGTACTGAACAAATGCTTTCCATTGGCTTATTTCTAGGGTTACTCCTCTGGGGTGCTTGGACGTTCTTCCTCTATTTAGGTGTTCCTGTACATGGAGCAGTATTGCTTTCCCAAGAAGCACAGGAGTCGCTAGGGGCACTTTGTGATCCAAATGCGTATATCTGCAGAGGGTTTAATTCGTTCTTTCCCTTTCTCTCGCATACTCTTACACGTTTACCACACTTTATCTGGTATACCGGTATTTGTGCTGCAGTGTATGCACTTGCAGTTGCATGGGGATATGTACGTAAAAAAGATCTAAATCTACGATGGACTATGACTCCATGGAAGATGTGCATTCTCTTTGTAGGAATGGTGTGGCTCATCTTTACATGTGTGAGCGTCATGCAAAATGGGCCAGTGACTATGAATACCATTGTCGAGCCTAAGGCAGAAGTTTATAAGGGTGCGGGGAAAGAGGCGTTGATTGCATTACAGAAAAATTATTCCGAGCTTAAAGAACGTGGATGCCTAAAACGTATTGGAGTATTTGGTGGAGTCGCAGAAGCGAGCAAAATTAGCACGGTGTGTATCCAGAAATCGTTCTTTACTAGGGTATTACCACCGATGCTCTTCCTGTTACTTCTTGCGTTTGAGTTTCTTGTTGCAGGGCGATTTGTACTACGCAAGCTTTTGCGCTTCCAGTTGCAGTTTACGTTTACAGAGTTTGTACTGTCTCTAGGGTTTGGCGCTGGAGTATGGATAGTACTTCTGTGGATTGGTGCTGTGGCACATATGTACACTGCATTATTTGGATGGTTCTTGATACTCGCTATTCCGGCAATTGGATTTAAAGATGCACAGCATTGGATAGAGAAGTTTCTCTATACCAAGTGGTCGTTTACCGTGCGATGGCATAGCCTTTTGGTACTTTTGATTTGGTTCCTCTTAAGCTATTTAGCTTTCAATTACATTAATGTTGTTCGCCCATTTCCTATTGGATGGGATGACTTGGGAAGTTATCTAAATCGACCGCGGCTTCTCGTAAGTTACGGAAGGTTCGTTCATTCTATGCAGAGTTTTCAGTGGGAGTACTTAACGTCTCTTGGATTTTTGCTCTTTGGATATGAAAGCACCTTTGGCGCAACGGCCTCTTTGATTATTAACTGGTTCCAAGGAGTGTTGGCTATCTTTGCTATCTATCTCTTTGGGCGTGTGTTTATGGGTCCCGGTAGAGGAATATTAGCTGCAACGCTGTATTACTCATTGCCTCTGGTTGGACACTTTTCATTTGCCGATATGAAGATCGACAATGCAGTGTTTGCCATATCTGCACTGGCAATCTTCTGCGTACTCGAAGGACTTTTGCACATTACTGAGAATCGATCGTTACAGCGCAAGTGGATTTTTATTGCAGGACTATTTGTAGGCCTCGCGTTCTCCATGAAGATTACTTCCATTATGGTATTTATGGCTTTGGGTACAGTAATTCTTGGTGCGACAATGCACTGGATAGCGTATCCTGCAGCCGTGTTCTTTGCACTTGTTGTCTTTGTAAAACAAGATTTAATTAGTGTCGCGCGCATATCAGAAAAGGTGAACATAGACCCTGGTTTCATCACTCCTCTCGTCTTGATCATTCTCTTTGGAGCTATTGGATGTGTGTTATTTGGCATCGCTGCAAAACTAAAGCCGAACACTATGAAGAGCGCCATTGTGACTGCATTACTCTTTGTAGCGGGGTTCGCTATTGTGGTCTTTCCGTGGATGGAGCACAACAATATTCAGCATGGCAATGTCGTACCAAGATTTGCACTTAAGGCACCAAATATACTGACTCCTGTTATTGATCAATCAGGGACAAACTCGAATACTCCGTATTCCCTTCCTCTGGAACTTGCAACAGATCCAAATCACAAGAATTGTATTTCTACAGCAGGAAAAGAAGAGCTTGATCGCTATTGGGGAACGCACAAAGGCTGGAGTCACTACCTCATGCTGCCGTGGAGATCTGTAATGAACTTAGATCATGCGGGATATTACGTCACAACGCAGTCCGCACTTCTACTGTTCCCACTTCTTCTTCTTTTGCCATTTTTCTGGAAGACAGGAGGTAGGTGGCTACGGTGGATGTGGGTGACGACACTTTTCTTGCTTGTTCAGTGGGTCTTCTTTGCCAATGGTGTGCCGTGGTATGGCATTGCCACATTCTTAGGTCTTGTGATTTGCTTGGAGGCACTGGTAGCCAAAGCACCAGACAGGCTTACACGTACAGTGGCAGGCATCTTTATTGTATTGTCTCTGCTTACGTGTCTTGGAATGCGCTTCTGGCAGTTTGATACTCAGAAGAATCTCTTTGAATATCCTATCGGAAAGATCTCTGCAGAAACTATTCGAGAAAGAACCATTCCACACTACGATGACATTACGGATACTGTTTTGCAGCGCAGAAAACTCATGCCAGATCGACCACTGCTGTATCGCATTGGTACGTTTATACCGTACTTTGTTCCAAAGAATTTGGAGGTGATAGGTGTCACTGATCATCAACTTGATACATTTAACTGTTTACACCAAGAGCGTGATCCTGCAATTACACTTCAGAGAATAAAGGCACTGGGATTCAATAGCATTGTCTTTGATACGAATACAGCCACTATCGAAAAGGATCTCAATGGTTCTTTGCATCAAAAAGTGAAGGTGCTGACAGATTTTCTCAATAGTCCAGAGGCAGGTCTTGATGTTGTGATCTATGATCCGAGTGGTGGTATTGTCTTCCTCCTTATTCCATAATGCGAATTATTGCTGTCATACCGGCCTATAATGAAGGTAAGCGCGTTGGCAAAGTAGTCGCTGAGGCAAAGAAATATGTCGATCTAGTGGTCGTGGTAAATGATGGATCTACAGATGATACTGCGAAGTCTGCAGAGAAAGCAGGAGCTATAGTACTAACGCATATAGAAAACTGTGGTGCTGGCGCTGCAACGATGACTGGTATTGATGCAGCAAGAGAGCTTAAGGCACAGATTATCGTCACTCTTGATGCAGATGAACAACACAATTCAGACGACATCCCTGCTCTTTTAAAGCCCATCAAAGAAGATAAAGCAGATATAGCTTTTGCTAATCGTTTTGGTCTACGCAACAATATTCCGTTTATAAGGCGACTCTTTAATGGTCTTGGAAATGTCATTACATTCGTAGCAACCGGAAAGTGGGTACGCGATAGCCAGTGTGGCTTTAAGGTATTTGGACCGAAAGCGGTACGGCAGATAGATTTGCGCATGAGTGGGTATGAGTTTTGTACTGAGATTGTTCGTGAATGCACCCAACATCGTTGGCGTGTTGCAGAAGTGCCTGCGAAAGTTTTGTATTCTGAATATACTCTTGCCAAAGGCCAGTCGTTTGCCAATGGTGTTCGCACTGCTTTAAAAATTCTTCTTCGTTCCTTTCTCCGCTAAATCATGGAGTTTACTGCTTATCAAATCATTACACCACTGGCTGGGTTCATCGCTGTTTCCTACGCATGGAATCTTGTATTTCGACAGAAGAAAACTCTTTGGGAAGCAATCCTCTGGACAGTATTCTGGGGAAGCATAGTAGCGATTGCCCTGTATCCTGATGTACTGGATTACCTTTCAAAATTTACCGGTATTAAAGATCGAGAGAATGCAGTACTCATTACAACTATCGCTATTTTACTCTTCATTGTTTTCTACATTATTGTTCGCATAGAAGCTATGGAACAGCGCCAGACACGAGTCATCCGCAAGCTCGCTCTCAAAGATCTTGATAAGAAGTAATTATGAAGACTATTCTCCTCATCTCTCCGTACTGGAAGGAGCCGCATCGCTGGATGGTGAGCTCTTTTAAATTGGCGGAGTTATGGCAGAGGATTGGCTATTCGGTAATTGTTGTATGTATGGGGGATTTAAAAAGTGGAAAGTGGAAAGTGGAAAGTGGAAAAAGAAAACGAATCCATGTTGAAAAAGTTTCGGAGACTCTTGAGATTCATCGGATGCAGGATATTTTCTTAAAGGATCCGTGGAATTATGGGATCGCTCTTGGGTTTACGGGATACGTTCGAAAATTGATCAAGTCAGAAAAGCCAGATCACATTGTTGTAAACAAGCTTCTATTTTGGACATCATTTTGTACGATTGCTCTGCGGCTTACTGGTTATAAAGTTTTAGTACTGACGGATGCCTTTGTGGGTATCAATTGGTGGCCACGTGGATGGCTACCAAAAGTGTGTGCTGCGATTTACGCTTGGACTGGCGGTTGGTTGATCCTCTTGTGTGCTTCACGTGTAGTGACATTTCATCCGCAGCCAACGTGTTTATTGCGCCACCTTCTGATTCACAAAAAGACGCAGGTGATTCCAACGGGGATCGATGCTTCGAAATACGAAATACGAAATACGAAATACGAAAATAAGAATAATGAGATCGTTGTATCGTATGTAGGACGACTCGAATCCATTAAAGGGGTTGATGATTTCTTGGCGGCTCTTGTTCCACTCAAAAAAGATCATGCAAATCTTAAGCTACAGGTAGTAGGTTGGTATAAAGACAAGCATCCACTTGTAGAGGAGTATCAACGTGACGTGAAGTTCACGGGACTACGAAAAGACATCCCGGATGTGTTGGGTGCGACGGATATTTTTGTTATGCCCAGTCACAGTGAAGGACTCTCTAATGCAATCATGGAGGCGATGAGTAGCGGATGTGCGTGCGTGGTTTCCGAAGTGGGAGGTAATACGTATCTCGTGCAAAACGGAGTTTCCGGTCTCTGCTTTCCGGCAGGAGATAGAGAGGCGCTGCGTGCGCATGTAGCTCGTTTGATTGAAGATCCTTCGAAGCGAAAGATGATGGGTGAAGCTGCACGAAAAAGAATTGATGAGCACTTTAGTTGGGAGAAAGTAGGTAAGATGTATACAAAGTTCTTTGAATCTGTATGAAGAAGATTGTAATTCTATCGGCATTCTTAACTCCTATGCGGTCGGGGGCTGAAGCCTGTGCAGAAGAGGTACCACTGGCGCTTAAAGACCAATTTGATTTTACAATTGTTACAGCAAGGATGCGCAAGGACTTGCCAAAGAAAGACATGTTACAAGGAAAAATTCCTATCGTAAGAGTTGGGTTTGGTTCTACATTTGATAAGTGGTTGTTTCCGTTTCTGGCTCCCATTGCTTCAAACAAGCTCAAGCCAGACGTCGTACATGCAGTACTCGAAACGTTTGCAGGCCTTGCACTGGTATTTTGCAAAGCTCCAAAGAAGATCCTCACATGCCAGACAACCAATAGAAGTTTCCTTAAGGGATTTATCGTTCGATCTGCTGGAGTGGTTACCTGTATTAGTCGCACACTTAAGCAGACACTTGCAGAACTTGGGAGAGAGGAAGTGCATCTTATTTCCAATGGAATCAAATCGGATCTTCTTTGCGATGCACGGCTGAGAGTAGAGCGTGTACCCGGCAGCATTCTCTTTGTCGGCCGTCTTGAACGCATGAAGGGGATTGATACTCTTCTTAAAGCTGTCGCAGAGATTCCCGGAGCTACGCTCCATATTGTGGGAGATGGATCGCAGAAGAAGTTGCTTAGCAAATTAACAACAGAGTTAGGCATTACAGACCGAGTGGAGTTTTTGGGATACGTACAACCGGAGAGGATTGCGCAGGAGTATGCAGCAGCACAGGTGTTTTGTGGATTGTCTCGCAGTGAAGCTCTTGGCAATGTCTTTCTAGAAGCACAGGCTGCGGGCTGCGCTGTTATTGGTACATCTGTTGGTGGCATTCCGGATATTATCGAACATGAACGTACAGGGCTTATCGTACCGCCGAATGATTCTGCCGCGGCTACAAAAGCCATCAAGCGTGCAATGGAAGATGAAGATCTTTGTAACCGTATAACCGAAGGAGGTGCTGCCCATGCGCAGCAGTTTGATTGGGGTGTTATAGCAGGGAAGTACGCGCAGCTCTACTGACCTATCATAGGTTGTTGTTGTGGAGCAGCAGCTTGTGCAGTCTCTTGCACTTGTTCTTTGTGTTGCCCCATTTTTCGTTCACGAACGAGAATGGCTGCCTTGTGTAGACTCTCGAAAGTTCCGGCATCAATCCACTCATCTTGCAGCACAGTGTAACCAAGCTTGCCGTTTTGCATGTACCACTTCGTCACATCGGTAATCTCTAACTCTCCACGATCGGAAGGTTGTAAGTTACGAATAAATTCGAAGCAGCGGTTGTCATACAGGTAGCATCCGGTCTGGGCTAAGTTGCTTCGTGGCTGCTGTGGCTTTTCTTCTATCGATACCACTTTGGTACCATCTACTTCTACAACACCGAATCTTTTTGGATCCTGCACCTCTTTTACAAAGATGTGTCCGCCTCCTGCAAAGCTGCGAATGTGCTGTGAGATAGTATCGAAGTAGATGTTATCTCCAAGCAGTGCACAGATGTCCTGTCCTGCAGAAAACTCTTCTGCCATGCCAAGTGCTTGAGCAATACCCTTTGGTTCGTCTTGTACACGGTAGGTAAATTTGCAGTTGAATTTGCTTCCACTCCCAAGGAATCCGGTCATCTGGTCGATGTTCTCAGGCCCTGTAATGACCATGATTTCTTCAATGCCTGCACTCAGAAGAGTCTGCAGAGGATAGAAGATAAGTGGCTGGTCATACACAGGCAGAAGTGACTTATTGGTCACCTCTGTTAGAGGGAGTAGCCTGGTGCCAAGACCGCCGCAGATGAGGACTCCTTTCATGACTTGGATTATAGGATAGATAGGATAATTTGGATTATGATTTTACACCAAAATTGACTTTTTGCAAATTTATCCTATGATAAATACTCCCTGGATTCTTCGGTTTCCTCGGATTCTTCGGTATCCTTTTCGTATATGAACCTCCTCGTTACCCTCCTTCGCTCTTCGCTTCGCTCCGAGCTACGGAAGGGCAGGCAGGTTAAATCTCTCTTTACTGAATTTGTATGAATATTATAGTTACAGGTGGGGCCGGCTTTATCGGGTCACATTTCGTGCTTCGTCACGTTGCTAGTCACCCAGAGGATTCTGTTGTTGTACTCGATAAATTAACCTATGCAGCAGACAAATCATTCTTAGATCCCATAGCAGATCAGATCACCTTCGTCGAAGGAGACATCGCAGATCAAGCTTTGGTTACGAAGCTCGTAGAAGATCATTCGATAGATACGATTATAAACTTTGCTGCAGAGTCACACGTCGATAACTCTATTTCTGATGCGACGCCGTTTCTTCATACCAATGTCATCGGGACGCAGGCGATTATCGAAGTAGTGAAAGAACATCCTGCAGTCAGACTTCTTCATATATCTACCGATGAAGTGTATGGCGATGTCGGAGACAGTGATCCTTCCTGCAAAGTTACGGATGCACAGAGGCCCAGCTCACCGTACTCTGCGAGTAAGGCTGCTGCTGAAATGTTGGTACTTGCTGCTATTCGTACATTCGATATACAGGCTGTTATTACGCGATGTACAAATAACTATGGTTCGCATCAGGCTGATGAGAAGTTTATCCCTACAGTTATTCGTAATGCATTAGCTAATCAGCCAATTCCTATATTCGGAACAGGAAAAAATAAGCGTGACTGGATTTATGTTGGAGATCATTGCGATGCCATCGAAACACTACTTACTGTTGACTGGAAGTCTGATCAACGAAAGATCTTTAATGTAGGTATCGACAAAGAGTACGAGAATATCGAAGTCGCAAAAATGATCCTTGATATTCTTGGAAAGCCACATGATCTTATTAGTTTTGTAGAGGATCGCCTTGGTCATGATTGGCGATACGCTGTAGATAGTTCGCAAACACGTACTCTTGGTTGGGAGCCAAAAGTAAACTTTGAAGAGGGATTAAAAGAGACAATTGAATGGTACAAAGAGAAATACGCATGAAGATCATCCTTGCCACTGGCATCTATCCTCCGGCTATCGGAGGACCTGCTACGTACTCTAAGAAGTTAGCTGATCGCCTTACGAGGAGCAGTCACGATGTGATAGTAGTGACGTATGGTAACAAGGTGGAAACTGAAAAATGGAAAGTGGAGAACGTATTATTGGGATTGCCTATCCTACGATGGTGGAAGTACTCAAAAAAATTGAAGGAGGTAGGGAAGAATGCAGATGTTGTGTATGCATTCTCCTCAATTAGTTGCGGGATTCCGATCATTCTTTCGAGACTTCGTTGCAAAAGGATCTTACGTCTTGGAGGGGATTTCTTTTGGGAGCGGTATACGGCGATGGGTGGGAAGAAGGGATTGAGGGAGTGGTATAGATCTAGTAGATGGCAGTTAGCAGTTAGTAGTTGGCTTTTGAACAAATTCGATCACGTTGTGTTTTCTACAGATTTCCAGCAGCAAATTTACAAAGATGCCTACAAGAACCTTCCGAAGAATTCTGTAATAGAAAACGCTCTCGCACTCGATCAGGTAGTTCCTATGGAACAACACTTCTTAAAGAAGCAACTACGCTTACTATTTGTTGGTCGTTTCGTGAATTTCAAAAATATTCCGCTACTCATAGAGGCAGTTGCACAGATACCGGATGCATACCTCACACTTGTAGGTTCCGGCCCACAAGATGATGCATTACGAAAGCAGACAGAGCGTTTGGAGCTTACAACGCGTGTTCAGTTTGTTGCTCCCCTTAGAGGAAAAGAGAAGTTCGAGATTTTTGGAAAACATGATCTTCTGGTGATCCCTTCTCTTACAGACATCAGTCCAAACACAGCACTCGAAGCGAGGTCAGTAGGACTTCCTGCGCTGCTTACGGAGGAAACTGGACTTAGTGAGCACTTACGTTCAGGAATTGTTATTGCGGATCTCTCGACTCCCCAAAAGATTACCGAAGAAATCAATCGTATTCGCGAGGGGTATAACTTTGTGTCAGAGGCAGCGTCTAAAAAGATAGAAGGGCGAAGTTGGGAGGAGGTTTCCAAAGACACTGAGGATCTATTTGCTACAATTTGCGTCTAATGAAACTGCTGATGATCAGTGGCGACAGATCTATTCTCCAAGGAAAACTGGGAGCGTTTTGGTATACGTTGCAGGAGCTGCGCAAGCACTTTGATCGCATAGATGTTATCTGCCCTCGTGTTCCGGAGGAATCTATCGAAGTATCAGAGTCCGGCCATAGATTGGTATCAGATGTAAAAGAAGGTGGTGAAGTATTCTTTCATCCCTGCCCTCAATCACTTCTATTTCAGGTGCCGTGGATAGTAAACCGCGGTAAATATCTTATTGGGCAGCATGCACATGACGTGATGACCGTACATGATTACCCACCGTTTTATAACGGTATTGGCGCACGTAAACTTCATAAGAAAATGAGGATCCCGTATGTTATAGAGGTACATCACATTGTTGGATGGCCGAAGGCAGCGTCGTTTACTGAGTGGATAGGACGTACGTTGTCGTGGCTCTATCTCAAGACAGATGTACAGAAAGCATCTGCTGTGAGAGTAGTGAATGATAGTGTCGAAAAGCAATTGCGTCGATGGGGTGTGCAGTGGGATAAGATCAATAATATTTCCTCGCTCTATCTTGATAGAAATGCACTCAGTACTGCCAACAAACCTCCGGTTTCCTATGATGTTTCTTTCTGTGGAAGATTGGTAGCAAATAAAGGGCTTGATGAACTTATTGATGCAGTGGGGGCACTGGAAGGTGTCAGGCTTTTGATTATTGGCGATGGATCGGAAAGGTCGAAGATGGAGCAAAAAGTAAAAGATATGGGTGCCGAAAATCGCATAACGTTCCTTGGCTGGTTGCCGACGCAAGAGGCTGTGAGTGGTGCCATACAAACTGCGCGCATTTTTGTGATGAATAGTAAGAGCGAAGGAGGTCCAAGAGTTGCGCTTGAGGCAATGGGTTGTGGAATGCCGGTGATAGTGACGAAGGTTGGCGTAATGCCTGAGGTGATTCGCGATGGCATCAATGGAATGTTTACGACGGGGGAGGTTGGCGATCTGGCGAAAAAGATTGGCGTACTGCTTAAGAATGAAGTGCAGCGTAAAGCACTTGGGCAAGAGGCGGTGAAGGTATTGGATACGTATGAACGCAGTATGCTTATTAAACAGTATGCAGATTTTCTTAAGTCACAAACATGAAACTTCTTATCATCACACAAAAGGTAGACCGCACAGATCCGATCTTAGGATTCTTTCACAAATGGATAGAGGAGTTTGCTTTGCACTGTGATCAAGTCACAGTTATTGGTCAACAAACTGGTTCGTACGATCTGCCAAGCAATGTGAAGGTGATTTCCCTAGAAAAAGAACGAGGCCGAAGCAATGTGTCTCAGGTATTGCGCTTCTGGAAGCTGATTTGGCAGCATAGCAAAGACTACGATCGCGTCCTTGTGCATATGACTCCTATCTGGATTTTGATTGGTGCTCCACTGTGGCTCATCATGAGAAAACCTATGTATCTCTGGTACGAAATCAAACGTGGAAGCTGGAAGTTGAGCATGGCACTTTTGTTTGTTAAGAAAGTCTTTGCAGCCTCGAAGCATGGGTTACCAAAGGTTGCAAAGAAGCAGGTCACAGTTGGTCATGGTATTGATATCGATACATTCCGTCCGGTGTTTGATCGACGTGAGGCAGGTCACCTCGTTACCGCCGGTCGCGTGACACGTATTAAACATTACGATCAACTCCTCAGATTAGTGGCAAACCTGCCAGGTACACATCTCACTATTGCCGGTGGCACTATTACCGAAGCTGACAAAGAGGTGGAGAAAGATCTACTTAGCCTCATGCATTCGTTGGGCATTGCAGACCGCATCAGTATGGGTTGGGTAGCTCCTGAGGAAATGCCGTCTCTGATGCAACGGGCAGATGTGTTTTTGCATGCATCACAAGGAGGGCTTGATAAAGTCATACTACAAGCCATGGCATCAGCTTGCCCAACTGTTTCTACAAGTATTGCAGCTCAAGAGGAATTGCCACCCGAGTGCAGGGCAACAGCAGATACTCTTTTGGAACAGACGCAGAAACTTTTGAGTCTTTCACTTGAGCAAAAGCAAGTTTTGGGCGACCATCTTCGCAGTCACACAGAGCGTGATCACAGTTTGTCGCGCTGTATTGAGCGGCAGGTTACTCAGATGCAATAATGAATCAGCACCGTCTTTCTATCGTCATTCCGGTTTACAACGAAGAACCAACACTTCGAGATATTGTTAAACGTGTATTTGATAGCTGTGGAGATTTTGCAGAAATCATATTTGTAGATGATGGCTCCAAAGATAATTCGCTCTCAATTTTGCAAGAGCTTGCACGGGAGCAAGATATCGTTATGACTAAGAAGAATGGTGGTAAAGGATCGGCTGTACGTAAAGGATATCAAGTTGCCAAAGGTACGTATGTCATCGTGCAGGATGCAGACTTGGAATATGACCCCGAAGAAATTCTAGGACTTTTAGAATATGCGGAGAAACATAATCTCAAAGCGCTGTGGGGTTCTCGAAGACTCAAAAAACAGAAGCAGTTTGTACATCTCGGTCACTTTATTGGCGGAAGCTCGCTCACCTACATCTGTAATATTCTCTATGGATCGCATCTAACCGACCAGCCAACGTGTTACAAGATGGTACGCAATGATCTTTTGCAGACACTTCCTCTAAAGGAAAATGATTTCCGATTTGATCCAGAACTTACCGTGATGGTTTTGCGTAATGGAGTGGATATTAAAGAACAGCCTATTAGCTATCATCCGCGTAGCATGGAAGAGGGGAAGAAGATTAACTGGAAGGATTGGTTTAAGTGGGTGTGGGTGTTTGTAATATTGCGATTTCGATCTAAAGATTATTTCTCAAGATAGCTGCCACTTCATCCACTCGATCAAATGAGTGTTCTTCGCGAATCAGCGGAGCCTTCTTTTCCTTTAACTTCTCAAGATACTCCCAGCTTGGCATCGCCTTAAGATGATACGGTTTCCCAGTGATCTGCTCATGCATTTGCTGCATGGTGTTTACTGCACGCAATCCTGAAAGAATGGTAAACATGGTGTTCCCACTCCAGGCGGAGTCCTGTGGACCTTCTAGGTACTCCTTCATTTTTTTTGAGGATCGGAAGTACCAAAGGAGCATCACCGCACTGGAGACACCCGAAAATCCTGTGACAATTTGGTCGCGCGTACTTTCTGGGACAATGGCACAGTTGTATCCCTTCTTAATCAAAATTTCATTCGCTCTATCAAAGGTGTCATAGCGTTTCACAGGTTTTCCGATATGCGAAACGGCGTTTTCGTTTCCGTTGCATGGAGAGAGGCAGAGATGTTCTTTATTACAGTAAATCTCTCTGTTAATACCAATACAGTAGCTACTACTGGGTTCATATTCTTTTCCGTCTATATCAAAATGCCACCAGGTTCTTGGGCGAAAGCTCACAGATGCCGTATTGGGATCTGCAAATTCTTGTCTCAGTACATCAAGACACTTATCACTCAAAATAAACATATCATCATCGCAGACCCATCCAATTTTCCGGGTTTTTGCTATGTGGTACAAGAATTCATCAGATTTTGTTGCTGCATATACATTAATATATTTTTGTATACGAGCATTTGGAAAGTCAGATTTCTTAAGTGTACCCGAACAATCAAAGATAACGGTGTCTACTTTGTCTCCTAGATTTTTTTGTACAAGGTGATACCACACCGTCATCATGGGGGGCATGATGTTCATCGTAAAGAGTGCAGGTTTTTTACTTTCAGGAAGCGGCTTCCTCGTTGCCCAATGTGCAATCGTTGGCACCCCAGTACGCAATGTTCTAAGAAGTGAAAACCTCTTAAAGGCGTAGGGGAGCAGTTCGTAGTAAGTCCTTGCCATATAGCGATATGATACACTGGTTTCATGTCCGATCGACTGAAATGGGGGCTTACTCTGGCGGGATGTTCAGCGGTTCTCGCTCTTATTCTGGTTATGCCTCAAATGCGGCATAAAAGCTACAAGCTCTATCAGGGGGTTTCTGTACACCTTAATTCTGATGAGGCGATTTACCTTGCCAGAGTTCAAGAGTCGCTTACGGGCAGGCCAAAAAGAGCAGCAGAAGCCTTTACTGGTCACCCAAATCTTGTGGGTACACAAGTGGCATTTATCGAATCATGGTATGGAAAACTCTTTCGCTGGACAGGATGGCGATCGGCTATGGTTCTCGATGTTATGGATGGTGCAGTACCGGTACTTCTCTTTTTATCTCTAGTATTATTTTTTCAGCTCTGTGGATTTTCTCGCAAAGCATCGCTTGGAGGAGCCGCACTGTTTTGCCTGTTACAGCTTTATAATCTTGGACGTCCTATTCATATGCGTGCGAGTTTCTTTTTGATGCTCTGGTCACTTATAGGAATCATATATGCAGTACGTAGTCGGTGGTGGGGCATTGTTTTGGGTGGAGGATTGCTGGGGTTACTTATTGGAATCTATGTTTGGAGTTTTACATTTGCTTGGGCCTACTGGGGAATCTTTTTGGCGTGGGAATTTTTGGAGTGGAGTTACGAAAAATGGCAAGAGCATAAGAAAATGGCGCATTCCAGAATACGGCGAATGCTCCATACGGCTTGGGGGATTTTTTGGCATTTACGTCCACGCAAACCTTCATGGAAACCGGAGCGTTGGCACCTGTTGGCTCTGACTGGTTTGGTCGGACTTATCATCGGGCTTCCTGCTATAGCACATCTTATAGATATAACATTACATCCACTTTATGAATACGGTTCTTTCCGTAGTGGTATGCATCACAGCAGAGCTCCGGAGTCATGGCCGTATGCCGTTATCTTCTTTGCTATGATTTTATCGGTGTTGATGGCAGCTATCTACGAGCGTGAAATCCTGCGACCCTACCGTCCCATATGTGTGATGATACTTGCGACATTTGTTTATATGAATCAACAGGTGATGCATGGTATTACCTTTAATTTTGTCTCGCATGGCATTTTTTCTATGGCAACAGCCGCAGTTGGTATGGTCATTTTGTACTTCGTGCTACGAAGTAAGTGGCTTTCTTTAGGGGCACTTGCTGCCTGTATATATCTCGCTGCCATTGGATATGATGGCAGGTATGTATTTGGACAGTGGAAAGTTGAACCCGGCAGATTTGCAGGTCAGCACCTTGCACAGACACTTCCAGCACTAGACGACTTGCCACGAGGTCGTATTCTTTCTGACCCTGCAACGCAGTCTTTTCTTGCTGCATACACTCATCACGATGTTGTCTATTCGATATATCTCAAGAATGTACTTATGACCCATCATGAAATTGCCAGTCGCTTTTGTCTTTCACAACTTCCTCTGCGTCCGGACAAGCGCATCATTTCTGATAGGCATCATCTTGTGTATCCAGATGCTGTATCTGCTTTTGGTGGTGACCTTCGCAAACAAGAAGAAGACATGGTGTTTGCTGCGTGTAGAGAATTAGATCTTGACCCTGCAATATCCATAAAGACTTATGAGATTAGTCATATTCTTTGGAACAAGTTTCTAGAGCCAGATTGGAATATACAAAGATTACACCTGAACCTTGAAGAGGTTGCATCTGGAGAGACATGGGCGCTCTATCAGATTAACTAAGGCTTAACTGCACGAATAAGAAAGTTATATTTTGGGTCATGTAAGCCGACATCTTCGAGTGGTATGCGCTCAGTTTCGGTAAAACCAATTTCACGCAGCACTTCCATCAAACGGTCTGCTGGGTACATCCATCTGTGCAGATCGTAATCTTCTGTCTGATTTGATTTATATTTTCCAAACAGATGTTGATTGATGTACTGCAGATCTTCTCCATCCAGTATTCCTTTGGCAATTGCCTCGATATCCGGAGTACAGATACGTACAACTGCCCCCGATTGCATAATGCGGAAGAACTCTTTGAGGACGTGAAGGTTGTGCGGTTCTCGCAGGTGTTCGAGTGTGGCTGCTGAGAATACTTCTGCAATCACACCATCATTTATTGGAAACTTCTCGGTAATATCAAACACCAGATCGACTTGAGGCAGTGCTACGGCATCTACATTGAGAAACTCTTTGGGATTAACAGGATTTCTTCCACCGCAAACATCCAGCTTGGCACCTTTGAAGCCTTTTGCCTTCCACTGCTCAGCTCTCTTGGAACACTGGGCTTTGGTATAGCTATCTTTTGCCCATCCGTATAAGAAACGAAAAGGGCGGATAAGTCGATAATGCCGGTCAATAAAGGTTTTGAGCATTGTGGCCTAGTGTACACTATCTCTCGATGCTCAAGGTGTATTCAGATCTCTTACCCGATGTGCCCTATGTACCGCTTTTGTACCCAAATTTGGGTGTACAAGAGCGAGGTAGCATTATGTTTCTTAATAGAGCATTTGGAGGGTTGACAGAGCCTTTGGTGGAGATGGTCGATAAGCCAGAAGAGGCCGATTACGTTTTGCTGCCTCATAACTATCCGTCACTTAAGGCACAATCTGCTTATATCCACAGACAGTCCGATCTAGCTCGGTCATTTGGTAAAAAAATCATTATGTTCTGGCATGGAGATAGTGATGCACCTATTGCAGATCAACATGCGATTGTTTTTCGTACCAATCAATATCGAAGTTCATTACAAAAGAATGAAATCATGATGCCGGCGTATGCAGAGGATTTATTGGAGGGCGATCTAAGCCCGCGTAGCAAACACCCTGGTAAACCTATAGTTGGGTTTTGTGGGTGGGCTGGTTACAAAAACTTCAAGAACGCAATAGGCACTATCGTCAAAAATAGCATTATCGAAGCATCAGGAATTGTTGGTATTCATCGTGAAGCGCGTGTGAAAGGAATTACGTATCGCATGAAAGTCATCAAGCATCTAAAGCAGTCTACGATGATTGAGCCGAATTTTATTATCCGTAATAGTTACTCCGGTCATACTTCTACGATCAAAACTGATCCGGAACTTGCTAGAAGAGAGTACATTGATAACTTACTTGGTAGTGATTACGCACTGATCATCAAAGGAGATGGAAATTATTCGTATCGATTTTACGAAGCGCTGAGTTTGGGGAGGATCCCAGTTCTTTTGGATACAGAGTGTGTATTACCACTCGAGGACAAAATCAATTACGATGAGTTCATTGTGCGTGTTCCGTATGGGGATCTCTATCATTTGGATCGGATAGTTGCTGATCATTATGAAAATATTTCCGATCAGCAATTTATCGACATGCAAAAGAGGGGACGAGAGGTGTTTGAGAAGTACCTAAAGGTGGATAGCTTTTTAAAGTATGCTACTGAGAATCTTTTACCCTAACAATCGCTTGTGCAAGCGACTCAGCATTCCCCGTCTTACAGAGGAAGACCTCTTTTCCGTCTGTAAACTTCTCACCGATGGCGAGGTTTTGTGCAGTGATTACCGGAACTTTGCATCCAATAGCATCGTAAACCTTGTGAGGGATTACGCGGTTGGCTTTGTCGGATGTTCCAAAGATGCCGAGAGCTACGTCACAAGACCTTAGGTAATGTGGCAGTTCCTCAATTGGCATAAAGTCGAGGAAGGTGACGTTCTTCAATCCAAGATCATACGCAAGTGCAGTCATCTCGTCGTATGTCTGGCCGTTTCCGATTAGCGTAATATGAATGTCTTGCTGGTCATTGAGGATTTTTGCAGCATGCAAAATATGTTCTATTCCCTGCAGTGGAATGTAGCTTCCAATAAAGAGTGCGTTGAATTTTCCTTCGGGCAACTTGTTCTCTTTGGGACCTGGGTGGAAAAGATCTTTCAATGTTCCTACATACACGACGCGTATTTTCTTTGCCTTCAGGAAGAATCTTTTCATAAAGAATCTTTTGTGTGCCTCGGTATCAATGAGTACTTCATCAGCAAGAAAGCAGCTGATAACATCTATGATGTAGTACATCCAAGCAAGGGGATTTGCCCAAGAAACCTTTCGTCTATCGGAAACAAGCGTGTCACTGACAGAAATAAATGCATCAAATATGACTTGTTTACGAGGAAAACGCGTAAGCCACCAGGCAATGGGCATCAGATAATATCCGGGAAAATTGACGAGAAGAGCATCATACTCTTTACGATGGATCTTGTACTGTTTCAGTAAATCTCGGTGCTTTCCCACAAAACCCTTCGCGTCTGTTAGGCACTCAATTACTGTATATCCTTCAGATTCATACATTTCTACCAAATTGCGATATCTGGGTGAATTGGGGTTTGGAAAGCCAAAAGTAAGGAGAACGGGGTTTTTCATGATACGATAATATCGTGAAGATAGCCTACGTCACCCACACGCGGTTTCCAACAGAGAAAGCCCACGGACATCAGATTGCCCGTGTTGGCGAAGCGCTAACAAAACTAGGGCACGATGTCACACTGGTATCTCCGGATATCAAAAATGCCATTCGTCACGAACATGTGCAGTACTATCATCTCGAAAAAGATTTTGAAGCAAAAAAGCTTAAAACATTCGATGCATTCCAATCCAAGATAATTCCTGGACGCTTTGCATTTCTTTTTACGATGAAATCGTACCGTGGATCTTTGCGGGAGTATTTTGCAGATAACAAATTTGATATTCTCTATGCACGCAGCCCACAGGTGCTTCCCGCGCTACTGAAAACAGGCATACCTGTAGTACTGGAGTTGCATACACTTCCTAAACGTGGGCGCAGCAGGTTCACCGCACTCTGCAAGAAGTGTAAACGCGTTGTATGCCTTACAACTCCTATGAGAGATGAGCTTGTATCTTGGGGAATGCCTGCTAAGAAGATTATTGTCGAAGGTGATGCAGTAGATCTTGAACGCTTTGAAAAATTGCCTGCACCAAAAAAAGCAAAACATCATTTTGCACTACCCGATGACCGATTGATTATTGGATATGTTGGTTCACTCGTGACGATGGATAAAGTGCAGAAGGGAGTGGATATCCTGATGAAAGCCATGCCGTCTCTTAAGCAGCATTATCCAAATGTTTTTCTATTTGTTGTTGGTGGGCCTGACAATTGGATAGAACGCTACCGCAAACAAGCATTACATCTGGGGCTTACCGATCATGATTTTCTCTTTCACGGATCTGTTCGTCCAAAACTTGTACCCGATGCGATAGCCGCATGTGATATTTGTGTGTATCCATCTCCGGTACCGAAGCATCAGTACTTTAAACGTGATACATCTCCACTAAAGTTATTTGAGTACCTTGCAGCAGGCAAGCCGGTTGTTTGCGCAGATATTCCTCCGGTGCGAGATGCTGTCGATAAGACACTTGTACGGTTTGTGCATCCGGGGAGTGTTTCTTCATTGTCTGGCGGTATTCGTGATGTACTTGAGCATCCAAAAGAGGCCAAAGAGCGATCTGCAAAAGGTTTAAAGATGATCAAAAACCATTCTTGGAAAAAAAGGATGGAACGCATACTGCGTGAATTGAAAATGGAAAATTGAAAATGGAAAATTACCATTTTTCAGATATAAATCTGGCAGCCTCCTCAATCGCTTTAGGACTTGGGTGCACAGTGTCCCAGCTGAGCGTTTCTACTTGATTCCCGAAGAGGTCATAGAGATCAATAACGGTAAAGCCATTACGCTCGGCAATCTGTATCAGTTCTGGTTTTGTCTCGGTATGGAGAAAGTTATCAGGCCAAATAACGAATGTTCTATTTTCTGGAAGGTCTGTTGTTAACTTCTCAAGTTCTAGTGCGTAGTCTTTTAGATCGTTGGATGTCACAGAGTCTTTATCAGCTACTGTTGTACGCTCTTGTTGCTGAACCTTTTTCCCTGCCTTAAGATTCATCATTTTTTTAAAAGCTTTGTAGAATGCACTGTGTGTATCGAGCCAACACTTTCCAGGGATCATTCCTACTATTCCAGATTCTATTGGCTGACATTTATGTTTTGATGGTACCCATCCGTGACCACGCAAAATTCCTTGGTTATCGAGGATGCCTGGACCCCCTGCATCAAGGTCGTTCCAGTAAAACACCAGCATCACACTATCGGGATTCAGTGGCTTCACCTTTTCTCTATACAAAGCGGTTTGTTGGCCGAGTTGATATCCGGGCACTGCAGTATTTAGGTAGTGCGCATTGATGTTTTTTGCAGAAAGTTGAGCGGGGAGTGTTTGGTCATCGTTTACGCCGTGACCAAAAGTAATGGAGTCGCCAAGGACTGCAATAAGTTTTCGACCAGAAGGTTTTGGACTTGAAGAGTTCAGGCGAAAGCCGTGGTTGTCTGTACTGACGGTTGCTTTGTAGGCAGGCTCACTTCGCAGATTTGGAATAAGTTCATAACTAATCTCGGGATTGCCTGATTGTTGATAAATCTTAGGAGGACTCAGTTTAACAGTTTGTAGTCCTGTGATGCGGAGGGTGAATTCGATCACCAGCAAGAAAGCGATCAAAGATCCAATAGTGAGGCCGATATTTATGAGGAGGTCTTTTCTCATCAATCCAATTCAAATTTTTGTAGATAATCATCACTTTGCAAAACACGATCTGCAGGCATCTTGGTTTTCTCCATCAAGATATTACCCATCACCAAATAGTCCATGTGTGTGTTGAGGAAACAATTGAGAGCATCTTTGGGACTCTCGACGATTGGCTCTCCACGGACATTAAATGAGGTATTAATAATGACGGCACAATCAGTTTTCTCTCGAAATGCTTTGATCAAATTATAGTACTTAGGATTCTGCGTCTCACTGATGGTTTGAATGCGAGCGGAATCATCTACATGTGTGACAGCAGGAATCACTGCACATTTATCAGGTTGAACGTCTGCAACGAGCAACATGTACGGGCTCTCTCTATCCAGGTCAAAATATTCATGTACATTCTCCTCCAGCACTGTCGGAGCAAACGGCCGGAAGGACTCACGGAATTTTATTTTGAGGTTTACCTTCTGCCAGTTTTCTTTGTTGCGAGCGTCTGCAATGATGGATCTGTTCCCCAGTGCCCTTGGCCCAAACTCCATACGTCCCTGGAACCAGCCGATTACGTTTTCGCCTTCGAGTAGCGAAGAAACACGATCAATTATCGATGCATCATCTAGTTTTTGATAGGGGAGATCTTCTTTTTTGAGGAATGCCTCAACTTCATCATCACTATATTCCGTACCCCAATAGACATCATTAATTCTTGGGAAGCGGTCACCATCAAATTTCTTATGCCAAATACTTAGTGCTACTCCCAGGGCACCGCCTGCATCACCGGAAGCAGGTTGAATAAAGATATCTTTAAACAAACCTGATCGTAAAATTTCACCATTCGCTACACAGTTAAGTGCGACACCTCCTGCAAGGCAGAGGTTTTCTGATGGGCAGATCTCTTTTGCATGTTTACAGATTGCAAGCATCGCTTCTTCGGTAATTTTTTGTAGGCTTGCTGCTATGTCTTTATGGAATTGCGTCAGTTCGGATTCACCTTTCCGGGTTGGCTGTCCAAAGAGCTTTTCGATGCGCTTACCTGTCATCTTTAGTCCCCATTCGTACGTAAAGTACTTCATGTTCAATTTAAATGATCCATCTGGTTTTATCGTTATCAACTCTCGGAACTGGTCGATGTATTTGGGCTCACCATACGGGGCGAGTCCCATCACTTTGTACTCTGCACTGTTTACTTTAAATCCGAGGTAGTAGGTAATGGCAGAGTAGAGGAGGCCGAGGGAATGCGGGAAGTGAATTTCTTTTTTTAGATCCAGATGTTTACCTTTTCCATATCCAATAGTCGTTGTTGCCCATTCCCCAACACCGTCGACAGTCACTATGCAAGAATCTTCAAAACCTGAGCAGTAGAAGCTGGAGGCTGCATGAGACTCATGGTGCGGGACGTAGAATATTTCCCCTTTGTATCCTAAGTCTTTCTCTATGTGTTGCGGAATCCAGAGCTTGGTATGCATCCATTCCTGCATAGCCATCTGATACTGCCTCAGTCCCAGAGGCCACGTTTTAAAGTACGTGGTTAGGATGCGGTCGAAGAACTTGAGGAAGGGTTTTTCGTAAAAACCGATCGCAGCAATGTCTCCCATCGTAATACCGGCATATTCCAAAGCTTTGTTGATCGCACTCACAGGAAGTCTGTCATCTTGCTTCTTTCGTGTGTACCGTTCTTCTTGTGCTGCAAAGATCACCTTTCCATCCTTAAGAAGAACAGCACCACTGTCGTGGTAGTAACAAGAGAGGCCGAGGATAAAGACAGGCTTACTCATTAGAATTGGTGTTTCATAGATTCCACTGTGGTCGGTTCACAGTTGATCCAATAAGACTTAGGATCTGGCTTACATCGGCTCGGAAACGTAACAATTTTTGTAATGATTGCGTATATACCAAAGCCGATGATCCAGAGAACAGTCAGTATCAAAAAGCTCATAATAACTCCTAGTATGTGTGAGAACTTTTTCCAGACTGCATAGATCCAGCTAACCGGAGGAGGAAGTTTCTCTTCGTACTTATCACAAAGGATAACGAAGAAGACGAGGACTGCGAGGACTGCGAGGAACTTCATTTAGAAAACGGTGTAGATGAACGGTGCCAACGCAGACCCTTGCGCAAAGACGAGGATAAGTCCTAGGAGAACAATCAATATCAAAATAGGAAGCAGCCACCACTTCTTGCGAACTTTAAGGAACTGCCAGAGTTCTGAAAAGATTGCGAGTTTGCTCATATCAGTGCGTACATTAACCCCAGGAACGGAGACATAATAATAGTAATCCACATACTAAGAACCGGAATACCAAAGGCGCTGCCTGCAATAATCAGAGCCAGAAGAATCCATGGACCCTTCTGCATAAACTGCTGATATTGATATTCGTATTCATAAGGCAGGAAGATACGGACGATCTTGCTTCCATCCAGTGGAGCAATAGGCAGCAAGTTAAATGCCATGAGCACCAGATTGATATGAATGATGTCGCCAAGAAGTTCTGCAATAAATGTAATGAGAACCGGTTGATTGTTTGGGGCAATCAGCGCTCCTGTTACTGCGAGTACTTCTGCCTTCATTCCAAAAGCAAGAGCTAAGAAGAATGCTCCGAATGCGAGGATGATATTACTTAAGGGGCCTGCAAAAGCCACAATTGCACTGTCTCGTATGGTGTGCTTGAAGTAGCGAGGGTCTACAGGAACTGGCTTTCCCCATCCAAATCCAACCAGTACAAAGAGAACGGTTCCCACAGGGTCTAGGTGTGCAAGCGGATTGAGTGTTAGCCTTCCGTCATACTTTGCTGTTGGGTCTCCTAGCTTCCATGCTGCATATCCATGAGCCCACTCATGAACAGCTACTGCTATGAGGATAGCAATAATGAAGGTGGGGGTGAGGAAGGAAGCCATTGCGCGTAAGGATAGCAAGGAATTAGGAGAATTGGGATTCTTTTTAGTAAACATTTGACCCCGAGGTGCTCTATCCGTAGGATTTCTCCGAAATGGCACGCAAATGCAGTAAAACTGGCAAGAAAACCTCAAGTGGTCAAACACGGAGCAAATCTATGCGTTCAACAAAGCGTACATTTAAGCCCAATATCCAGAAAACACGTATTTACGATCCTGCTACAGGAGAGTACAAAAAGGTAAAGGTGGCAGCTTCTTACATCCGTACTCTGGCAAAGAGGATGCAGGCTGGAAAGAAGGTTTAGGCTTAATACCCTTTATACATTGCATCAATACGCTTCATGCAGGAGCGTTTTTCATTTCCATCAGTAATGCTGCCGCACTCTTCTCTTTTGAGGTCTCGTGCTCGGCTTAAGTTTCGGCGCAGACCCTGTGGAGCGATAAAGTTCACGGGAGCTTTTTCCATCAGAGGTCTCCTTCTGTCGAGCTGAATTACCTTTGATCTGCGAGCATTACCCTGACTGCGCAAGCATCGAAGTCTCTCTGCAGAGGTTTCCTTTTCGCGACATTCTTCCCTTTGCTCTTTTACAGCCCGTGTTCGTGTTCGTTTATTCAGTGCTCGTCGGTTGCCCTGTGGAATACGCGCCCTCAAGCTACGCATACATGCTCTTCGGTCTGTAATGCGTGGGAAATGTCCACAATTTTGACTTCTGCGTTCGAGGTTATAATCAACATAACCCTCTGTCACTGGTGTTGCTTCATCTCGAATCATTTTTCTATAGTCCATCACGCACCTGCGCTTTTCATTTGCATCTTCTAAGTGCTGACATTCTGTATTTAATTTGTCACGTGCTCTGGAGATACTCCTTTTGAATCCTCTTGGTGATGCATTACGAATGCCATTTCCTAACGCCCCTCCACTGATGCCACTTGCTTGAGCTGGTGGAATCACTCCGGCGCAGAGAGTAAGTATGGAGACTGTAGCAATAATAGATCGCAATGTTTTCATTATAAGAGAGGAAGGGTTTGCTAAGTATACGCTTTCTCTTTGTAAAAAGTATTTGACGTAGTGATGCGTTTCACAGTTTTAGTCTGTTTCTATTGATCTGCGAAATTCTTTGATCTCGGATCGTTTTTTCTTTTCTTCTAACATTTTCTCTTTAGATCTTCTGGATCTACGTTGCTTCTGCTTTTGAATCTTGTGTTTCTTTTGTCCGAGAGCAGACGCTTCTCCTTTTATACTTTCCTCTACTTTTGTAATCATGAGTTCCCATGCTTCTTTACGATTTCTCAGCAAACCTCGGTGGTGTTGGTAGCGAACATCTATCCCTGTGGGCTTGTGGTGGAGCTCTACACAGTTGGTAGATTTATTAATACTCTGACCTCCATGACCGCTTCCACGGGCGAAATGCTCTTCGATATCTTCAGGATTGAACCCAATTTCTTTGGCAATGAGCTGATATTTATGGCCGATCTCGATGGGGAAATTCATAACAATATAGTAGCAGATCAGTAAAAGGCAGGTCAGCTCGTGCAAACCTGCCAATACTGTTTCCACTTTATCTATCTATATCAATTAACCTTGTGATTGCTCTCTGGCAGCCTGTCGCACTCCAAAAACACATTCTCTAAGCTCTTCGTTATCTTCGAGCTCGAGACATGCTCTTAGTTCCGAGCGAAGATCTGCGCTGGCACCAATACCACCACGACGCCTTCGGTTCTGGAATCTGTTAAAAGCTCTAGGGCGCTCTTCCTGAAACTCACTGCGAATTGTTCCACGAGCTTCTTTAGCACATTCGCGCCATTCTTCTGTGCTCTCACGTTCGCCACAGGTTTCTGTGATGTTCGAGCGGAACTTGTGACCAATCTTTTGGCCACGACCTCTGTGCTCTGGCATCTCGATGCCATTTTCACTAAAGACTTCTTTAGCACATGCCTTCGCAGCTTCGTGGTCGCCAATATTTTCTTCTCGGCATGCTTTAAGCTCTTCACGAACATCCTCGGGGATATCCTGCTTCTGTCCATCGCGTTGGCCACGACGTTGGCCACGACGTTGCCCACGACGACCATGGTTTTCTGGTTTCTCAATACCATGTGAAGCAAAGACTGCTTCTGCACATGCTTTTCGGTCTTCTACTTCTTCATTGTTTTCACGGCAGGCTTCTAGCTCTGCCCTGATCTCAGATCGAGTATCATCATCAAGGTCTCTAAAAGGACCTTGAGCACCGGCTAGTGGCGCTACTGCGAGAGTGAGTCCACTGAGAAGGGAAAGGGATACAAATCGTTGTGCTGTAGTCATAGTAATAGGGGTAAGAAGTAAAATGACATTTGCACTGTCAGGAGTTATGACGATCGAAGATCAGAACTCTTACAATTTTTACAGAAAAAGTCAGCATATGATGTAAGAATGAGGTTATCTGTACGTCATATATGTTGATGACCATCAAAAGTCACCCAGGGGCCGATGCCGATTTCGCCATTGCGTACGATGAATTTGCTGATGCAATTTTTCGTCATTGTTGCTACAGATGTTTTGATAGAGAGCGGGCAAAAGAGCTGATGCAGGAGGTATTTATGAAGGCGTGGGATTATTTAGTAGCAGGAAAAGATATCGATAATGTCCAAGCTTTTCTTTATAGAGCAGCAAATAATATTTTGGTCGATGAGGCACGCAGGGCGAAGAAGCGGAAAATAGTTTCATTTGAAGATATGGTTGAGGATGGATTTGACATCAAAGGAGAGGATGGCAGAGACCAAGGCCAAGTGTTTGACGCGAAAGCGATTGCAAAAGTGTTACATGAGTTAGAAGAGCCGTATCGTGCTGCAATCATTATGCGATACATCGATGAACTCTCTCCGAAAGAGATAGCGGAACTTTTAAATGAAACTGCCAATGTCGTTTCTGTTCGATTAAATAGAGGCATGAAAATGTTACGTACGATTCTTGCAAGTTATGGATAAGTTCACCAAGCAATTCTTCGGCGATGCCAAGCGTTTGCAACTTTCTTCTAAAGAGAAGGCATTACTTTGGCAAGGTATCTCTACGTTTGCGAGTGCTAAGCAAATTAATCTCAGCTCTCTTGAGAAAGCAGATTCCTTTAGTGCAATTGCTAGCCACATGAATAGTAACCCTATAATAGTCCCAGGGTACTCCTCTGTATTTAACTGGTTCATTTTTCATAAGCTGGTCGCCAGTATGATGGTTGCCTTGCTGATTTTTAGTGTTGGTGGAGGTAGTGTTGCGTACGCTTCTCAGACAGCTGTTCCTGGCGATACTCTTTATACTGTGAAAGTTGATATTACAGAGCCACTCATTGATGTCGCTCTTTCATTTGCTCCTGAGCGCAGAGCAGAATGGGAGAGGCGCAGACTAAAGCGTCGACTTAAGGAAGCAGAATACTTGTCTTCGAGTGAAGTATTTACACAGGATCGTCGTGTGCATTTGGAAGAGCGTATTGAGCATCGAATGGAAAAACTACAAGAGCATCTTGATCGTGTTCCGGAGGAACATCGTGAGCTGATTCAGACTCGTGTGGATGATGTTATGAAACGGCATCAAGAATTTTTGGAGAGGGTACAAGATGGAACTCTAAGGCCAGAAGAGGTGCGTGCATTTAGAGAGCATGTAGGAAGCATTCGCAATCGTGCTCACGAACAGTGGGGTAGAAAACCAGGTACAAGAAAGCCAGGACCATCTCCTTTGTTTGATCGTGATGAAATTCCAGAGCAGATTCGTGAACGCAGAGAAGAGTTAGGACTCCCTACGGATCGAAAACTACCTCGGAATCGTATGCAACCTAGTCCTCCAGCAGGTAGATTGCCTATGGAGGGATGGCTGAGTGGTCGAAAGCGCTCGCCTCGAAAGCGAGTGGGCCCGCAAGGGTCTCGCGGGTTCGAATCCCGCTCCCTCCGCCAAAGATAGGCTTATTTAAGCTAAAAAGTTCGATTGTGACTTGTGTCCAAATCACCCCCTTGCTGAAACACTCAATGCTGTCAATTGGCTTTCTGCATAAAAATACTGCACAAATTTGGCAATTTAGACTTGCGGGCTTGACGGTTTACTCCCTAGAATTCGGGTCGTTATTACTTCCTACCACTCCTACTCATGAGTTACGTAGTAGCTTCCAAGCTCAAAGAGCTCGTAAAGAAGCACGGTATGATGTCTTCCGGTGACCTCGCAGACGCAGTATCTGCAGAACTCGAGGCTTCCGTTGCAAAGGCTTGCGACCGCGCTAAAGCTAATGGTCGTAAGACCGTTCGCGCTGAGGACCTCTAGTCCACATTATAAAGCGTTCAAAAAGGCTCCGTTACGGGGTCTTTTTTGAACGCTTGAGTTCAGCATCTATAAATTGCTGAATATCTCCATCCAGCACTTCATCAGTATTACTTGTCTCTATATTTGTTCGTAGGTCCTTCACCATCTGATAGGGGTGCAAAACATACGAACGAATTTGCTGGCCGAAGTCAGCGCTTTTTTGTGCACCCTTCAAGCCTTCTTTTTTTGCGTCTTCTTCTATGCGCTTCTTTTCGAGGAGCTTCGCGCGCAACATGTTCATTGCCTGTATTCTATTTTGCTGTTGGCTTCTCTCGCTTTGACATGCAACAGCAAGTCCCGTTGGCTCATGAGTAATACGCACAGCACTATCGGTTTTATTTACATGCTGTCCACCTGCACCACTTGCGCGGAAGGTATCCACTCGTAGATCTTTTTCTTCGATCTCTACTTCTTTACTCTCTGTAATTTCCGGTAACACTTCGACCAGTGCGAAGCTTGTCTGCCTCAGGTTTTTTGCATTGAATGGAGAGAGCCGAACGAGACGATGGGTCCCACGTTCACATCGCAGAAATCCGTAGGCAAATTCTCCTTGTATATGAATGGTTGCAGATTTTATACCTGCCTCTTGGCCATCAGTTTTTTCGATGAGTTGCGATTGCCATCCTTGCCTTTCGCAGTACCGTAAATACATACGCAAAAGCATGGCAGCCCAGTCTTGTGCCTCTGTACCACCGGCACCCCCACTAATAGTGATGTAGGCATTGTTCGCATCAAACTCGCCACTCAGGTACAGGTTGGTTTCTACTTCTTGCCACTTGTGTTCGAGTGTTTGCAGCTCTTCTTCCAGCGCGGGAAGATCTTCGGCAGCGGATGCTTCGATCATCTCCAATAAATCATCAACTTCCGAAAGTAGTGTGCGTATAGGTTCCCACTGTACTTTGAGTGATTTGAGTTTTGCAAAAAGCGCATTAGCAGAAATCTGATCATCCCAGAGGTTTGGATCATTGGATTTTTCCTCGAGTTCTTTAATGAGGGCTGGTATACCTTTTGCCTCAAAGACTGTCCTTCCCCGTGTGGAGTGCAGCTTGGAGTGCCGTCAATTTGCTGAGAAGTTCTTCCACGGTAGAAGGGGGGAGAGAAGTATTTGATTATAGTATAGCGATTTATAGCGGATTCTTCCACTGGCTGTTGTAAATTTTTACAACACAATTTCTAAATCTTGCAAACTCTGCCGGTGGAATAAAGAGCACTTTTCCGCTATAATGAGAGGAAACCAATACAAAAACCTTGAACAGAGAACGTCACAGCTTCGGCGATATTGCAAGGCGCACTGCGTTCTCATTCTTTCTCTTTGCCCTTGTGCTGGCAACGTTACTGACGTTGTCATGGTTCTTGCTCGTTCCGGAGCTTACTCGGGTAGAAATTGGAGGCACAGTTCGTGGATTGCAGGAGCTGAAATCCTATAAGGCAGACCTCGAAGGACAGATTGTCACAATGGAACAGCAAAGAGGCCAATTCTTATTGCCTGTGGACCATGATCTCTATGAGAGACTTAAAGGATTAAAGAATGAACGATTGAAGTTCCAGCAATTACGTAGTGAGGTAAACCAAGTGATCACGCACTTAGTGCCAGGGCGCACAGACGTCGTTGCTCTATCTGGATTTTATTTTGATGCTCAGACAAACGTTGCTGAGCTTCGTGGAGAAATTCACAATGTTGGACCACGTTCTATGACCGTGCTTGCACAGTTTGTAGAGGAGATCGATAGGATTCCTATGGTGATTTCCATAGAAACTTCTCGTTACACAAGGCAAGAAGGTGCCAACAATTCATTCTTCTCACCGTTTACATTACACATTTCCGTTCGATGATTCGCAAGACTTTTCGTCGTCTGGCAGCCCTGCATCCTGTTACACTTTTTGGAGTGGGGTCTGGCCTCATGGTTATTACTGGACTTCTGATACACGCACACATTCAGACAATTATTCAGGTGCGAGATATCTCTGTTCCGATTGTCGGTCAGTTACCACAAATGGAACGAAGGTTAGCAACTCTTACACAGCAGCTTGAGCTTACCGAGTTGCATGCAGCAACTCGCATTGGTTCACAGCAAGAGAAGGTGGAGGTATACGCTCTACCAGAAGAGACAAATGTTAGTCGCACAGTTGCGACATTCGAAGTGATTCGTGATGTTCTTACCCGTGATGGCTTGATCGCAAGCATGTCGGATCTGGATATTTCTGAAACCACGAAGCGTGAAGACGGTTCTGCGTCCCGCACGATCTCTGTGGAGTTTGCAGCGCATGAAGATGGAGTGAAAACGATCATGTTACTTATTCGTCTATCGGGACTGTTAACCGTTGGAGATGTGCTTACTCAGCAGGAGATAGATCTTCTGGTTGATCGTATAGAGCAAGAGAATCCATCCGGTATTGTTGCTCTGGAACAGTTTCTCACTGCAGATCTTCTTCGCTACGCCGAAAATCCTAAGACGTACGAAGAGCAACTCAAGCGATCATTTAGTTCGACGACATTCCATAATCTATTTGAGAACGTGCTTCGAACATCACTTCTGCGAGAGGTAAAAATCTTATTGCGTAGTGATTTGGAAGAGATTCTTAGCGGATACAAACTTTGGCCTATGCAGCTTATGGCGGTAGAAGAAGTATCCATTCGTCCAGGTGCAGCGCCTAAATGGCAGAAGCTCGGTCTGACACTATTGATTTTTAGTGAGGGATCTTAAGAGCAATTTCTTGACAGAAATCCTCTCTTAAGCCAAATTCCCCTTGTTATCACTACCCCAATCTCACTCTGCAAAAACGTCGGAAACATATCGCAACGAAAAAGAAGGAAAAGAGACCTCGAATGAATGAAGAGATTACTGCGCCAACAGTGCGTTTGATCGATGAGGAGAAAAACTCCGAAGAGCTTTCTATAGCGGATGCTATTACTCGTGCGCAGGAAGAAGAGCTAGACCTCATAGAGATATCACCAAAAGCTACGCCCCCCGTTGTAAAGATCACAGATTTTGGACGGTATATGTATCAGCAGAAGAAGAAGGATCAGAAGCAAAAGGCACACAGCAAGCAGACAGAGGTAAAGATGCTGAGATTCTCTTTTCGTACAGAAAAGCATGATCTTGATCGTATCTTGGATCGTGCACGAGAGTTTTTGGCAGAACGCCATTTGGTAAAGCTGGTGGTTCGCTTGCGTGGACGAGAGATGACCAATAAGGATTATGCTCGTCAAAAGCTAACAGCTCTTGTAGCCGAGCTTGCCGATGTTTCCGAGATTGAGCAGGAGGTAAAGCCTCAAGGGAATCAATTTACAGCT
>CEPX01058776.1_pt1 | contig 51623 bp, 38 predicted proteins | sample 361361 | NCBI WGS metagenome assembly CEPX01 (sample SAMEA2619974, study PRJEB7988) | marine metagenome | biome: marine biome (ENVO:00000447); feature: mesopelagic zone (ENVO:00000213) & marine oxygen minimum zone (ENVO:01000065); material: "saline water (ENVO:00002010), including plankton...
TCCCCGGCTAATTTTCAGGAGTTAATTAATGAAACGTACATATCAGCCCAGTCGTCGGAAGCGCAAAAACAAACATGGTTTTCGCGCTCGCATGAAAAGCCCTGGTGGAAAACGCGTGCTTGCCAATCGACGCAAAAAGGGCCGCAAATTATTGTCTGCGTAATTATGGATTTACTTAAACCAATCTTTACCGTATTAGATAGGTCTGTGGCTTTTCTGTTTCTCTTTATTATTTATGTCTATAAATATGCCTTGTCGCCTTTTTTTGGAAACCGCTGTCGCTTTCACCCCACATGTTCCAGCTACGCCCTCCAGGCGCTTAAAACAAAAAACGTTATCCATGCGTGCGTATTAATCATAAAACGATTATCTAAATGCCATCCACTACACGGTGGTGGTTTTGATCCTGTAAAATAATTTCTTTATTACATGGATAGAAAAACACTTTTTGCTTTTTTACTTATTGCTGTAATTATTTTAATTACACCGGTGTATTATAATCTTTTATACCCGCCCGTTGAATCGGTAGACACAGATTCAACCATGGTGGAAGCCCGTGAACCTGTAAGCAAAAAAACCCCTTATGTAAATTCCGTTAAAAAGGTCGCGCCTATAACAGAGACCATAGAAGCCAAAGAAGAAATATATTATGTAGAAACAGACCTCTACTCCGCAACAATTAGCTCTAATAACGGGGGGTCAATAACGTCTTTTACCTTAAACAATTATTCATATTTAGACAGCGGGCTTGTTCAGTTAATTAACGAGGACAATAGCAAAAATCTGCTTTTGTCTTTTCGCAGTATCGATGGTGAGGCGGTTGAGTTGTCTGGCCCGTGGGAGTCGGTTAAAAACGTATCACCCGGCTACATACAAAAAGATTTTTCCCTTGAGTTTAAAAAGTTTCTTGGTGGTGTTTGGATATATAAAACGCTTACTTTTTATCCAGACAACTACACAATCAATGTAAAAACAGATTTTTCTTCAGCTGAGTCGTTTTTATCGCAGGGCGTTTTTAATTTGTCTTGGGACGGCGGTTTACCTATTACAGAAAAAAATGTAAGCGATGACCTCAATTATTTTAATTCATATATTTATCAAGGAGGAGAGCTTCACAGCCCCAAACTGTCTGAAGAAAAAACAACAAAGGAAGACAATATTAAAGGCGGGACCGCCTGGGTTGCAATTAGATCAAAGTATTTTGTTAGCGCCCTTATTCCCGAAGCTCCCGGGATTGCCGGTCAAACGTCAGGATATAAAAGAGGTGACTTAGAAAAGATATATAGTGTTGGCGTCTCTCTTTCGGCATATCAACATAAAAACACCCGGCTATATCTTGGCCCACTTGAATATAGCCGCATTAAGGCTTTGAGGGTGGATTTAGATTCTATAATGAATTTTGGATGGTCTTTAATACGCCCCATAGCAAAGGGGGTGCATTTCCTGCTTATAAAAATGCAGACTGTTGTTCCAAACTATGGTGTTGTGTTGGTCCTCTTTTCTCTCTTGATAAAAATTATTGTATACCCTCTCACCAAAAAGAGCTATGAATCTACACAAAAAATGCAGGCGGTTCAGCCCCAGCTAAACGCTCTTAAAGAAAAATACAAAAACGATCAGCAGAAAATGAGCCAAGCTCAAATGGCTCTTTTTAAAGAACATGGGGTTAATCCGCTTGGTGGTTGTTTTCCTATTTTATTGCAAATGCCCCTTCTTTTCTCTCTTTTTCAAGTTTTTCGCTCAACAATCGAATTAAGGGGTGCGCCTTTTGTGCTCTGGATTAAAGATCTCTCCAGTCCTGATACAATTGTGGATTTACCTTTTACAATACCTATTTATGGTGATCATATAGCTGTTTTGCCAATTTTAATGGGGATAACAATGTTTCTTCAGCAGAAAATGATGCCAACTCAGGCGTCGGGTCAACAAAAATATATGTCTTATTTTATGACAATCTTTTTTACTCTGCTTTTCAACAATTTTCCCTCTGGGTTAAACCTGTACTATACGCTCTTTAATCTTTTAACTATTCTCCAGCAAAAATATCTCACGCCCGCTACGACTCCTCTTTCTGAAACAGCTTTAAAACGAAAATGAATCCAAACGATACGATTGTTGCTGCGGCAACACCGTATGGGTTTGGCGGCATAGCGGTTGTTCGTTTAAGCGGTTCAAAAGCAAACGAGATCGTAAAAACAATCTGTCAACGTCCTTCTTCCTTTTTGGACCGTAAAGCAACAAGTGTTCAGCTTTATAAAGATAAGAACAAACCGTTTGATAGTGCTCTTGTAACCTTTTTTAAAACCCCAAACTCATATACAGGTGAAGACGTTTTTGAAATTTCGTGCCACGGCAGCCCCGCTATTGTTGAAATAATAATTGAGGAGGCAATAAACCTTGGGGCCCGAACCGCAGACCCGGGTGAATTTACACAACGAGCATTTATCAACGGAAAAATGGACCTTGTTCAGGCCGAATCTGTGGCAGGAACAATACATGGATTAGGTGAAAAATGTGCTCGCCTTAATCATCGAATTATATCGGGTGAGCTAACAAAAAAATTAGAGCACATAAGAAAATCTATTGTTGATTCGTTGTCTTACGTTGAGTTTGAGCTTGATATTTCAGAAGAAGATCTATTAAGTGGTTCCGACCTGCGAATTCTTGAAAATCTTTCTTCTGTCCGAGATGAGGTTTCAAGTCTTTCAAAATCCTTTAAAGAAGGCCGCCTGTTAAACCGTGGGGCCTCTGTGGTAATAACGGGCCCGCCAAACGTTGGTAAATCAACCCTGTTTAATAGGCTGTTGAATGAAAACAAGGCAATCGTAACGCCCTTTCCGGGAACAACTCGCGATCTAATTGACGCTTCTGTCGTTTATAATGGCGTCAGTATTGTTTTTTCTGATACGGCAGGCATTCGTGATGCTGAAGAAGAAATAGAAAAAGAGGGCGTAAGGCGTGCCACAGAAAAAATTCACAGGGCAGATGTTGTTTTAAGCCTTTTTGATTTGGGGTCTCAACTGCAGCAAAAAACAACTAATGGTTCCGCTGTTGTTGTTCCTGTTTTAAATAAATGTGACTTATATAATCAAAAGCAAACATATAAAATCAAATCAAAAATAAACAACTGTGTTTATGTTTCCGCAAAAACCGGTGACGGCATTGAAAATTTGAAAAAACGCATATTGGAAGCGTTAGATGTTTCTGAAAATATATCAGACTCTGTTTTCTTAATTACCCAAAGACAATACAACGTTTCAAAAAACTGTATTCTTGCTCTTGACGGGGCAATTTCCCTGATAAAAAACAGACCTGTCCGTTTTGAGCTGTTGTCAATTGAAATCCGAGATTCTCTTGACGCAATTGATCGCATTTTAGGAAAAACAACTAGCGAAGAAATACTAAACAATGTGTTTAGCAATTTTTGTGTGGGGAAATAGGTTTCACGTGAAACATGTTTCTAATAGTTTTGATGTTATAGTTGTGGGGGGCGGCCACGCTGGAGTTGAAGCGGCGCTTGCTGTAAGTCGTCTGGGTAAAACATGCTGTGTTTTAACAATGGATAAATTGGCAGTTGGGAGAATGTCTTGTAATCCTGCTGTTGGCGGCCAGGCAAAAGGACAAATGGTTCGTGAAATTGATGCCCTGGGGGGCATTATGGGGCTTGCTGCTGATCGCTCTGGATTACAATTCAAAATTTTAAATCGCTCAAAAGGTAAGGCCGTGTGGTCTCCACGAGCACAAGTTGACAAACGAACCTATGAACAATATGTCAATGCATATATTTATTCCTCAAACAGAATCGGGGTTGTTGTGGGTGAAGCTGTTTCTCTTCAAGTAAAAAACAATTCTGTCGAGGGTGTTATATTAAGGGGGGGAGAAAAATTATTTGCTCGCTCTGTTGTTTTAACGTGTGGAACTTTTTTAAATGGGCTTGTACACGTTGGTGAAAGAAAAATTGTTGCTGGTCGCATGGGGGAGGGTGGAGCAAAAGGCATAACAGAGTTTTTGGTTTCGTTGGGTTTTTCTAGTGGGCGGTTAAAAACCGGTACGCCACCGCGCCTTGTCGCACAATCTATTAATTGGAAAAAAACAAATATTACGCTTGGGGACGAAAAACCAACGCCTTTTTCTTACCGAACCAAGGAGTTTAATCCTCCGAACATGCCGTGTTACACAACACAAACAAACGCAGATTGCCATGGCTTTATAAAAAAAGACCTTTTTCTTTCTCCAATGTTTTCTGGCGACGTTTCCGGCGTTGGGCCACGTTATTGCCCTTCTATAGAAGATAAGGTTCATCGCTTTCCCAACCGTGACTCACACATGCTTTTTCTCGAGCCAGAATGGGCGGGCTCAAATCAAATTTACACAAACGGGTTTTCTACAAGTCTTCCCGAAATAACACAGTTGAGGGCTTTACGCTGTTTACAAGGTTTAGAAAAAGTAGAGCTTTTCAGGCCCGGCTATGCTATTGAATATGATTTTTTTCCACCGGCACAATTAAGATCTTCTCTTGAGTCAAAATTTGTTTCCGGTCTGTTTTTCGCGGGACAAATAAACGGCACGTCTGGCTATGAAGAGGCTGCCGCCCAAGGTTTGGTCGCGGGCGCTAATGCTGTTAATTTTTTATCTAATAAAGAACCCCTTCTGTTTGGGAGAAACGAATCGTATATAGGCGTGTTAATTGACGACCTTGTTACAAAAGACACTCTAGAGCCTTATAGAATGTTTACTTCAAGGGCGGAATACCGAATCTTAATTCGTTATTCCAACGCCGGCGACAGGCTTGCTAAAAAAGCGCTTGAACACGGTTTAATTACAAATGAAGATTTCGAACGAATATGCGGCTTTTTTGATTTTTCAAAAGCCGTTGTCCAAAGCTTAAAATCGCCGCTTCTGCCGGAAGAAATAAACCCGGTACTTTTTCGTTTGGGAGAAAAGCCTGTTTTACAAAACACGCCTGCGCGGGATATCTTAAGGCGCCCCAGGGTAAACATCAACCATGTTCCGTCGAGATTATTAAACATAAACAAGCCCAACAACCTTTCTTCCTTTTTTACTAACGAAATGTTAATGGAGGCTGAGATTGTTATAAAATATGAGGGATACATAAAACGACAACTCAAACAGATTAACCAATTAAAAAAACTGGAGCACAAAATGATTCCTGCAGAATTTGATTATTTAAAAATCCCCAGTCTTTCTAAAGAATCAAGAGAAAAATTGAGCTTTGTTCGTCCGGAAACTCTTGGTCAGGCTTTTCGAGTTTCGGGCGTTACCCCTGCTGACGCATCTGTTTTGTCTGTTTATTTGTCCAGGTAAAAAATGGATGTTTCACGTGAAAAACTGTCTTTTCCTGATGTTCTTTATAATAAAATTAAACAGTCGGTTTATTATGAACGTCTTTTTGAAGGTTCTAGTCCCACCAATATAAAAAATTGTGCATCTGGTTTTTTATCGATATTGTTTTCTATAGGAGCGCGTCATGACAATAATGGTTTTTTAATAATAGCAGATCCGAGCGTAAGTGTGGAAAGGCTATATTTAGATGTTTATGACCTTTTGCCCGGCGATGTTTTTTTTGTTCCTCATATTGAAAAAAAGATAGGCCATCCGGGTTTTTTCGTTTCTGAGGAAGAAAAAAATTTTGAGTCTGCCTACGAGGCTGTTGTTTCAAACAACGCTCCCATAATAATATCCACAGAAAGCGCTATTAACCAGTCTGTTTTTGACCCAAAAAAAGATATTAATCAGGTTGTTTTGAAAACATCTGCTGCTGCGTCCATGGGTGAAATAGTAAAAAAACTATCGCTTTGGGATTACGAATCTGTTGACACAACCACGTCTCCAGGGTCTTTTTCTGTTCGTGGTGGCATATTGGATGTATTCCCTTTGTACTCTTCTTTGCCTGTTCGGGTTGAGTTTTTTGGTAATATAATCGAATCTATACGTGCCTTTAATCCCGTTACGCAACTTTCTGTCTCTGTTTTGGAAGAATTTTTTCTTTGTGTTCCTTCGGGGTTTAGTAAAAAAGAAAAAATTTCATTTTGTGAGCTAATAGCTCGTTCTAAAAAACGAAAATATTATATAAAAAAAACATACGGTGGTTTCTCTGTTGCAAACAATCCTGGTTTTTTAGGCACAGGTGCGTCTGTTGATTGCTCGTCGGATAAAACAAACACATTATCAAAAGAGGGTGGTTTTAGTGTTTATGTTTTCGCATCTGGGAATCTTCAAAAAACAAAACTAAAAGAGCGGTTCGGCGACTTTTCCCTTGTATCAAAGCCGTTGCGACGCGGATTTGTTTCCAAGCGCTTAAATTTAGCTGTTTTAGGTTATGAAGATCTAAAGCTGGCCCGACCACCCGCCTTTTCTCCTGTGGTGCAAAATTCCGCTTCTTCTTTAGAGTTTGGCCTGGCGAATGTTGGTTGGGGAGAACACGTTGTGCATGAAGAATACGGCGTTGGTAAATATGTGGGGTTGTCTTTCGTCGGCAAAAAAGAAAGTCAACAGGACAGCGTTGCAATCGAATTTGCTGGCGGCGGCATTGTCAATGTTGCTTTAGACTGTTTTGATAAAATTCATAAATACACCCCGGCGGGAGAGAGCAGCATAAAGCTTTCTCGCCTTGGTTCTGGTGCGTGGAAAAATAAGCTTTCTCGGGCAAAAAAGTCTGTGGGTGTTGTTGTTGATGATTTAATTAAAGTTTATTCTTCTCGTCAACAGCCTCGTGGATATTGTTATACGAATGATAATGAATTTGTGGATTATTTAGCGAATTCTTTTTCTTTTGAAGAAACATTAGATCAAACAAAAACAATTAAAGAGATTCTTGTTGATTTAAACAAGCCAAACCCAATGGATCGCATTGTTTTGGGGGATGTTGGGTTTGGAAAGACGGAGGTTGCCCTTCGCGCCGCAATGAAGGTTGTTGCTGGTGGGAGACAGGTTTTTTTTCTCGCCCCAACCACAATCTTGGCCGATCAACATTTTATTACAGCTAAAACGCGCCTTGGAGGGTTGGGCGTAAACGTTTCTTTGCTCTCTCGCTTCCGGTCAAAGAAAGAACAGTTGTCTGTTCTTGAAAAAATTAAGAATAAAAACGTTGATCTCATAATTGGCACACACAGGTTGCTCTCTAAAGATGTTGTTACAAAAAACCTGGGATTGCTCATAATAGATGAAGAACATCGTTTTGGGGTAAAACATAAGGAGCGGCTTCGTATTTTAAAAAAAGAAGTGGATACTTTAACTCTTACAGCAACGCCCATTCCGAGAACGTTACAACAGTCGCTTGTTGGGGTTCGTGATATTAGCCGGATTAATACGCCGCCCCAAGAAAGATTACCTATTAAAACAAATATTCAATATTTTTCTTGGACTGCCGTTAAGCAACAAATAAAAAGAGAGACGCGTCGTGGTGGACAGGTATACTTTTTACATAACAACATTCAGTCTCTTCCTTTTGTCGTTAATAAAATAAAGGGTTTCTTTCCAAGCCTTGTTGTTGTTGGGGCTCACGGTTCTATGCCCAGCAAAGATTTAGAAAACACTGTTTTATCTTTTTTTGATGGCGGGGTTGATGTCCTTGTTTGTACAACTATTATCGAGTCTGGATTAGATGTAACGAACGCCAATACTGTTATTATTAATGATTCTCACCGGCTTGGACTTGCTCAGCTTTATCAAATTCGCGGTCGTGTTGGTCGGGGTAGCGTGCAGGCGTACTGTTGGTTGTTGGTGCCCAATAAAAAGCTTAATGAAAACGCTAGAAAAAGACTTAAAGCTGTTGAGCATTATTCTGCCCTTGGTTCTGGGTATCAAATTGCTCTTAAAGATTTAGAAATAAGGGGCGCTGGAAGTTTGTTTGGGTATGATCAAAGTGGGCACGTAAACCAAATTGGCTACGACATGTATTGCAAAATTCTTAAACAGTGTGTGGATAAAAAGTTGCGGCCTGAAGAAAAAGCCCTTCTGGTTCCCCGTATTGTTTTTGATGGGTCTGCGTATTTTTCTGAAACCTATATTCCTTTGGCTCAAGACAGGGTTTTCTATTATCAGCGCCTTTCCGTTGCTCGCGGTGCTGTTGAGGTAGAGGCCGTTAAAAAAGAACTGCTTGATCGTTTTGGTGAGCTTCCTCTTTTTTCTAATAATGTTATATCTATTGCAAAAATTCGTGAGTTTTTTGTAGGATGTGGGGTGAAAAAAATATACATACGTGACAATTCTGTAAAAATTTGTTTTTCTGATTTACAAAAAGGGGAAGACTTTGATTTGACGCCCTTACAAAACAAACTGTCTTCAACAGGTTGGGTTTTTCGTTTTGGAAATAAAAAGGGATTTTTTGCTTTGGTTGAAACCGGTTCTTTTAATGACGCTTTTTCCTTTTTAACAGACCTTGCCGGTTTGGTTCCGTCAAAAACCGGGGCTTAATGTTTTGGTTTCTTTGCAAAAACCTTTCTTTGTTTTAATCTTTCTTTTTATTGGTTGCGACAAACCTTCAAACGGTTTAGCCGTTCTTGCAAAAGTAGAAAATGCAGAACTGTTGGAGAAAGATCTTTCGTCCGACCCCACAAACAGTAAAACAAAAATCGACCAGTTGGTTAACCAGTGGGTTTCCGATGAGATTCTTTTTAATAGCGCTGTTAAATACGGTTTTAACAACGATATCGATTTAAACTTTTCTTCTAAAAAATACGTTCGGAAATTAGTGGGACAACGTTATTTGAAAACAGTTGTGGGACGGGATCTTGCTGTTTCTAACGATGAGGTTGTTGAATATTATAAAAACAATCTTGACAGTTTCAAAAGAACAAAAAAAGAGGCAAAGGTTTATCACTTCTTTGCTGACAACAAAAAAGAAGCTTTGGAAATTGTTCGCGTTCTTGGGGTTAAGGGAAAAAAGCAGGAAAAAAATGAACTTTTTGTAAAACTCGGCATTCACCCTGTAGTTGTTAGAAGCGGTTCTGTTCTTCCTGAACTAGAAAAAACGTTATTTTTAAAAACATCTAAAAAAAGATTGTGGGGACCTGTTAAAAGTCTTTTTGGATATCATGTTTTGTTTGTTTTAGAAAGATATGAACCTGGGTCTGTTATTATGTTGGAAGAAGTTTATGATGAAGTTTTTCAACGTGTTTTTCAACAAAAATTTGCCTTAAAATCTTTACACGTTCTGGATAGTTTACGTAGCCAGACACCTTATGTTATTAACTAATTATATGAAAAAAATAAATACTCTTGTCATAGTTTTTTGTTCTTTTCTTTACTCTGAAGACAAAGAAACCTCTGTTTTTGTTGATGGGGTTGCTGCAATTGTTGGAGAACACATTATCTTAAAAAGCGATGTTGCTCAACTGGTAAACGTCGCCGCAGCACAACAAAGGCTGAACCCGTCTACAGACATGGAAAAATTATTAATGCTTCAACAGAACACGGTTCGTTCAATCGTAGATCAAAAAATTATGCTTGAAATGGCCGCTGTTGATTCGATTGTCGTGGAAGATAAAGAGGTAGACATGGCCCTAGACCAACAAATTGAAATGTTTGTTTCTCAATCTGGGTCCGAAGAAAGGGCAGAAGAAACGCTGGGGCAATCTTTAAAGTCTTTTCGCCGGGAATTTTGGTATGAAATGAGGGACCGCCTAACAACCGAAAGATATCAACAAACGTTGATCAACAAAATAAACGTGAATCGTGATGATGTTGAAAGCTTTTTTATTACCTATAAAGACAGCCTGCCTTTGTTTCCGTCTTTAATTAAAACTCGCCATCTTTTGATTCCCATTGTTGCTGGTGAAGAAAGCAGTAATGCTGCATATGAGACCCTGGTTGAAATTAAAAAACAAATTCTTGATGGTGGCTCTTTTGAAGGGTTGGCTAGGCTTCACTCGCAGGACCCGGGAAGCCGACAAAATGGCGGCTCTTTGGGATATGTTCGCAGGGGGTCTCTTGTTCCCGAGTTTGAATCTGTTGCTTTTTCGCAAAATGTCGGCGTTGTTAGTGATATTATTAAAACGCAATTTGGTTATCATGTTGTTGAAACAGAGGAAAAGCTTGGGGATAAAATCAAGGTTCGTCATATTTTGCTTATCCCAAAAATTTCAGAAGAGGATGAGTCCAAAGCTTATCGCTTTGCTTTAACGCTGAAAGACTCCGCTTCTTCTCTTGCTGATTTTAAGAGGCTTGTATTTTCTCATTCCACAGATAAACAAACAAGGGAAATTGGGGGAGATTTGGGTTGGATTAATCCCAACAACTCACCTATTCCCGAACTTTCGCAAATTTTTAGTTTATTAGAAATCGGAACGTGTAGTCTTCCGGTACAAACAGAACAAGGATATCATTTATTCTGGGTTGATTCTTTTCGAGAGGGGGGAAAACCAAGCCTTTCCACCCATTGGCCGGAGATAGAGAACATGGCTTTAAACTATAAACGCTCTCAGTGGTATGAGGGTTGGATCTCAAAAGCCCGCGAAAGGTTTTTTATTCAAATAAAAGCCTGGTAGGTTTCCACAAATCTTTTAACATTTTCTTAACAAAACTCGCAGCTTTAATTACAAAGTAAAAAAATAAATATTTTTCCTTCTCTTTTCTTTCTTTGTCCACAATTTTATTCTTTTTATCCACTTCATCTTTTTCTTTAATAGGAGTAGTAAAAATTTTGTATTAACTGGCTTTATTCTCTTTGGTCAACAAACTTATGCACACTATCCACATAGTATATAAATAATAGATTTTCTAATTAAACTAATCTTATATAATATATAGAGTTAAAGGTGTGCAAATTTTCTTGTCTAAAGACACCTTTTTCGCTAACATCTCAAGCTTTATTAAAGCAATTAATTTTAGGTTTATAACAATTTTAAACGGACAACGAAATGCGGATTACAACATCATCTGAAGAACTACTTAAAACACTTCAAAAGCTTTCTAAGGGAACACCCGCAAGATCAACACTTCCTATTTTAAGCTGCGTATTATTTGAAGTTGATAATGACGGGGTTTCTTTGCGCACAACAGACCTAGAAATCACCATAAGCACCAAGCTCGAAGCAAGCATTGAAGAGCCAGGATCGGCTGCTGTTCCACTGCAAACGCTCATGGACATCACCAACGAAATGCAAGACACTCGCATTACGTTGTCAGTAGATAATAACCTTAAGATTGAACTTGTAACAAATACAGGCACATACGACCTAATGGGAAAACCCGTTGAGGAATTTCCTGCTCTTCCTGATGTGAACAATCGCAAAGCAAGCGGAATAGATTCAAACTCGCTCAGAGAAATAATTAGAACGACAACGTTTGCGATCAGCAAAGACGAACTAAAACCTGCTTTAACAGGTGTGCTTTTTCGATTTGAAGAGAAAAAACTAACCACAGTAGCAACAGACGGCCATAGGCTCGTGCGTTATATACAAAAAGATTTTGAAGGTAAAGACTTTGCGGGGGACATAATAATACCAAGAAAATTTTTAAACCTAATGAACTCGTTACTGGCGTCCGATGAAAACGTTCAAATTTGGATGGGAGACAACAGTTTAACAGCAAGCGTTGGCAGCGATACTATTTTTACCCGAATTATAGATGAAAGGTTTCCTGATTTTGAAAGCGTAATACCGACGGATAACGACAAAGAACTTTTAGTAGAAAGAGAGGCTTTGTTAAGCGCGGTAAAAAGAGTTTCAATTTTTTCCAACCGCTCTACACACCAGATAGCCCTTGATGTTGCTGAAGACAAAACAACCGTAAGAACGGAAGATCCAGAAAAAGCATCAAAAGCCAAAGAAGAAATTCCCTCAAAACTTACAGGGGAAAGCGTAACCGTGGGTTACAACGCTGCTTATTTGAAAGACATCTTGATGCATTTGAAAACAAAAAATATAGTTCTTCATCTAAAAACAGCTATAAGCGCATGCTTGGTTTTTCCAGACACCCAAGGACCAAACAACGAAATTACCATGCTGTTGATGCCTATTAGGCTTAACGATTAAAAGGTAAAAAAATCCACAACCAAACAGAAAAAACACGTTTCAATGCCACACATTGAGACAGTTGAAATACAAAACTATAGAAACCACGACCACGTTCAGCTTGCTTTCAAAAAAGGAATTAATGTGATCTGGGGAGAAAACGGTTCTGGAAAAACAGCGGCGCTGGAGGCAGTTTATACTCTTTCTATGGGAAGGAGTTTTCGCACCCGAAACCACAAAGAAACGTTAAAAGAAAACGCAAGTAAATCTTTCTTAAGGGGCACCTTTAATACAAACAACGCCGTGCGGGAAATTAAGCTAAATCATTTGTCGACCGGACAGAGACGTTTTTTTATCAACGGCACATCCATAAAAAAAACAATGGATTTGATAGGTAAAACGCCGATTGTTTTATTGTCCCCAGAAGAACAAATCATAACAAAAGGTTCACCTGGAGACAGACGCGATTATTTCAATAAAATTTTATCAATCATCTCAAGGGAGTATTTAAAAACACTGCTTATATATCAAAGGCTTATAAAACAACGCAACTTTGCACTTCGGGAAACACGTAAAAGCCACACAAACCACGCAGCAATAATCGCATGGAACGAACCAGTTGTTTCTACGGGAAAAAAAACTCTGGAAACTAAAAACCGACTTGAAAGCTCATTAAGCTCAGACATTGTGAAAGGCCGGACAATAGCAGGCCCACACAGAGACGAATATTGTTTTACCTTTAACGGCAGGTTATTGAGAAATTTTGGATCACAGGGAGAGCACAAGCTTGCTCTTGTTCTTATAAAAATGGCAGAGATAAACACAATAAAAACGGCGACAGGAAAAACCCCTATTTTAATGCTTGATGATTTTTTTGCGAAGTTAGATTTTCAAAGAGCCGACGGAGCGCTGTCTTTATTGAACGGAGAACACCAAACAATTATAACAACAACAGATATTGTAGACATTGAAAAGCACGGGATTGATTTAAAGTCTGAAAACAACACCTCTTTACACATGGAAAGAACATGCAAAGCTTAAAACAGGTACTAAATATTTATCTCCACAAGGCGGGGCTGGCAAAAGGCGTAGCACAAAACACAGCAATATCTGTTTGGCCAGACGTTGTTGGAGAAAAAATATCAGAAAACACAAAACCAGAAAGCGTGGAACACGGAACGCTAACTATAAGAACAACAACGCCGGCCTGGCGGCAAGAGCTCCAGTTTCAAAAACAAGACATAATAATGAAACTAAATAAACGTATTGGTAAAAAGGCAATAAAGGACATTATTTTTTTATGATAAAAAAAGAACAACCCACACAGTACAGCGCAGAAAAAATACAGGTCTTAAAAGGCCTTGAAGCTGTGCGAAAACGACCCGCTATGTATATAGGTGACGTTGGAAAACGCGGACTTCACCACTTGATATATGAAGTTGTAGACAACAGCGTAGACGAAGCGCTGGCCGGGCACTGTTCTAAAATACACGTCGAATTTAATATGGACGGAAGCGTTTCAATTGAAGATAACGGTAGAGGAATACCTATAGATATTCATAAAACAGAAAAAAAACCAGCTCTTGAAGTTGTCATGACGGTATTGCACGCGGGAGGAAAATTTGATAAAGGCTCATATAAGGTTTCAGGCGGACTGCACGGCGTAGGCGTTTCGGTTGTAAACGCCCTGTCTGAATGGTTAGAAGCAGAAGTTCACAGAGAAGGGCAAATACACAAACAAAGATACGAGCGGGGAAACACAAAAACAAAAATTGAAATAATAGGAAAGACAAAAAAGACCGGTACAAAAATCACATTTATGCCCGACGAAGAAATCTTTAACGTAAGAGATTGGGATTTTGATCTTATTGCAGACCGCCTAAGAGAGCTGGCATATCTTAATAGCGGGTTAGAAATTTCTCTTGTTGATACAGCCGGCGAAGAAGAAAGAAAAGAAACATTCAAGTTTAAAGGGGGGCTTTCTGACTTTATCAAATTTTTGGACAGCTCCACCAACTCTTTACACAATAAAGTCATTACAATACACAAAGAAAGCGGGGAAGCACCACTTGATGTTGCCATGCGATATAATGATGGTTATTCAGAAAACATTTTATCTTTTGTAAACAACATAAACACAATAGAAGGCGGAACCCACATGTCGGGTTTTAGATCCGCCCTTACGAGAGGCCTTAATTCTTACGGGAACAAAAACAACCTTATAAAAGGAATTAAGGGAGAGAAAATTACTCTAAGCGGAGAAGATTTCAGAGAGGGGTTAACAGCTGTTGTTTCAATAAGGGTGGCAGAGCCACAGTTTGAGGGTCAAACAAAAACCAAACTTGGAAACGGTGAAATAAAAGGAATTGTTGACGCTATAGTTTATGAGGGGATACAAGAATTTTTAGAACAAAACCCATCTATTGCAAAGAGGGTTATAGGCAAAGCGCTGATGTCCCATAGAAGCCGAGAGGCTGCTAGAAAAGCCAGGGATTTAATCCGCAGAAAAAGCGCACTTGAGGGCGGCTCTCTCCCCGGAAAACTGGCGGACTGTTCAAACAAAGACCCGGAAATGTGTGAAATTTATCTTGTTGAGGGTGACTCTGCAGGCGGATCTGCAAAACAAGGCAGAGACAGACGCTTTCAGGCGATTCTGCCGCTAAGGGGTAAAGTAATAAACGCAGAAAAAGCAAGAATAGATAAATTATTGTCAAACAATGAAATTCAAACAATTATTACTGCATTGGGCACCGGTTTTGGCGGAGACGGGGAAGACGGAGAAGAAGGAGATCAAAAGAAAAACGCAGCGGATTTTGACATTGAAAGACTTCGATACCATAAGATTATAATTATGACTGACGCAGATGTTGATGGCAGCCACATTAGAACATTATTGCTAACGTTTCTTTATCGCAAAATGCCCCAACTTATTACCAACGGAAATGTATATGTTGCACAACCGCCCTTATATAGACTAAAACAAGGAAAAAAGAGTGTATATGTATATAATGAAGATGAGCAAAAAACGCTTCTCGAACGCATGAGAAAAGACAATAAAACAACCAAAATAGACATTCAGAGATATAAAGGTTTGGGCGAAATGAACCCCGACCAGCTTTGGTCAACAACAATGGATCCGGAAAAAAGGACCCTATTGCTTGTAACCGTTGAAGATGCAGCTGAGGCTGCAAAAACATTTACAGACTTAATGGGTAGCGACGTTGAAGCCCGTCGATCATTTATTGAAGCAAATGCACTGTTTGTTGGAAACCTGGACATTTAAAAAGACAGAAAGAGAAATATGGATTTATCGAGAGACAATATAGTAAAACTAGATATCGTTGACGAAATGCGCGACAGCTATCTTAATTATTCAATGTCAGTTATTGTATCCCGGGCGCTGCCCGACGTAAGAGACGGGTTAAAACCGGTACACAGAAGAATACTGTTTGGCATGAGTGAATTAGGCGTTGGGTGGAATAGGCCATATAAAAAATCAGCCCGAATTGTTGGCGACGTTCTCGGTAAATACCACCCACATGGCGACTCCTCTGTGTATGACGCTTTGGTAAGAATGGCACAGGATTTTGCCATGAGATATGAACTTGTAGACGGACAAGGAAACTTCGGCTCAGTTGATGGAGACAGAGCGGCCGCCATGAGATATACAGAAGCACGCATGACAAGGCTTGGCAGCGAAACGATGATAGACCTAGAGAAGAAAACAGTTGACTGGCAGCTAAACTTTGACGAGTCAATGAAAGAACCCACTGTTTTGCCAACAACGTTTCCAGCGTTGCTCGTTAACGGATCAGAAGGAATAGCTGTGGGCATGGCTACAAAAATACCCCCACACAACCTAACAGAAATTGTTAATGCTATTATTGCGCTAATTGAAAACCCAGAACTTGAAACAAGTGAATTGCTGAAAATTGTTACAGGACCAGATTTTCCAACAGGTGCAATAATCATGGGTTATGAAGGAATAAAAAACGCATATGAAACAGGAAGAGGAAAAGTTATTGTTCGTGCCCGGGCGTCAATTGAAAGCGATAGTCGGGGCCGTTCAAGCATTATTGTAAGCGAGCTTCCATATCAAGTAAACAAGGCAAATCTAATCGAAAAAATAGCAGACCATGTACGAAATAAAAAAATTGAAGGCATAAGAGACATAAGAGACGAGTCAGATAAAGACGGTATTAGGGTTGTAATTGAAACAAAAAAAGATGCAATACCTGAAGTTATTTTAAACCAGCTTTATAAATACACACAGCTCCAAGACACGTTTGGGGTTATTTTGCTTGCCTTAGTAAATGGCGCGCCAAAACTTCTAACATTAAAAGAAACGCTTGCACATTTTATTAGCTTTAGACATGAAATTGTTGTTAGGCGCACGCAGTTTGAGCTGGATGAAGCAGAGGCAAAGGCTCACATATTAGAAGGATTAAAAATAGCACTAGACAATATAGACGAAGCTATAGAACTGATCAAAGCAAGTAAAGACCCAAGCTCGGCAAAAGAAGGACTGATTAACCAATTTGATCTTTCAGAAAAACAAGCACAAGCAATTTTAGATATGCGACTACAAAGACTTACAAGCCTCGAAGTAAATAAAATAGTTGAACAGTATAAAGAAATAATAAAAACAATCGTAAAATTAAAAGGAATTTTGGAAAGCCGTTCTCAACGAATGGATATCATTAAACACGAATTAGAAGACGTTCGAGAAAGATTTGGCGATGAAAGAAGAACGGAAATTCTGCCTTTTGGAGCAGATGTCTCCCTAGAGGACATGATAGTTGAAGAAGACGTTGTAATAACCATTACACATAGCGGTTATATAAAGCGCACACCAGTAACGACATATAGAAGTCAACGACGAGGCGGACGAGGAATAAAGGGGGCGCTATCTAAAGATACAGATTTTGTAGAAAATTTATTTATAGTAAACACACACAGCTATCTTTTGTTTTTCACTGACAAAGGAAAGTGTTATTGGTTAAAAGCCTATGATATACCACAAGGCGGCAGAGCAACATTGGGCCGCGCAGTTGTTAATTTAATTGGCTGTGAGCCGGGAGAAAAAGTTGAAGCGTTTGTTAACGTGAAAAGCTTTGATGAACAACACTATATTGCAATGGCAACACAAAAAGGGATAGTTAAAAAAACGGTTCTATCTGCTTATAGCAAACCGAGAAAAGGCGGAATTTACGCCGTTGAAATACGTGATGGAGACAGGCTGATAGAAGCAAAAATAACCGACGGTGAAAACGATATTCTATTAGGCACCAAGGAAGGAAAATCAATTCGTTTTTCAGAAAAAAACGTACGACCAACAGGACGAAAAACGATGGGCGTTAAAGGAATAACCCTAAGCTCAAAAACAGACGAAGTTGTAGGAATGCTGGTAGTTAAAAGGGAAGGAACAATCTTGGTTGCAACGGAAAAGGGTCTTGGAAAAAGAACGGACGTAATTCAATACAGAACACAAATGCGCGGAGGCAAAGGAGTAATGACAATGCGCGTTACAGAAAAAACAGGAAAAATGAAAGCTATAATGGAAGTTGTAGACACAGATGATTTGGTTGTAATAACAGACCAAGGCGTTTTAATGCGACAACCCATTTCGTCAATAAGAACCATTGGGCGAGTAACCCAAGGCGTAAAATTAGTTAAGTTAGACGAAGGAACAACAATTTCATCTATAAGTCGGGTAATCCACGAAGACGACGAAAACGAGGAAGAAATAGACGAACAACTCGAAACAAAAACCCCCGAAGAAACACCACCAGAAGATGTGCCTCAATAGCAGTATTTGTAAAAACATTTTACGGATACAGGAAAAAATACTAAAAGCTCAAGAAAAAACAGGTCAAAATCAACCAGTAACAATCGTTGGAGTTACTAAAACACACCCGCCAGAAACAATCTCGCTTGCAATTGCAGCCGGGTTGACACATATTGGAGAAAATAGAGTTCAAGAAGCTGAAAATAAATTTTTTAAAAATGAAAACACCAAAAGCGTTATTAAACATATGATTGGTCACCTCCAATCGAATAAAGTCAAAAAAGCTGTCAATTTATTTGACAGGATAGACGCAGTTGATTCATTAAAACTCGCAGAAAACATTAGTAAAAACGCACAAAAACTAAATAAAACAATACCCGTTTTGCTTGAAATAAACATGAGCGAAGAAAACCAAAAGCACGGCTTTGATAAAAAAGAAATAGATAATGTTTTAGCCTGTTTAGAAAAGAAAAACTTAAAGGTAGAAGGATTAATGACAATTGGACCTAACACAAATAATGAACAAAAAATCAGAGCAGCCTTTTCAGGGTTAAAAAGAATACTGGATAGAATTAATCTACAACTTCCCTCAGGCCACACAAGCCTGACGACACTTTCCATGGGTATGAGTGGAGATTATTTAATTGGTGTAGAAGAAGGAAGTACAATGGTTAGAATAGGAACAGCTATCTTTGGCGCCAGACAAATATATTTATAAAAAGATTTTTAACCATACTGTAGCTGATATATAAGCAAAGTTAGCGGCCAGCTAAAGAGGTCGCTATTTCTGCCCCGAGTTTTATATTATTAAGAGCTAAAGAAATATTTGCCTTTAAACATTTTCCACAAGAAAGATCAACAATTGTTTTTAATAAAAAAGGCGTAACATCTTTACCTGATATTTTATTTTTAACTGCCAGCTTTAAAGCAGAATTCAAATAACCCTCTATTTCCTTTTTTGATATTTCATCTTTTTTTCTTATTGGGTTTGCGATTAAGAAGGCAGAATTAATTTTAAGCGCTCGCGATGTTTTATATTGTTTTATTATTTCTTCAACAGATTTTACATGGTTATTAAGCTTTAAACCTGTGGCGCGAGAATAAAAACCCGGAAATTCTTTTGTTTTAAATCCAATAACCGGAACACCGAAAGACTCGAGAGCCTCAAGGGTTTTTGGAAGATCAAGAATAGATTTTGCACCAGCAGACACAACAATTATAGGAACGTTGCTTAGGGTCATTAAGTCTTGAGACATGTCCATGTTTTTTGAATAATTATGGTGAACACCGCCTATCCCCCCGGTGGAAAAAACATTTATACCGGCCAAAAATGCCAAATGCATCGTAGCAGAAACAGTCGTTGCTCCAGATTTCTTTTCAGAAACAATAGCCCCTAAATCTCGAAGAGAAGTTTTGTGTACGCTCGGATTATTACAAACAAACTCTAAATCTTTTTCATCAAGACCTATTTTTATTTTTCCGTTTATAATAGCAATCGTAGCTGGGACGACCCCCAGGTTAATTAAGAAATCCGTCGAATTCTTCGCAAAGGCAAGATTTTCAGGAAAAGGCATGCCGTGAGCCAAAATTGTAGACTCCATAGCTAATACAGGTCCGTTCTTTTTGAGAGCCCTTTTTACATCCGGATGAATTAAAAAACTGTTAATGGTCACAGTTAAAGTTATCAGCGCCGGACATAATAATTAGCATTAATTTCAAACCTTTAAGATGGAAAATAAAAACGAGCAAAAAATAATATTTAGAGCAATAATAAACAGAAGCCGGGCAAACAAACAATGTTATCGAGCATAAAAAATTTTATTTTACCAAAAGATAAAAAAATCTCAAAAGAAGTCTTCACATTAGCCCTTCCTGTAATTATAAGCAATTTAAGCAGAGTAATGATGAGCATTTTCGACGTGGCCATGGTAGGGCGTCTTGGCGCGGAGGCGCTGGCCGCGACAGGAATGGGCGCCATGCTGTTGTGGGGGGCCCTTAGCCTGGTGTTGGGAATTCGTACGGCCGTTCAAACGCTGTCTTCTCGGCGCTTGGGTCAAAAGATTTATCATGAAGCAGGAACGGCATTTCACAACGGATTGATCATGGCCACCGTATACGCACTGCCGATGTCATTGGCGGGCTGGCTTCTGGCAAAAGACCTGATACCGTTTTTTATATCAGACACAATTGCCACCCCACTGGCTATTAAATACACCTCAATTGTATTTTTGAGCTTACTCTTTTCTGCATACAGTTTTGTTTTTCAAGGGTTTTATACCGGTATTGAAAAAACAAAAACACATATGATTGTCACCGTTTCAAGTAACGTTTTAAACGTATATTTAAACGCAGGTCTTATATATGGATCAAGCGGACTGCAAACGTTTTTCACTGATACAGCACCCGCGCTATCTTTTTTATACCCACTTTGGCAATGGATCGAATTCCCGGCGCTAGGAGTAAAAGGTGCAGCCCTGGCAACGCTGATTGCATCAACATGGATGGCTGTTCATTATTTTATATTTCTGTTTTCAAAAGAGATTAAACACCGTTTTGCTGTTTTTAAATTTTCCATGGATACAACTATGATGAAAAGACAACTAAAGCTCGCAGTGCCACAAGGATTTCAAGAAATGATCATAGCGATTGGATGGTCCATGTTTTACAAGATCGTAGGCATGATTGGATTAATCGAGCTGGCAACCACACAACTGCTTTTTACTATAATGCACGCATCTTTCATGCCGGCGCTAGGAGTTGGACAGGCGTGCTCGACGCTGGTCAGCAAATATATGGGAGAGAAAAGGGTAGATAAATCAGAAACAAGTATTAAAGAATCCATACGACTAGCAGAATATATAATGGGAGCAATGGGGATAAGCTTTATCCTTTTTCCTAAAATGTATTTGTATATATTTACAAATGACCCAGAAATAATTCGTCTGGGCGTATTTGGTTTAAGAATGATAGGTGCCGTTCAATTTTTAGATGCCATAGGTTTTGTTCTCTGGTTTGCCCTTGCTGGAGCAGGAAACACAATTTTCCCGGCTATGGTTGAATCTGTGTTAACATGGTTTATAATTGTGTTGGGCAGTTATGTTTTTGGGGTAAAAATGGCGATAGGTTTTACTGCCCCATGGGTGCTTTTTCCAGTTTATATGGCTCTGTTTGCAGGAACGATGGTTTGGAAAATAAGAAAAGGAGACTGGAAAGAGATAAGGGTCTAGAATGGACATTGAAACTTTGAAAAAAACAAAATGAATTTAAAAATAGAATTAAAACGTCTTTTTTGTGTGGGCCCCATTGGTTTTGTGATAACTATAATTCTATGGTTTGGAGCCATTAAGCTTGAAAATGCAATGGATATTCCAAAAATGATTATAAATCCAATATTCAAAAATTTCCTGATTATAATATTTTTAATTGATGCTGTGTATTTATTTTTAGGAAGCCAACTAACATTAAAACCAAAAGAAAGAGGAAAGGTATTAATTACACACGGACCATTTAGATATATACGCCACCCAATATATAGCGCGATTATTTTTTCTGGATCAGGAATTATGGCAGTGTGGAATGAGTCGTGGAGTGTTTTAGTGTTTGTATTGCCGCTTTCGCTTTTTTGGGCTTGGTTGGTACAAAAGGAAGAAAATTATATGATAACTATATTTGGCAAACAATACGAAGAATATCAAGAAAAAACAGGACAGTTTTTACCCTCTTGGAAAGCGCTCAAAAAAGAATCAAAAGAATAAAGTATAAAACCTATAATGATGAATCTGTTTTGTAAATTCCTGCCCCTAAAAATGAAAAGGAAAACCACTATTAATAATTAAAAAAGGAAATGTATTATGAACTTGTTTAATACACGAATTTATTTATTAACGTTAATACTAGGAATAGCAATGGGAAAAAATCAAAATAATGGTTTTGAATATGTTCAGTCTTCGGGCGGGGTTGAAGAGTACACAATGAAATCAAACGATTTATCTATTTTACTGATGGAAGACCACTCAGCGCCGGTTGCAACTTTTATGGTAACCTACCATGTTGGTTCCAGGAATGAAGCCGTTGGACACACAGGCTCAACCCACCTGTTGGAACACATGATGTTTAAAGGGTCACGAAATTTTAATAAAAAACGTAATACCGCAATTTGGACCGTATTGCAAAACGTTGGGGCCCGAATAAACGCCACAACCTGGCTGGACAGAACAAATTATTTTGAACTATTACCCAGCGAACATCTAGAAACGGCTATCGCAATCGAAGCAGATAGAATGAGAAACGCTTTTTTGCGCGATGAAGATCGACAACCGGAAATGACGGTGGTGCGAAACGAATTTGAACGGGGAGAAAACGATCCTTTTGATGCGTTGGATAAAAATATTTGGGCAACGGCATACCAGGCTCATCCATATCACCACTCAACAATTGGATGGCGATCAGATATAGAAAACGTGTCAACTGAACGGCTGCGCGAATTTTATAATACTTACTATTGGCCAAACAACGCTACTGTCACAATTATAGGCGATTTTGAAAAACAAGAAGCCCTAAAGTTGATTAAAAAATATTTTGGGAAACATAAAAAAAGTAAACATGAAATCCCGGAAATGTATACAACAGAACCAAAACAAGAAGGGCCCAGAAGACTTTCAATCAATCGAAGCGGAGAAACGGGAATTGTAGGAATTGCCCACAAGTCTCCGGAAGGATTAGAAGAAGACACATATTCGCTTCATATTTTATCAAAAATTCTTGGGGGAGGTAAATCCAGCCGTTTATATAGAAAGATTGTTGACAAAGGGCTGGCAACAGGCTTATTTATGTGGGATTTTCCTTTTAAGGACAACGGTCTTTTTATTACATATGTTTTCATGACACCCGGAACAGATCACAGTAAGGTTGAAAACCTGGTGCTTGAAGAATATGAAAATATAAAACAAAACGGAGTTTTGAAGTCTGAAGTTGAAAGAGCTAAAGCACAAATTCGATCTGAAATGGCGTTTAGCAGAGACGGGTCTTATTCAATAGCATCAGCTTTAAACGAATCCATTGCAATTGGCGATTGGAAATTTTATACAACATATAATGAAAAAATTTCTTCGGTAAAAAAAGAAGATATTAAAAACGCAGCTAATAAATACTTAAAAGAAGATCAAAGCACAACGGGTTATTTTATTCCAGAATCAAACGGTGAAGAAAGCAATCATGTTGGTGCAAAAAAAGTTCACCAACCCCTTAATTATAGTTCTAAAAAAACCGCAGAAACAAATGTGTCTGCACGCACAACAACAGGGATTAAAAAATCAAACAAAAAGGCATCAATAGCCAAACAGATCGTTACATCAAAACCTTTACCAGGGATAGAATTAAAAACCCTAAAGACATCTGTAAAAGATGTTGTTACAATAACAGGCAGCATGCTTGGGGGCGATGAGTTTAGTCCGGAAAAAAACAAATCAATTGCAGAACTAACAGCAGAAATGCTTGGCGAAGGAACAAAAACGCAAAATAAATTTGAAATAAGCGAAAGATTAGAATCTGTTGGAGCCAGCCTAAATTTTTCAAGCGATAAACATAGAGTTAGGTTTAATGCCCGATGTATGAAAAAGGACGTTCCTTTGGTTGTTGAGCTATTAGGGGAACAGTTAAGAACCCCTGCCTTCAATGAGACAGACCTTGAGAATTTGCAGAAACGACTAATAGGAAGCTTGAAAAGATCTAAACAAAATACAAGAACAAGAGCAAGTGGAGAATTCAAAAGAACTTTATACCCGAAAAAACACCCAAACTATTCAAGTGAAATAGATGATATAATAGCAGATGTTAAAAAAGTATCAAGGAAAAATTTAAAATCGTTTCATGAAACGAATTATGGTTTGGGAAATATGCGCATTGTAGTGGTTGGAGATGTAGACAACAACGCAATATCTAAAGCACTCAAACACGCTTTTAAAGATTGGAAGAAATCGAAATTATTTATCCCAGACCTCACACTGTCAGCTAATGACACTGGTCCGAAAACACACTACGTAACCGTGAAAGACAAAACAAGCGTAGATATGTTTATGGGCGTACCGATTGGAATAGACAATACACATGAAGATTATTATTCGCTTATGGTTGCAAATTATATTTTAGGTGGAAATTTTGCCGCACGTCTTATGCAAACAGTAAGGGACAAAATGGGGTTAACATACGGTGTGTATTCCAGCATTAGAGGAGCAAGCAATGGTAGCGATGGCTATTGGAGCGTATGGGGGACTTTTGCGCCCGAGATGTTAAAGAAAGGAAAACAAGCCGTTGCAGATCAAGTTAATGGTTGGGTGAGGGGCATAACTGACGACGAATTGAGCGCAAAAAAAGAAACAATAACAGGTTCATATAAAGTTGGATTAGCAACGACAGGAGGGCTGGCAGGACAAATCATAAGAAACGCTGAAAAAGGATATGATGATTCAATGCTGGATGAGTATCCAAGCATAATTCAAAAATTAACACTTAAACAAATTAATGAAGCGATTAAAAAATACATTAATCCCGAAAAATTGGTTATTGTTGCAGCGGGATCAATTGATAAAGACGGACAGCCCCTAAAAGAACAATAAGCTATAATGTTTAATGTTAGGCCGTAGAAATAGCCGTCCACCCATTCCGATCTATCCCGTTTTATGCACCCAATGACCAATTTATAATAACCAAATGGACGTCATACTCATTGCAGCTATAACCATGGATGGGTATATAGCCCGCCATCACCATGAAATTATAAACTGGTCGGAAGACCAGCATTTGTTTAAAGAACAAACGCTTGGCTTTCCCGTAATAATGGGCTCAAACACATTTGATTGTTTGCAAAAAGAATTGGTCGGACGGGAAATTATAGTTGTACACAGAAACGATAACCCTAAATCTATATTAGATGAAATAAAAGCAAAAAAATGTTTTATAGCTGGTGGAGGGAAAACAAATTTCTTTTTTGCATCATATCTGACACATTTATACTTAACGACCCATCCTTTAATTTTTGGAAAAGGAGTTCCGCTTTTTGACGGAAAAATAAAGGAACTAAAGTTAGAACTTGAAAAAGTAAACCCAATAGTTAAAGAAAAAGGCATTTATCAATTTCAATATAGAGCAGATTAGGGTTTAATGGCGGAACAGTCTAATTGTGACTGTCTACCTCAATTTACTTATGATATTTTCAACAATATTTTTTGCACCATATCTTATAAAATCATTTATCGGGAAACCAAATCTGTTTTGATATTCATCAATGGTTTTTCTAGCTAATTCCTCATTTTCACCGCGCGTAACAAGACCAGCCCCAACGCAACGACACGGTTTAAATATTTGCACAAGATTCAAATATAAATCTAACGTTTTTTGAATATCATACACAGGCTGTCCAAACGTATCTTCTGTGCGAAAAGGATCGTGACACATAAGGAGAAAATCTGGCATTGATCCATGAAGAAGACCAAGGGTTACGCCCGAAGAGGCCATGTGTGTAATGCTTCCCTGGCCCTCTACAATAATAATATCATAATCCTCGTTAATCTTATCAATTTCGTTTTCAATGGCTCCGGCAACAAAATCGCTGACAACAGCATCAACAGCAATCCCGGCACCACTGAGCAAAATACCTGTTTGGCCAGTACCGACAAATTTTGCTGACACACCGTTCTTAACCAATGAATTGGTCGTTTCCCACGCCGTCGTCATTTTTCCTACGTCACAATCAGTTCCCACGGTCAACAGTATGGGCGTTTTACGATTTTTCCACGATCCTTTTGTAAAAGGCAGCGGGTCTGGCGGTTTACGTAAATCTGTTATGGTAACATTATGTTTGTTTGCCAGTTTAGAAAATTCTGGATCGAAGCTCAAAAAAGAATGAAGACCACAAATAATATTTAATCCGTTTTCAATAGCCGTTTTAACGCCCCTCCGCATATTATTTGGCAAATAACCCCCTTCAGTAGCTATACCGATCAGCAGCGTATCTGGGTTGAACCGTAGGGAGTCTTCAACGTGAGCGACAACAGGTAAAGCGCCACCAATCCCCACCACTTCATCTGCTGTTTTGTCAGCGTTTTTTGAATCTATACAGCAAACAACATCTTCTGGGCGATAGCGAAGTAAGGCATTTCTCGTTTTACCATAAAGATGATTAAAATTATCTTCAAATAAAATGGCAAAACGAGGCATTCGTTTTTTTAATAGGGTTATTTTGCCGCCCGTTTTGCACGGACGATTGCTGCTTTGATTTTCCCCCTCAAGACCCTGTTTTCAAGTGCGTTGATTTCATCCATGTTTCCTTTTATCCCGGCTTCAACAAGACGCGCCATTAAAGCTTCTTCGGGTTCTTCTCCCTCAGGGAGAGATGAGGAAGCGGATGCTGATGGCGGCCCGTCCGGCACGTTCGGCATGGGGGGCTTTTCTCCCGTACGCTTAGCCTTCACCATGGCAGCTTTTGCCTTTCCGCGAAGAGGTTTGTCCGGAATACTGTTTATGGGGTCCATGTCGCCGTCAAGGGCCTTATTAACAACATATGCGATTAAATCTTCATTGTTATTAAACAGAGGCAACCCTCCAACGGGAACGCTGTCTGGGGTCGAAGCAATGGGTCCGGCTTTTAGGGCTTCAATTAGATTGTCCGGCATTTTACCTACGCGCTTAGCTTTCACCAACGCTGCTTTGGCCATGCCTCGAGTAGGTTTGTCCGGAATAGCGTTAATAAGATCCATGTTGCCATCAATCCCAGCTTGAACACCCTGTGCGATGATGGTTTCCCGGCTCAATTGAGGGCCAACATCTTTGGCTGCCTCACCGCCATTTTCTTTGACGGCGGATTTATACTCGGGAATAAAATATCCAAGATTATGTAAAATTTTTGAACCCCTATCAGCAAAACCCCACATTGTTAGAAAAGAGAAAAACCCGTGGCTGTTTCGAGTGCAAACAACCTCTGAAGATCCGGATGGAGTGAGATTAATTTCAAAGGACACAGTTTCCTTATTAATAGGACTAAATCTCATTTCTAATTCCAGTTTTTTATTTGTTTCAACACCCACTATTCGACCATTAAACCAAGGTAAAAAAGATTTGGGACGAATTTTTATAAAAGCACCTGGTTCGAATGAAAAACGGTCAAAGGAAAAACGATGAACATAACGGGAAGAATCAACAATGGGTAAAATTCGATTAACCCCAGGAAACCACAAACAATAATCTTCTAATGCGGTTAATGTTTTCCAGATCATATCCGGTTTGGAAATATATTCATGTAGCACGACAGTTTCAGCCCGGAAGGGCCGGTAAAAAGAATTAAACTGACTACTAATTACTTGTTGATTGCCCATATCTCGAACAAACATATATACAGTTAATAATAAGACAATCATTGCCACCGCTAAAATCATAAATATCCTTTAAAATTGTTTGAGATTTTACAGTTGTTTTCTGGTAGAAACCAACGGCGAGACTACTCTGCTATGAGCTTGTTTTTTATGGCAAAACGCGTTAACCCGGCTGCGTCAAACACACCTATTTTTTTCATTAGATTGCGCCGATGCTTATATACTGTTGGCATGCTGATAAAAAGTTGATTTCCAATTTCTCGCGAAGATGTTCCTTCCGAAATCATTTGAAGTATTTGTTTCTCACGTTTTGTTAGACTATCAAAACGCGAGAAATTTAACTGCTTATGAATGTTTTTTCGAGCTGTTTCTAAGATAGTTTTTGATATAGATGAACTGAAATATGCTTCCCCGTTCATAACCGCTCTCACAGCTTTTAACAGCGACGTAGCGGCGGATTGTTTATGCAGGTAACCGGAGACGCCTATTCGAATTGCCTGAACCACGTATTCTTCATCCGTATACATTGAAAGTAAAATGATTTTAGTGTCTACAAAGCGTAAAATCTGTTTTGCCGCCTCCAATCCATTTATACTTGGCATGGAAATGTCCATTAACACAACATCCGGTTTTAGTTCGCGGGCTATCTGAATAGCTTCTTCGCCGTTTTTAGCTTCTCCAACGACAGTTAAATCTTTTTCAGCAGACAAAAGCATTTTAATACCATCGCGCAAAATGGCGTGATCGTCTGCCAATAGAATATTAATTTTTTCTTTACCCACTATCTTTCAACTTTGTTTTTAGGCAACTCAACACACAACCGGGTTCCTTTTCCGGAATTGCTTTGAATATCAAAACGACCGCCGATAGACTTTATACGTTCACTCATTCCAATTAATCCCAGACCAGCAGTATTTGCAAATATCTGATTAGAATCAAACCCGTCCCCATCATCTTCAATATAGCAAAGAAAATTACCGTTTTGTTTATATATGCTTACGTTAATTGAAGATGCATTCGCATGTTTAGCTATATTGTTGATTCCTTCTTGAAAAACTCTATAAAAAGCTGTTTTTATTTCAGACCCGACGATCTCCACTTCGTTATCGCTCTCAATATTAACCGCTAATCCCGTACGCGCTGTAAATTTTCTTGAATGTGATTTTATAGCCGGAAGAAGGCCAAGATCATCAAGTTCGGGCGGGCGCAACTCTAGAGAAAATTGATGAATTTTTTTGGATGTTTCTTCAACAAGTTTTTGACAATCAGCAATACGCTTTTTTATTTTATTATCCTTTAGCTCACCCGTGCGAATACTTTGCAACGTCATATTAATTGCTGTCATGGATTGGCCTATTTCATCGTGGAGTTCCATGCTGATATATTTTCGCTCGTTTTCCTGTATGTTAAGCATTTCTTTTGAAAGCTTACGCAATTGATGCCGTTGTGTTTGCAGTTTTTCAACATGTTGTACTAACCCCTGTTCATATAAGATTTTTTCAGTTGTGTCACGACCAATACAAAGAATAGAATATAATGAATTTGATGAGTCAAGTTGTGGAACAAACTCAAGTTCGAACCAACTGGAAAATGTAGAAAAATTTATTTCAACATCAATTTTTTCACCATAAAGAGACTTGATAATACGATCAACAGTTTCAGCAATGATGGCTGTGCCTTTTTCCACCAAGACCGTTGAAATTGATTGACCTAAAACAGCAGATAATTTTTTACTATTTAAAATAAGTAAGGACTGATTTACAAAAAGAATTTTTTGGTTTGGATCTATTACTAAAACAATATCTTCCATGTTTTCGACCAAAGTACGATATTGTTCTTCGCTTTTATACAGGTTTCTTTCTGCCAATCGCCTATCGGTAATATCACGAACCCCAGCAATCACCTCATAATCACGAAAAGGCAACATAGCTGATTCAAACACCCGATTGCCCTCTGGCGCTTCTAACACATATTCAACAGTAACACGCTTTTGTTGAGAAACGACGACATGAAGAGCGTCCATTATTATTTTTGCGGGACCCTCGGGAAGTCTTTCAGCTATGGTTGAGCCAACAATATTGTCTTTAGGGTTATACAGTTGATCTTCAGATCCGTGGTATTCTAAAAATTCACCTTTATGATTAAATCGAAAATATAAATCCGGCAAAGCTAAAAACACAGCTTCGAGATTTTCATTAGACGCTCGCAACTCATCTTCGGCATCAACTTCTTTTGTAATGTTTTTTATGTTTACAACCAGGGCAGAAGGTTTTCCATCTTCGTTTTTCATCAACGTTCCTGTTATTGTGAGATGGACATTATTGCCGTTTTTATGAATAGCCGTTGTTCTAAAAGAGGCTAAGCCCGTATCGAGGGCTTTTTTTCTATTGAGCAATACAATTTCTAAATTTTCTTCGTTATAATAGGACTTAATATCTACTTTTTTGATTTCTTCTTCTGAATATCCAAAAATATCACAATATGCTTTATTGTATGTTTCTAATTCTAGGTTGAGTGAAAATTTAGCGATGCCATTTCCAGAAGAAGTAAAAACAGCTTCGAGATCCTCTTTTACTCTACGCAGGTTTTGAGTTTTATTCTGGACCTCTTTTTCTAATTCTTCATTCCATTTTTCAACTTTTTCACTGGCGAGTATAAAACGGTTAAATAAAAGAACGGCCATTCCGACCATGCATATTAAAAAGCCATATTTATTGACAAATAAAGCCTGTCTCCAGAAAACAGAATCCAAGGCATCTATAATTACAGAGACCACCAAAATCAAAACACAAAAACTAAAAAACGTTATTTCTTTTACAGGCATTTGTATCCAAAAATTAGGTAAAGCAATTGATTGTCTTTTTGCTTTGCGGTTTGCCAATAAACACCCGACAGACAAATACAACAAATATCCAGACATTAAAGGAAGGGCAAATTGCCATAAACGCAATAGGTCCAGTATAAAATTGGGTGGGGCCCACAAAGAGAGATAAGCAAACAATCCGCAAAAGAAACAATAAACCTTTGATATAAAAGTTGTTTTGTGTTTCAAGAAAGCATTAACAACCACTGCAAACATAAAGGCAATTGAAAACACAGCTGAATATTCAACTCTAAAAGAAAGAAAATTAAATGTGCCCGAGCTTATTTCCACAAATGCCCGCTCAGCAGTATAAACAGTGAAAGCCAAAGACAATAAAGAAAAATAAAGATAAATGAGGTGTTGTCGTTGACGAATAAAAAGGTATAACCACATAACTGCTATTACAAAGTATATGGCAAAAGATGAAATAGAGAAAAAATTGAAAGAAACGGGAAAGAACGCTTCCACCGATTTAATTGTACAAGGTTTTCCATAGTAAAAACCGGTACCATAATATGTTGGATCGCCTATAATATGATACGTAAGGGTGTTTTTACCCGAACGAATCAAATGAGGCGGAAGAAGAACAAACAGCCTAAGCCCCCGCTTAGGAACCGTTTCCCCGATTTTGTTTAAATGTATTTCTTTTTCTATAGAAACACCGTTTAGAAAAACCTCCCAATTATAGCCAATCCCCTTTAAAAATAAAGCAAGAGGAGTAGGGTTTACTAAGGAAGAATCAGCAATGTTGAACGAAGTAACAAACGTAAAGGATTCAACTGGATAAGTTTTAAAAGATAAAAAAGAATGTTCTGGAAGATTCTTAAAACCTAACTCACGAACAACAAGCGGCCTTGATCCTGTTTTGCCGGGGATATAAAGCCAACCGGGGTCGTTTTTAGAAGGAAGATTGTTTATCCAGGCTTTATCAAAACCCTTGCGGACAAAAATATCTTGTTGGTTTAAATTAATAGATGTGGCAAAGACCGCGGAAAAAAATGCGAGTACCAACATCAAAATGACAAGAGATTTTTTCAATAGGGAGCACATCTAAAAGTGAAATTAGCTAAAACCGAAGAATAATACTACACAGTACTACTAAAACAACGACTATACCAAAAAAAGCATAGTGATTATACCATAAAAATACTCAATTGTGATAATTGACGAAACACAGGAAAACAAGTAATTTAGATGTGAGGATTTTTGATCTCATTGTTCTTTGCTACACTTTATGATATATATTTATTAATTACTTTATAAAAAAGCCCTGCTTACACTGGTGGGGCTTTTTATTTTTCTCAAACGGTCAATCATATTTAAGTTTCTTATCGCCCAAGCAATATTATGCTGTACTTTATAATAATAATCATCCTTTTTGCAATTGCGCGTTGTTTTTTATGGCACCCAAAAGCAGCCAAAAGTTTTTATAATAATAAAATACTTTGGTTTGCTCACAGAGGAGCGCTTTTAAACGAACCTGAAAACACACTTTTATCGTTTAATAAGGCAATACAAACAGGATTACCCGCCATAGAAGTAGATGTGATTTCTACTCATGATAACATTGTGTGCTGTTCTCACAACTTTGATCTGGAAAGACAAACAGACGGTCAAGGCTATATTCACGAAAAACAATACACTGATTTGAAAAATTTAAAAATTGTATGTTCATTAAACAACAAAACAGCGCCCCTTGCAACCTTGGATCAAGTTTTGGACGCAATTGCAGGATCAACAAAAATCAATATTGAAATTAAAACATCAAAATGGCTGGATTTTAAAACCGCTCGACTGGTAGCCAATAACTTAAAAGAAAGAAAACTTGAATCCAGGGCTATGGTCTCCGCCTTCAATCCGCTTACGCTGTGTTTTATAAAAATCTTTTTCAGTTCAATATTAACAGGCTATATAGTGAAAAAAAAACTTATGATTCCCTTTATATATATTGCAAAGCCTGATTTTATTCACCCAATCAGCAATTTAGTTACAGACAGATTATTGAGATTTGCAAAGAGAAAAGGATTACGAGTAAATGTTTGGACAGTAAACACCAAACCGGCTATAGACTGGTTAATACAAAAAGAGGTTGATGGAATTATAACCGATAGGCTGGAATTTTATGTAAAATGTTAACTATTAAGCGAGTTGTAATTAGTGCTTAAAACATCGAATTCCAGTAAAAACCATAGCAATCTTATATTCATTACAGGCATCAACGACCTCTTGATCACGGATAGAGCCGCCAGGCTGGATCACCAATACAATGCCCGAATCTTTGATAGCATCAATGCTGTCCCGAAAGGGGAAGAAGGCATCGGAAGCGAGTACGCCCCCCGCCACATTTTCGCCCCCTTTTCGCAACGCCATGTGAACCGCATCTACGCGACTCACTTGTCCTGCGCCGAGTCCAACCGTGGTGTTGTTTTTGGCGATCAGGATGCCGTTGGATTTGGCGTGGCGCAGCACCTTCCATGTAAACAATGCAGTTTCAATGTCTTGTTCAGAGGGGTGAGCCTTTGTCACAACGGTTAGGTCGTCTTTAGAAAGAATTTTTGTATCTGTATTTTGAACAAGCAGGCCTCCATCAATATTTCGGACTTCCGATTTTTTGGAACGTTTCCCGAATTCGCCAATTTTCAATACGCGTAGATTTTTTTTCTTTTTAAAAATATCCAGCGCCGCCGGTTCAAAGTCCGGAGCAAGTACAATTTCTACAAAGACAGAGGTGATAGCATCAGCTACATCCTTGGTGCAAGTGCGGTTGAAAGCAATGATACCGCCAAACGCGGAAAGAGAATCGGCATTAAATGCGCGAGTGTACACATCCAAAAGATCCTTTCCCACAGCTACACCGCAAGGATTGGCATGCTTCACCACCACGCAGGCGGGATCATCGAATTCCCGAACGCAGGATAGAGCACCGTCGGCATCCATAATATTATTGTAGGAAAGTTGTTTGCCCTGGTGAATAGTGGCGTTCAGAATATTAGGCTCATTATTCCCAGGAATCTTATAAGCAGCAGCAGATTGGTGCGGGTTTTCACCATAGCGCATTTCTGAATGCTTTTCAAAAGAGAGAGAAAAATCGTCGGACAAATCTTCATCTTTCAAATAATTATGAATAATTGTGTCATATTGGGCTGTGTGCCCGAATGCTTTAGCGGAAAGTCTTTGACGTGTTTCAAAAGAAATTTCACCAGACCTTAATTCATCAGTTATGATAGAATAATCGGAAGGATCCACCACTACACAAACCCAGCCAACGTTTTTAGCTGCAGAACGGATCATGGTGGGGCCGCCAATGTCCACATTTTCTAATGCTATGGCCAGGTCACAATCTTCTCGGGAAACAGTGTCAGAAAAAGGATAAAGATTGCACACCACCAGATCGATCCATTTAATGTTATTGGCTTTTGCATCATCAGAGTGCTTGTCTCTCAAACCCAAGATGCCGCCCTCAATCAAAGGGTTGATGGTCTTAATCCGGCCATCCATAATCTCCGGGAATTGGGTATAGTCACTTACATTGGTGATGGGAATGTTCGCCCCCCGCAGTGCTTTGGCCGTACCACCAGTGGACAAAATTTCTACGCCCAACTCATGTAAAGATTTGGCTAGTTCCGCCACGCCAGTTTTGTTAAACACGGAAAGGAGAGCACGCTTTATTTTAATTGGGTTTTGATTTAATATAGGATTATCTAACATGAGAATTGTTTTGTATTAATTGTATCGCTTCTATGAAAGCTCTGCCTTCCAATTCTTGTACTTTTGTTTTCAGCGTTTCCACTGTGTCACCAGCATCCACATTACATTTTTTCTGAATTAAGATAGGCCCACCATCTACTTCGTCAGTAACAAAATGGATCGTACACCCCGTTTCTGTGTCACCGTTTTTTATTACTTCTTCATGAACATTGGTATCCATCCCTCCTGCATATTTTGGAAGCAAGGACGGATGAACGTTCAAAAGTCTATCCTGCCATTCTCTACAGAATTCGGCAGACAAAATCCGCATGAATCCGATAAGTAAAACCAGATCAACATTATGGTTTTTTAAAATAGCAGTCATTTTATAATCAAATTCTTCTCGAGATTTTCCTTTATAAGAAACAAACATAGCCGGCACATTATGATTTTTTGCCCGCTCAAGGATATAAGCATTTTTCTGATTGGATAGCACCACCGACACTTCAGCATTTAATACACCCGATCCAATGGCATCAAAAATGGCCTGCAGATCTGTCCCTTTTGTAGATCCTAAAACACCGAGCTTTATCATCGCAACGAATTCATATGGTCAACACGTTTCTGAACAATTTCATCCGTCCCAATATCTGTACGATGAAAGAGCGGTCCAGAAATTGATGACACTTCTTTTTCAGCAAGGACTTCCGCATCAGAAATAGTGTCTGCGATCCCAACTATAGCAATTGTTCGGCTCCCCGCCTCTACGAGACTTGTGCCTTTAAAATCAACAGATGCATAAAATAATCTATCTAGATTTTTTACCTTAGAAACATCAATGGGTTCACCTTTCACGGGACTGTCCGGGTAGCCTTCCGGAACGGAATATTTACAGACTGTCGCCTTGTGTCGGAATTTCACCTCAACATTATTGAGCGTACCATCAGCAACGCCATTACAAACATCAATAAAGTCTGAATCAAGCAACGGAAGAACATTCATGGCTTCCGGATCTCCAAATCGGGCGTTGTATTCAATCAGCCTCACACCACTTGCCGTTGCCATAAACCCACCATAAAGAATTCCTTTATAACCGACCCCAAATTTGTCTTTTATGGCCCTGGCTGTTTGTATATTTATTTCGAGAGCTTGAGAAATATCATCATCAGTTAAAAAAGGAAGCGAGTGGTTTGCATCAGAATATGTGCCCATTCCACCAGTATTGGGTCCCGTATCTCCTTCATAAGCCCGCTTGTGATCTTGAACAGCCGGCATGTGTTTTAATGTGTCTCCATCACAAAAACTCATGAGTGAGAATTCTTCCCCGACGAATTTTTCTTCGATGACAAACTTGCCGCCACTATCCACCATTTCTTGACAATAATCCAAAGCATCGTTATGTGAATGCAAATGATCGCCGGACACTTTTACGCCCTTGCCACCGGCCAGACCGTCGTATTTAACCACGTAGTTTTCACCCAACTCATTTAAGAAATCTGTAACACCATCCAAAGTATCAAAAGTCTGGTATTTCGGACCACCGGGGATGTCATATTCTTTTAATAAATTCCGAGTGAATGCTTTAGACGTCTCCAATTGAGCCAAATCTTTTTTGGGTCCGATGGTTTTCACACCTGTATCCCATAGTGCATCGGCGACCCCTGCAGCTAATGGGTTTTCAGGTCCGACGATGGCCAGCGTGGCGTCTGTTTCTTTGGCATAACTTACCACAATCTCCGGATCGTTAATATTGTTCACCGTAAGCTCATCACAGAGTTCGGCAATGCCGGGATTCATATTGGAAGCCAGGCAATAGATTGCTTTTTCTTGGGTTGATCGATCCAAGGCCCGTACGATGGCATGTTCCCGGGCGCCTGAACCGATAACTAAAATATTATTTTTCATTAGATCCACACATCATTGTCCACTGTGAGATTTCCGCCAGCGTCACCGGTATTCACCACACCCTTTGGTTCAATGATCATGATTTTGCATTCATTTTGCGCCACAGGTTTATGTTCTACCCCCTTAGGGACAACAGTCATTTCTCCTTTTTCAAGGGTTACTGTTTTATCGCGGAATTCAATAGTCAGCACGCCGTCTATAACTATGAATGTTTCGTCGGTATCATCGTGGGCATGCCAGACAAATTCACCCTCCACCCTTGCAAGCTTAAACTGGTAATCATTCATTTCAGCGATCACCTTCGGGGCCCAGTGATCGGAAAATTTGTCAAATTTTCCTTTTAAGTTTATTGAGTGGCTACTCATTGACTATACATTTTTAAACACAAAACCGCGGCGTTTTTGCGTTAACCATTCCCATTCCGATCATTCACTCGCATGTTTTCCATTTCTGCAATTTTTGCATCATCGATGTCATTCCCAACATAATTCCCATCCAGGCAGGCCATGCAAGGGGCATCAATATGGTGATCGCCTTTCCGGGTCACCGCTTCAACAAGATCGTCAACACTTTGATAGAGAAGAGCGTCCACTTCTAAATATTTTTCAATCTCATTTTCATCCATATTTCCGGCGATGAGTTCCCCCTTTGTGGGCATATCCACGCCATAAAAACAGGGTGACTGCACAGGTGGGCAGGCTACAGTAAAATACACTTCTTTCGCACCAAAGTCTTTTAACATGCGGACGATCTCACGGCTCGTGTTGCCCCGGACGATGCTGTCGTCCAAGATCATAACCTTTTTATCGCGGATCTCCAATTCCTGGGGCACCAGTTTATATTTCACGGATTTTTTCCGCTCCGTTTGTTCCGGCATGATGAAGGTCCGGCCGATGAAGGTGTTTTTGTACAGCCCTTCAGAATAGCGCACACTCAGTTCATAGGCAAAGGACAAAGCTGATGTGTTGGCGGTACTGGGGGCGGGGATGACAATGTCCGGTGTTTTGTCGGGATATTTATTTTTCCATGCTTCTGCAAGGTTTTGTCCCATACGCAGGCGGGCTCGATAAACGCTTACATCATTCAGGGTAGCGTCCGGTCGTGCGAAATACACATATTCAAAAATACAGGGATTAAAGGTTTTTTTAATTAAGCGCTTACTGAAAACCCGGCCCGCTTCATCCACATAAATGAGTTCACCGGGGAGAACCGTTCCCTTTGGCTCAAACTCCATGGCATAAAACATAGTGTTTTCCGATGCAAAAATGTAATCTTTACCACCATTACCGTTGGAACGCTCACCTCTTACTAATGGGCGAATGCCTTGTGGATCCCGAAAAGCAACCAACCCTTTTCCTATAATGATAGAGGTAACTGAATACGCTCCCTTCACTTTTTGAAAAATATTGGTCACCGCCTCACAGAGCAGATCAAAAAACTCTTCGCTGGTTTGGGGCGGCGCATCCTTATGCAGCTCATCGGCAAATAAATGTAAAAGCACTTCTGAATCACTGGTGGTATTCAAGTAACGTGTTTCTGTTTTAATCACCTCTGAAGCCAGTTCTTTGTAATTGGTCAAATTGCCGTTATGAGCCAGGGCAATGCCGTAGGGAACGGACGTCCAGAACGGCTGCACTTCTCCATGACCAAACCCACCGTGGGTAGGGTATCTATTATGAGAAATACCGATATTGCCCGTGAGCAGTTTCATATTATCATCGTTGAAAATTTCTTTAGCGAGCCCCATGCCTTTTTCTTTATGCATGCGGTCGTCGTAGGTCATAATGCCGGCGGCATCCTGCCCGCGATGCTGCAGATGAATGATACTGTCGTAGAGTTCAGCCGCGACAGGTTTGTGAGAATAAATACCGGCGATACCGCACATTAGATTAGATCAACCAATTTAGATGATAGCCCTATATAATTTTCCGCTGTGAGTTCAAGTAGTGTTTTTTTATCTTCATCAGATATTTTCAACCCAGATACAAATTCTGCCAGGGATTCTGAATTAATGGATTGTCCGCGGGTTAAAACTTTCAATTGTTCATAAGCATCCGCTTTTCCGTTTTTTCGCAGGATGGTTTGGATTGCTTCCGCCAATACTTCCCAATGATTGTTTAACTCATTCGTCATTTGAATTTTATTAACAGTGATTCTGCTCAAGCCTTTTAAAATGTTTTGCAACGCCAAAAAGGAATGTCCTAATGCAACGCCTTGATTCCGCAATGTTGTTGAATCTGTTAGATCCCGCTGCATCCTTGATATGGGTAATTTGGCGGTGAGATGATTCAACAGCGCATTGGCGATTCCCATATTGCCTTCCGCATTTTCAAACTGGATAGGATTGATCTTGTGGGGCATGGTTGAGGAGCCAATTTCACCGGCAACTTTTTTCTGCCCCAGAATTCCTCGACTGATGTAGGACCACATGTCACGGCAAAGATCGGAGAGAATCGAATTCACACGAACCACCTGATGATAGTTTTCTGCAACCGAATCGTGAGGTTCGATCTGGGTGGTGATCAGGTTGGGTTCCAGCCCTAATGATTTTATAAATTTCGACGCAAAACGCAGCCAATTCGTTTTTGGATATGCAGCTTTGTGAGCAGACCATGTGCCTGTGGCGCCGCCGAATTTCCCCAAAAGTTTATGAGATTTTATCTGGTCGATCTGGCGATCTAACCGAGCGCAGAAAACAGCCAATTCTTTTCCGAAGGTTGTGGGGGTAGCAGGCTGACCATGGGTTAAAGCCAACATAGCTGCGTTTTTATATTTTCGGGCAAGTTTCTTTAATTCTTTATTCATGGACTGAAGGGCGGGCAGATATACCTGGTTCAGTCCATCCTGCCACATGAGTGAATATGACAGATTGTTTACATCTTCGGATGTGAGGGCAAAATGGATCCACGGATGAAGAGCTTTTTTAACCTTACTTTGAATGTAATACTCAATAGCTTTTACATCGTGGTTGGTGGTGTCCTCAATCTGTTTTACTTTTTCTGCGCCGGCCGCATTAAAGTTTTGATAGATCTTCCGCAGGCGAAATTGTTCTTCTTTAGAAAAAACAGGCAACTCTTTAATAGTTTTTTCATTACCTAACGCAATGAGATATTCAATCTCCACCTTCAAGCGGTAACCCATAAGCGCTGATTCGGAAAAATATGCGGATAGATCTTTTACGCTACTTGCGTAACGGCCATCCAACGGTGAAATATTTTTCAGTTCAGACACCCAGAATCCGCTTAACGGCCAAAGCACAATTCCCCGGATCGATCACGGTTAACACCGGTGTATTGCTGGGCATTTGCAGTGTGGAATGAATATTCACGAGCATATCAGCTTTGTCTGCAAAGGGAGGACATCCCAGAGTAGGGAATTCAGAATTTGCGGCTACAAATCCGGATAGCGCGTTAGAACGTCCGGCGATGGTGATATACACAATATCTTTCCCGTCTTTATTTGTATTCAAAATCTCCAATACTTTTAATGGTTCTTTGTGGGCTGATGCCGCATGTTGCTCCCAGATAATTCCGTATTCATCTAGCTTGTCGGTGATCTTTTTTGCGTGTGGTTCGTCTGATGTTGAACCCATTATAATAACTGCTTTCATAACACATCCTTTAAATTTTCGTTAATTCTTTCAAGAACCGGTTTGCCCACACTAGGAAAAGGGAAGGCTGCGCCCGTGATGGTTTCATAGAGATAAATGTATCGGCTGGATAATTCAGCGACTAATTCTTCGGGTGCATCCGGCAATGTTTCATCATTATACGGATCGCAATTATCGACAAACCAAAGCCGCAGAAACTCCTTATCAATATTCTGGGGATTCTCCCCAACAGCCATCCGTTCATCATAGGTTTCAGCAATCCAATATCGGCTGGAATCGGGAGTGTGAATTTCATCAATAAGCCGGATTGTACCATCTTCATCTCGACCCATTTCATATTTCGTGTCGACCAAAATCATACCATTTTCCGCTGCTTTCTTTTGTCCGAAAGAAAATAGCTCCTGTGCCTTATAGCTGCAATAATCCCAGTCTTCCTTTGTCATCCATCCTTCGCTTACAATTTTATCCGGAGCGATGGGGCGATCATGATGTTCTTCCTTGGTGGTAGGTGTGAGCATATTGGCCTCGAGCTTTTGATTCTTCACCAATCCTTCCGACAGGGTATTGCCGCAGTACTCTCGGTCGCCATTATTATAAACGGTCCACAGGGCTGTACTGGTACTGCCGGTGATATATCCACGGACGACAAACTCGATGGGGAAAACAACGCATTTTTTTGCCAGGGTCACATTGGGATCGGGAATATCAATCACGTGATTCGGAATAATATCTTTAGTCTGTTCAAACCACCATGCGCTGGTAAGGTTCAACACCTGTCCTTTGAAGGGGACAGAAGCAAGCACGCGATCAAAGGCACTTTGGCGATCCGTAGTGATTAAAGCAACCTTATCACCCAAGTCATATTGGTCTCGCACCTTCCCGGTTCGCTTGGATCCGCTGGGCAAAGATGTTTCAGTCAACGTATTGTTCAGATCTGCTTTTATACGTTCTTTATATTGTTCAGTTGATTCTATAGCATTCATGAGATAATGGATTGAATAATATATGTGTGTTCAAAACGTCATTCAAAACAGCTTCAAAATTACCGCTGTTTATGGACACATTCCATATGACACCGCGCTTTATATCGGTTATTCCATCAATTTCAAATCGATTTGTTAGAGATTCATATTTCGCACGTCCAAGCATATCTTCTTTTTGTTGCACAATGAAGGATGCGGTGTTAACAGCAGTTTTTATATTGCTGATGAACTCCTTGTTGGAATTATAGAGTTCCCCCGTGACATCTATTTTTTGCAGGATGGTTTTCCGATCGCCATCCGTTGATATTTCCCAATGGGTCTGTCGAGAAAGGGCTATATCAAATCCAAGATGATCCAGAGCATTCTGGACGGACGCCGCTTCGTTGTCTGTAATAATCATGTCGATGACCCACTCAGTTGAATCGCCGTTCGTTTCATAGTTTGCCACTTCATAGTGGGCTCGGTCAAAAGTTAATGTGTGGCTGGAAACGGGGTTCTCTTTTTCGATAAATTCTTTCATGGATGAAAAAACAGCATCACCTTTTTCTGTCCGTTCCGGATGAGGCATTATTGCCATGACATTTCCTTGTACGTTGCATACCGCCGCTAAATTGTGCATGGACCCATTTGGATTAGTGGGGAATTCATCCACAATATTGCCATCATTATCACAATAACGAAAAACCGTTTGATCATTAGAAATCATTTTTTCCAGTAACTCATCAGGAACAATAAAACGCCCTTCGCCATGAGCCAGGGGAACGTTAATCCAATCGCCCGTTATTAAATGTTGCGTAAAAGCACAGCGGTCGGAAGGTGCCGACAATTGCAGATTTGCCCACGTATTATAATATCCGACGCCAATGCAATGATTGTTTTTCACTCGTTTATTATCTGTAAGCGCAATACCTACACGGTGGTTTTCCAACCCGGGGACGAGGCCGCTTTCCACCAGAATTTGTGCCCCGTTACAAATGCCCAAAACAGGTTTTCCTTTGTCTGCTTCAATTTTGATTTGTTTCATAATAGGATCCAAAGCCGCAATCACGCCGGCACGGGATCGGTCTTCGTAGGCAAACCCACCCACGATCACATAACCATCAAAAACAGACAATTTTTCCGCCGGCTCATTCCATAAAAATTCTACAGGGTTTAGACCAACACGGTTACAGGCCATAAGCGTTTCCCGCTCTGTATTGGAACCGGGGAATTGGATGATTGCTATTGAAGCGCTCATTTTAGAACCACTTTATTTTCTCCATTTAAGACAGAACCAATTTCATAAATTTCGGTCAAATCTTTTAATACGTTTTTTGCAGAATTCACATTGTTCGGACCAACAATAAAAACCATCCCGATACCCATATTGAAAGCCCGATACATTTCATCTTCTTCAACGTCGCCAAGAGATTGCATCACATCAAAAACAGGCAATATAGGCCAGGACCCTTTTTTGATATCAACGCCACATCCATCTGGTAAAATCCGCGGAATGTTTTCAACTAATCCGCCACCGGTAATATGAGCGATGCCCTTTACATCAATTCCCGAATCAAGCGCAGTGAAAACATGGTTCGTATAGTTAATGTGCGGTTCCAGTAAAGTGAGCCCAACCGACTTTTCCAATTTTGGAATAGTGTCATTTACATCATATCCACCAATTTCAAAAAAGAGTTTCCGGGCAAAAGAATAGCCGTTGGTATGCAGTCCGTTAGATGGCAGTCCCAGCACCACATCACCGGCCCGGATTGTTTCTCCGGTAATGATCATGTCTTTTTCTACTACACCCGTGATTACACCCACCAAATCATGTTCTCCCGGCAGATAGGTGTCGGGCATTTCTGCTGTTTCACCGCCCACCAAAGACACGCCCGTTTCGCGGCAGGCTTTCACCGTCCCAGACACAATTTCTTCAATAGTTTCGGGATTTAGTTTGTCGTTAGCAATATAATCCAAAAAGGTGAGCGGTCGAGCGCCCATGACTAAAATATCGTTGACGGCAGCGCTCAAAAGATCAATCCCGATGGTATCGAATTTGCCCATCTTTCGGGCTATGATTGTTTTCGTCCCCACACCATCAATACTTTGAACCATAACAGGATTCTCATAATTTTCTAAAATAGATTTCAGATCGTATAGCGAGCCAAAACTCCCCAACCCTGTTAGTACATTGGATGTAAAGGTAGATTTAACGCCATCCTTTATAAGGTCAACCGCTTCGTTACCCGCATCAATATCTACACCTGATGATTTATAATCAATCTTACCCATTATATTATAACAATTTTCTTAACCCGTTTGTCCACATGTCTTTTGCCTCATTCACAGAAATATTCGCAATGCCATTTATTTCAATTGACTTCCCGCCCGTTAAACCTATCTCAAAAACGTCCAAACCATAATTTGAAAATACGGACTTTAGTACATTAATATTTTTCGGTAATATTTCCAAAATGAAGCCACCTGTTTCAGAAAATAAAATTTTATCAAGTGACAGATCGCTCTCGATTTTTACATTACATCCGATACTGTTCCCAAATGTCATTTCTGCCAAGGCAGATGCAACACCGCCATCTGCAATATCATGACAGGACAAAACCAAACCATCATCAATACAATCGGTTAGAGCGAATATCTGGTGTTTCACCTCTTCTAAGTCGGGCTTTGGTAGATTGGATCCCAACTCATTAAAGAGAGAATAGTAAACAGATCCGCCTAATTCATCTTTACGATCGCCAACCATTAAAATAACAGAGTCCGAATTTTGAAAGAGAGCCGGTACTGCTTTATTCACATCTTTGATCCGGCCCAAACAACTCACAATGGGACTGGGTGGAATGGCGCCATTTTTTGATTCATTATAAAAACTTACATTTCCTGCAATAATGGGCGTGGCATGATCGGGATTGTCTTTCAAAGTAATAGTGTGACACGCATCAGCCACACCCCGAACGCCTTCCACGAATTCCCACATTTGATGGGGTTTTTCGGGATTCCCAAAACAGAGACAGTCCGATAACGCATGTGGTGTTGCACCGACAGCAGCCACGTTTCGCATGGCTTCCGTCACGGCATTTATGCCGCCCCAGTATGGATCAATAAGTCCGTAGTGCGGATTGTGATCGGTGGATAAAGCAATACCCACATTGCGTATTTCTTCCGGGTAATTTTTAGAATTAAAAGGGGCCATGACACCGGAATCAGCCAATCCTGTTTCTGTATAAATACGACCTTGAACCTGTTTATCATATTGTTCAAAAATAGGTTCGCGACTGGCCATGTTTTCGTGGGATAAAATATTCAATAAAGTTTGATTATAATCCGGAGGTTCGGGCAGGTTTGGTTCGCTAAAATTGTTTTTCCGGGCTTCATAGGGGCGGTCGTATATAAAGCCTTCCGTTACTTCCGCTGCAGGGGCATTCACAATTTCTACATCACCATTATGAACAATATATTGACCGTCATTACGAATTTTCCCAACCACAGATGCTTGAGCACCATCACTCACACCGGGCAGATCAAACACCTTATTATAATGCTCTAATATAAATGGTGTGAATTCTGGCGAACAAACCCACATAAACCGTTCTTGTGTTTCGCTACAGAGATAAATCGACGGATGAAGTCCATCCATCCCGATATGAATTTTGTCCATCCACACTTCCGATCCGTAGCCGGATGTTTCTGCCAACTCTACACTGGCGCAGGCCACACCGCCGGCACCCAAATCTTTAAAACCAATATTGTTGATTAATTCTTTTTCTTTCAGGATGTCGAAAAGTGCATAGGATGATTTCAACAAGTGTCGTTCCAAAAATGCATTTGGTTCCTGAACCGCCCCTTTGTTTTGCTCTTTCTTTTCTTCTTCCAGTTCTAAAGAAGCAAAACTGGCTCCGCCAAATCCGCTATTGTCAGTGGGCTTACCGATTAAAATAAGATCATACCCATCTGCATTTTTCGGTGCATAGGAATGAATAATGTGGTCTTCTCGGACAATGCCCAGGGTCACCAGCGTAACCAAGCAATTTTCGTTATAGCCTTCGTGATAATATAGATCGCCCCCAATATTTGGTATGCCCAACGGATTCCCATAACCGGCAATTCCCGCTACAACACCGTCATGAATCCATTTGGTTTTATTATTTTTGATATCTCCAAATCGGAACGAATCAGTGCACGCAATCACTTCTGCGCCCATGCATAACACATCCCGAACGTTGCCACCTACGCCAGTTGCGGCACCTTCATAAGGGACAATCTGTGACGGGTGATTGTGGGACTCATGACTCATGACAATGCACCAACGTTTGCCGTCATTATCTGTGGCAACAGCCACCACTCCGGCGTCTTCTTTGGCGCCAAGCACCACATCAGGACCTTCTGTGGTAAATTGCTTTAAATGGTTTCGGCTGCTTTTATAACTGCAGTGCTCCGACCCTTGGATTGAAAATAAAATGAGTTCTGCTAGAGACGGCGCCCGCCCCAGCATATCATTTTGAATTTTGAGCGCTTCTTCTGTAGTGAGTGGAATATTGAACTCAACCAGTTTAGCTTTGATTTCAACATCAGAAAGTCCAGTGAAGTCGATAATTTCTTTTGTAAATGCCATGTTTAAAAGGCCACAAAGACTCGAAAACACAAGGAAGGCATAAAATAATTTAGTGCCTTTGTGTCTCGGCGCCGAAATATCATCTTATAATAGTTTCATGGCGCTGTGGTCCCACCGATACAATTTTCACAGGGCAATCCACTTCACGCTCAATAAATGCAATATAATCTTTTAGGGTCTCCGGCATTGCATCAAACCCCTTATCCCAAATGTTTTCAGGAAGATCACCCCAGCCCGGAAGCGATTCATAAACAGGCTTTGCATTGCGATATTCGGTTAAGCTCGCAGGCATTTCGTTGATGCGTTTTCCATTCACATCATAGGCCACACAGATAAGCAGATTTTCAAACCCGTTTAAGATATCCAATTTTGTCAAGGCAATTTCTGTCAATCCATTTACACGGACAGCTTGACGAACCTGAACCAAGTCTAACCAGCCAACTCTTCGCGGCCGCCCTGTTGTTGTACCATATTCACCACCTTTATCTCGAAGCATTTTTGCTTCTTCATCGTGGATTTCTGACGGCAGTGGACTTTCACCCACACGGCTCAAATATGCTTTTGTAACACCGATGATACGATCAATATCCCGAAAACTGACACCGGTACCCGTGGAAATATGTCCCGCGGCTGTATTAGAAGAAGTGGTATATGGATAAACACCGTGATCTACATCTAAACTAATTCCTTGTGCTCCTTCAAATAAAATGGATTTCCCTGATTTGTGTGCTCTGTATAAAACGACCGATGTGTCACTAATGTAAGACGCCAGTCGTTTTCCGTAATCCACATAAGTATCAAAAATTTCTTCTAATGAAATATCCAAAGATCGGCCAAGTGTTTTTTCTATAATTCCTTTAGCAAAAGCATAGCCTTTTTCAAGTTTTTCTCGAAAAACATCCGGCTCTAAAAGGTCTATCATGCGAATACCGTTGCGGAACATTTTATCTGCATAAACAGGGGCAATTCCCCGGCGTGTGCTTCCTGCGGCTAAATCGCCCTGATGTCCGGAAAGGGCCCCATCCATGGCAATATGATAGGGCATGATGGCATGAGCTCGATCGCTCACCATGAGTTTTGGATTGATCCCTTTATCTTTTACGTAGGCAATTTCATCCAGAAGCGCCTTGGGGTCTACAACAACGCCATTGCCAATAATTGAAACAGGTTCTCCATAGACTATTCCAGATGGAATTAGATGAAGCTTAAAAGTGTTGCCGTTGACAATTACCGTATGCCCGGCATTGTTGCCTCCGTGAAAACGGACCACGTAGTCGGATTCGCCAGCAAAAAAATCGGTAATTTTCCCTTTACCTTCATCGCCCCATTGAGCGCCGACGATTGCCGTTATGTTAGACGGATTGGAAGACACAGGGTGCCGAGGGCTGGTTTGGTCGAGTGGCGAATAACGTCACGAAAATATTACAAAATCGAAAGATGAGATTACAGATGAAAACAGATTAATTAAAAGTAGGAATATATACGATTCTTACTTTTTTTGTGTATGTAACTGAAATAAAGCTAATTTCTGAAATATTAAAAAATAAACTCCATATTCCAGCGCTAACACCCCAAGGTTTCGAAGGAAAAAGAAGGGTTCTATTTCATTAACAACTCTGAATATCCGGTCAGGTTTTTCGGGATTTGATTTACGTTATTTTTTAAGTATTGATCAAAAAATGACAAAGCAACAGCATTTGTTAGTAAAACCGCTTTTTCAGGTTCTATGCTGCCTGTTTCCAGTATTAAATCTGAAAAAGGTGAAAATAACGGGGAATCATTAAAATCCAAATGTCGTGCTCCCTGTAAAATATAATGAAATTTTTCGCCGTTTAGGTTTTTCAAAAATTGTTCTAGCCTGGCAGGGCTTGTAGGATAATCAGAATCCTCCCAACTGAGCCTGCCTAAATACAGAAACGGCTGATTTATCCCTTGTTGAATAATATGTTCCGGAAGAGGATTCATCCAGCTGTCTAACGTTAATACAGCTTTAAAACGATCATCTTCAAAAGCAGTTTGAATAGCAGTAGCTCCGCCGTAAGAATATCCTAATAAACCAATTTTTTCAAAGTCGATTATGTTATTGAACTCGCCAGCGGCCATCAATTGATCCAATATAAATTTGATATCCGCCACACGTGTATTTAACTGCTGTCGCCGAATATTTACACTATCAGGGTAACCGGTAATATCGGAGCGATAATCGGCCGTATGGCCGTCAGGAAAGATTGTAAAGTTGCAATCATAGGTATGATCAGGTGCCACCACAACATATCCGTTGGTCGTTAACTGTTCTATCAAAGATGTGTGCATTTGCCGAAAACCGGTAATGCCGTGGGACAGGATTAAAATGGGAAATCGCTTATTGGAAACTGTAGGTGCATTTAAAAAAGAATGTGTTTTTACCAAATCAATATGGCTAGCTAAAAATCCGGGAAAATCCCCGGCAACCCCAAGGGCATCAATACGGAGATTTAGATTGTCCAGGTAGGGCAAAGGCTTATCTGTTTCCGTTTCCGCAGGATACCACACCTGCACCACTAATTCGCGCACATCGTTAGGATCTTCTTCTGCCGGCGTAAACCACTCCATCCGTGAATTATCTGCCCATTGATAAATTTTAGTCCCAATTTTATAGGGCCCGGTTGGTTCAGGCAGATTCATAATCGGGACAGCGAAAGGGAGGCCAACAGCGATCACCGCACCCAGTCCCCACGTTATTTTATTAAATCGTTGGGAAAATTTCAATTCCCCTGTTTTTACACGGAGGTATACTATTCCAAAACTCAAATATGCAGGTACCATTTGCCAACGATAACCCTCGACCATAAAATGAGCCACAGCAAGGATAAAAGCAAACAAAAGCAAATGTATTGGACGCACAGTTTTTTGTTTTGAAAAAACAAGCTGATAGATCAACACAATCAGGGTTAAGAGTAATATGGATTCAAACAGGCGCATGAAAGTCAATTATATTAAATTTGTTCGTATAAAACTAACTCAGAAAGGGAAGCCATGTCATTCCAAAAATTAAAATTTAATGAAATACCTGAAAACGAAATGTTGAACAGGTCTGCTAATTTACTTAATGCTTTGAAAACAAGGCGCAGCGTGCGCGATTTTTCTTCTCGCCCGGTATCGGAAGAAATTATACATAATTGCATCAAAACAGCTGTTTATGCTCCATCCGGCGCCAATAAACAACCCTGGCATTTTATGATTGTAAAAGATCCCGGAATTAAAAAAGAGATACGTACTGCAGCGGAAGCGGAGGAAAAGGAATTTTACAGCCATCGGGCGACGAAAGAATGGCTGGAGGATTTGAATCAATTTGGCACGGATTGGCATAAACCATTTTTAGAAACAGCGCCGTATTTAATTGTAATATTTAAAGAAATAATTGATAAACACGGGGATGAATCGCGGAAAAATTATTATGTGAATGAATCCGTCGGTATTGCAGCGGGATTTTTGTTAACAGCAATTCATAATGCGGGACTGGCTTCATTAACACACACACCAAGCCCCATGAAATTTTTACAGGAAATATTAAATCGTCCGGAAAATGAAAGGGCGTTTTTGTTAATTCCTGTAGGGTATCCTGCTGATGAGGCAGAAGTGCCGGTGATTGATAAGAAGCCGTTTGACGAGGTGTGTGAGACGGTGTAACGATACTCCGCCAAAGATTTTTATTATAAATTCACCAAAATAAGCAAGACACAATTTTCTTAAAACTGTTCTTCTTCCGTAGAACCTGAAAGAGCCTGGACGGAACTATCACCGCCTGAAACACAATTTACCACTCGATCAAAATAACCGGTGCCTACGAATTTCTGGTGAGTGGTTGCCATGTAGCCATTCGCCCTCTCGTGTTCAAATTCCAGTTCCTGAAATTTCGAATACGCCAGCATGCCATCTTGTTTATAGCTTCTGGCAAGGTCAAACATACCCAGGTTTAAGGCATGAAATCCGGCAAGGGTCACAAACTGAAATTTGTATCCCATGGCTGCGAGCTCACGCTGAAATTTTGCAATGGTTGTATCATCCAAATGTTGCTTCCAATTAAAGGAAGGTGAACAATTATAACTCAATAGCTTGTCCGGATATTCTTTTTTAATCCCTTCGGCGAATTGTTTCGCTTCATCCAAATTTGGATGAGATGTTTCACACCAAATCATATCTGCGTAGGGCGCATAGGCAAGCCCCCGGGTGATGGCCATTTCAATCCCGCCTTTAATACGATAAAATCCTTCAGAGCTTCGGTCTTCGTCAGTAATGAACGGGCGGTCCCTTTCGTCTATATCGCTGGTAATGAGCTTTGCAGCGTCCGCGTCCGTCCGGGCAATAAGTATTGTGGATGTACCGGCAATGTCAGCGGCAAGCCTGGCGGCAATAAGTTTTGTGATGAACTCTTGGGTAGGAACAAGAACTTTGCCTCCCATATGTCCGCATTTTTTTGCAGAGGCGAGCTGATCTTCAAAATGGACCCCGGCAGCACCGGCCTCAATCATACCTTTCATAAGCTCAAACGCATTGAGAGGCCCGCCGAAGCCCGCTTCCGCATCGGCAACGATAGGGGCGAACCAGTAGGGCCCACCCTGGCGATTATCCAAAACCTGTATCTGGTCTGCGCGCCGGAGAGCGTTATTAATCTTTTTTACCACAGCAGGAACGCTGTTACTGGGATATAGACTTTGGTCGGGGTACATTTCCCCGGCGAGATTTGCGTCTGCAGCTACCTGCCACCCACTGAGATAAATAGCCTGTAATCCTGCTTCAACCTGTTGAACGGCCTGGTTTCCGGTCATTGCACCCAGGGCTATAATGTAGTCTTCCGTTTGCAAAAGACGCCATAATCGTTCGGCTCCCGTCTGGGCAAATGTATGCCACACTTTTAACGTCCCCCGGAGCTTAAGCATTTCCTCAACTGAATAGGGTCGGGAGATCCCGGCCCACCTGGGATCATTTCCCCAAAGATTTTCAAGGTGTTTTACATCGTCAGTATCCACCGCATGGCTTAAAATATGTTTTTCCCGCTCAACGGCTCTTTCTTCAATGGATAGTGATTTTATTTTTTCTTCAACAGTGTTCATGTTTAAAGACCCTTTCTATTCTGTATTAGTTTAAATGGTTGTATGCAGGTAAGGTGAGAAAATCATCAAAGTCTTCTTTCAACACCATGTCTGTAAAAAGATCAGCTGCAAGGGCCAGTTTTCCATTATCCGCACTTTTCAATTTGCTTAATTCTTCTCCCATTATTGCATTAAAGAAATCTGCTGTGATGACTGTGTCGTCATTCAATTTTGCACCAAATTTTATCCACTGCCAAAGCTGTGAACGGCAAATTTCCGCTGTGGCGGCATCTTCCATCAGGTGGTAAAGAGGAACGCAGCCGTTGCTGTCCAGCCAGGCGGCAATGTATAGAATTCCCACGCGAATATTGTGGCGAAAACCTTCTAGTGTAATTTCACCTTCGGGAACCTTCAAAAGGTCAGCGGAAGTTACGGAAACGTTTTCACGTTTTACATCCAGCTGGTTTGCTTGGGGCATTACATCATTAAACGCATCTAATGCTATTTCCGATAATCCGGGATGGGCAATCCATGTGCCGTCGTGTCCTGCGCGGGCTTCCCTTACTTTATCCTGGCGGACCTTGTTCAGAGCTGCTTCATTTTCATCCGGATTATTTTTAATGGGAATTTGAGCCGCCATACCGCCCATGGCATGGGCTTCACGTTTATGGCATGTTTTTACAAGGAGGTCAACATAGCTTTTCATAAAATGGCGATCCATGGTAATGACGGCCCTGTCTGGGAGAACATGGTCTTTATGATTGCGAAATTTTTTGATAAAACTGAAAATATAATCCCATCGCCCGCAGTTTAAACCAGCGGAATGATCCCGAAGTTCGTATAAAATTTCATCCATTTCAAAAGCAGCCAGAATTGTTTCCAAAAGGACAGTTGCTTTTATGGTGCCCCGGGGAATGTCCAGGGCGTCCTGGGCATGATTGAACACATCGTTCCACAGCCGGGCTTCCAGATGATTTTCCAATTTTGGTAAATAAAAATATGGACCCGTTCCGTTCTGGAGAAGCGTCTTTGCATTATGGAAAAAGAATAAGCCAAAATCCAAAAGACTGCCGGAAATATGTTCTCCGTCCACATGAATATGTTTATCAGGCAGGTGCCATCCTCTGGGGCGGACCATGAGTGTCGCCGTTTCTTCATTTAGGCTGTATACCTTATCCTTGATTGGATGGGTAAACGAAATAGTGCCGTCAACGGCATCCCGAAGGTTTATTTGCCCCTGAATGTTGTTATCCCAGGAAGGGGAATTAGAATCTTCAAAGTCGGCCATGAATACTTTGACGGGAGAATTCAAGGCATTGATAATCATTTTGCGATCCACGGGCCCGGTGATTTCCACACGGCGATCCTGCAGGTCTTGGGGTACAGGAGCCACGGTCCAGTCGCCGGAGCGAATATGTTCTGTTTCCGGTAAAAAATCCGGAAGGGCACCGCCGTCAATTTCTTGTTGGCGGACTGTGCGCATTTGCAAAAGTTCTATGCGGCGGGCATTAAAATTGCGCTGGAGCCCCGCAATAAAATCCAGGGCCTCAAAGGATAGAATTTTTTCATATCCGGGTTCAATTTTTCCCAGTACGGAAACGCCGTTTGGAAGTGGTGCGTTGTTTTCAGATGCTGAGTTTAAAGTCATAAAATAAGTCCTAAAGAATAAAATACATTAGCGGATAATACTTAAACTGTTAAAATAATAAAAGTAAACTTTACACATAAAAAATTATTTTGGTGTAAATATGATAACAAAAATTCTT
>CEPX01009016.1_pt1 | contig 51464 bp, 76 predicted proteins | sample 361361 | NCBI WGS metagenome assembly CEPX01 (sample SAMEA2619974, study PRJEB7988) | marine metagenome | biome: marine biome (ENVO:00000447); feature: mesopelagic zone (ENVO:00000213) & marine oxygen minimum zone (ENVO:01000065); material: "saline water (ENVO:00002010), including plankton...
ACAACCAATTACCTTCTATATAGAAAATAATTCTAAAAACCAAATTTACCTATCAAAAACCAAAAACTTTATATATGAGTTAGTGCTCTTTTTAAAGAACTAATATACATTTTAATATACCTATATAGGAAATAAAACAAACCGATTTGGATTAGGTACATTTATCTATTCCATTTGTGCGATAAAATGGCAACAGAATTAATCAGTTTAGGGATACTCTTCTTATGCGCTATACTAGGCGGCATTATAGCAACAAAATTCAAGCAGCCAGCTGTTTTTGGTTTGTTATTAGTTGGAGCAATAATCGGCCCAAGTGCGTTAAACCTTGTCCAGGATATTGACATGATAAGGGTGATGGCTGAATTTGGCGCAATACTTATTCTTTTCATCATCGGCCTTGAATTTGATCTTTCTAAATTAATGAAACTAGGCGCAAGAACAATTGTAATAGGAATAATGAAATTTGCAATTGTTTTATTTTTTGGATATGAAATAACTTTGTTTCTTGGCTATAGTCCAATTGTAGCATTATTTGTTGGTGTATTATTGTCTTTCAGCAGCACTGTTGTAATTGTAAAAGTTCTTGAGCAAAAAGAAATGTTCAGGCGCGAAGAAGTTCCGTTGCTAATAGCAATATTGATCATAGAAGATATATTGGCTGTCTTGGCCTTGACATTTTTCTCTGGAATAAAAGATACGGGCATCGGTTTAATTTCAACATTCGAACGTATACTTTTCTCAATAGCAATTCTGATATTGGCATATTTCGTAATGATGAAAATATTAAGATTCGGAGTCAGTATCATATTAAAAAATAATAACGATGAATCTGTGATGACTTTCCTTTCATTAGGCATAGGTGCTTTATTCAGCTATTTTGCATTTTATCTTGGCCTGACACCTTCAGCAGGGGCATTTTTAGCAGGAAGTTTGATTGCATCATTGCCAAATTCAAAAGAATATGGAAAAGCAGTCCATCCTTACTCCTTGATTTTCACGTCGATATTTTTCATCTCAATGGGCACATTGGTGGATTTCAAGGCCATCAAGCCAAATCTAGTACTCATTGGAGTCTTGATTTTAATAGTAATAATAACAAGATTGATTGCAGTTGGTTTCTTTACTTACCTGCTGGCTAACTTCAGGGGCGAACAGCCATTTTTTGCAAGCATTACGATGATGTCCATAGGTGAATTTTCATTGCTGGTGGCAAAAGCAAGCGAGAAATTTGCATTGGGCATAGACCTAGTCACTATAACAGCCGCAATCATCTTCATCACTGCAATTTTGATGTCTTTTGGCGTGAATTACACAGAAGAAATTTACAGGGGCACCAAAAGATTGATACCCATAAAAATAAAACTGAGACTTGACAAGCTTTCAACCTATATGAGGAAATTCTTTGACCAGCTGGAAATTGAAAATTTTTACACGAAAAAGCTCAAATTAAAATCAAAAGTTGCCATTATACTCATAATACTTGCCTTATTTGCATCACTGGTTTTAAAAAATATTTCATCACTGATAAAACTAAATTTCAGCACTCCTATTTTGTATGGATTTTACCTTGTTAGCGCTGCACTAATACTATTTTTATTGAATCTCGTTTACAAAAGATTGAAAGAAGTGCATCACACTTTGTCGGTTATTTTGACTAATGTTGATTACTCAAGAAATGTCAAGAAATGCAAAACTATCCTAAATCATCTGTTGCTTGCTGTTTTATTATTCATTTCAGCGATGCTCTTCCCTTTTGCAATGTTTGCGTTCAACCTAAACATATGGGCCAACATAATTCCTTTCATATTGGTAGTAGGGTCATTCTTCTTCATAATCAGATTAAAGAATATCATAGAAGGGAATTTTAACTATACCCCCCGCCTTAAGTCAGGCATCTCTTTTGCAAAAATCTAGTTAGCAAAAACTATTTAAATACGACGTCTTTCACGCATTTAATTCTGAGGAGGTTTAACTATGGTTAGCTTTAAATTATGCATTTCAGACCCATCTACTGGAAAAACATTCCAAAGGGAAGTAAAAGACAGCTTAGCAAAGCCTTTCATAGGCCTGAACATAGGCGAGTCAATCAATGGAGATAACTTTGAGGTTAGCGGTTATGAATTCAAGATAACTGGGGGATCCGATTACTGCGGTTTTCCAATGAGAAGGGGAATTCTTGGTATAAGGAAAAAAATAATATTATACGGTGGAATAGGCTTCAGAGGCGGTCCTAAAGGCATAAAAAGAAGAAAAACAGTATGTGGCCATAAGATCCATGATAAAATTTCACAAATCAATCTAAAAGTCACGAAATCAGGTGCAAAAAAGCTTGCTGACATTTTTGGATCCTCTGAAAAAAAGGAAGAGAAAGCTGAAGCCAAGCCGGAAGTAAAAAAAGAAACAAAAGAGCAAAAACCCGAGGTAAAGAAAGAAGAAAAAAAGGAAGTTAAACCAAAACCGGCAGTAAAACAGGAAAAACCTGCAACAGAGGCTAAACCTCAAAAACCGGCTAAAGAAGCAAAACCAGCAGAAAAACCCAAGGAAGCGAAGAAGGAAACAAAGCCAGAAGTAAAGAAAGAAGAGAAGAAATAATTTTTTATTTTTTTATTGTTATCAAGGGCCCAGTACATTACAGAAGAAATCGGTAACAAATAATTGTGAACGTTTAGGTGAACAAAGTCTTATTGTATTTGTGGCTAATCTCCAATAATTAAAAATAATAATAAATTAAAATTGATTAAAAATAAATTAAACAAAAAACTTATTAAAAATAATAAAAAAATTCAACTAAAAACATGGTTAGAAAGAAGAAAGATGAATCACAAAAAGAATTTCCTGAACAACCAGTCATTAATATTGGTATGGTCGGCCATGTTGACCATGGAAAAACAACTCTGCTTGAAAGACTAAGTGGCAGATGGACAGATACTCATTCTGAAGAATTAAAGCGGGGAATTACTATAAGACTGGGATACGCAGATGTATATTTCAGAAAATGCGAAAAGTGTAAAGGCCACAAGGCATACACAACAAAAGAGAAATGCCCAACTTGCGATTCTAAAACAATTCCATTGAGAAAAGTGAGTTTTGTCGATGCTCCAGGCCATGAATCCTTGATGGCTACAATGCTAAGCGGAGCAACGATAATGGATGGAGCTTTGCTTTTAGTTGCAGCAAATGAAGATTGCCCGCAACCACAGACAAGAGAGCATCTAATGGCATTGGAGATTGTAGGCATTGAAAATGTAATTGTAGTTCAAAATAAAATTGATACAGTCAGCGAAGAGCAGGCCCTAAAAAATTATGAGCAAATAAAACATTTTCTTAAAGGATCTAAATATGAGGAGGCTGCAATAATCCCAATTTCAGCACAACACAGGGTTGGTCTTAATCTTCTGATGCAGGCAATTGATGAATACATTCCAACACCTGTCAGGGATCCAAATAAGGATCCTTTAATGCCTGTTGCAAGAAGCTTTGATATAAACAAGCCTGGCATCAAACCAGATAAACTTATCGGCGGAATTTTAGGAGGAAGCCTGAAGCAAGGCGTTTTAAAAGTTGGAGATACAATTGAAATAAGGCCGGGAAGAAATGTCGTCGAAAAAAACCAGCAAGTATGGAAACCATTAACTACAAAAGTCATCAGCGTTAATGCTGGCGGTGCTAACCTGGAATCAATTGGACCGGGCGGCTCAGTTGGTGTGTTGACATCTTTGGATCCTTCGGTTGTTAAATCCGATCAGCTTACTGGTTCTATGACAGGAATGTCTGGCAAATTACCCAAAGTCTGGAATGAGTTGGTTTTAGATGTACATTTACTAAAAAGAGTTGTCGGAACACAACAAGAGCTAAATGTAGATCCTATCAAGCTTTCTGAAGCATTGATGCTCAATGTAAACTCTGCAGCAACAGTCGGCATTGTAAACGAATTAAGGAAAAACAAGATCAAGTGCAGATTAAAGCTGCCTGTTTGCGCAGATGCAGGCTCAAGAGTTACTATTTCTCGAAGAATTGGTAATAGGTTTAGATTGATAGGATACGGAGAGATAGTAGAGAAATAATCACTCTACAGTAGTATACAAACAAAACCTTTAAATAACCCCTAGAATTCTAACAGTGTATTATGAGGGGGTTGGTTATTTTATTGTTAGTACTTGTAGTTATAGCTTCTATTAGTTTTGCCACTTTAAATGCAAATAACAAGCAAACAGAAACAAAAAAATCTGAAGTTTTTGAGTTCAGCACTTTCACATCTGCTGTTTGCGAAGATGTTGAGGATTTTATCCGCTGCAAAGATGAAGTTTTTGTCAATTGCAACGGTGAAATATCAAAAGCAACTGGTGTTGCAGAATGCAACGGCATAAGATTAGATGTTCCACAAGCAACCGGCTTTGCTGTTTTTGAGAAAGACTGGAAAGATCCTAGAGTTAATTAAAAAATTCATTTCTGAACTTTTACTTTCAATCCGGATTTAACAGCTTTATCGCTTATGATTGCAGAATTGCCGCTTGGATCTTCAATGATGAATTTTTGCTTTTCCTGGCCCCACATAATTCTTGTTAATTTTTTCAGGACATTCTTTGCCTTTTTCTTGTCACTTTCATCTTCTGCGCTGTCTCTTGCAGACTCGGTTTGGTATTTGATCCTGTTCAAAATGCCTTCAACGTTGGTAACATAGCCTTGAGATGCAGGTCCGGGAGTTATTGAAGCCAGATGCGGAAGCTTGACAGTTGCTTCGCTTGACTTGACAATCCTTATTTTCATGTCCTTCTCGCTGGAAATCTCAAACTCAAACTTCACAGGCTCTTTTTTGTCAATAGCTTCAACATCTGCTTTGTGGTACTTGCAATTGTTGCATGTCATGGAAAAAAGATACACCTTGCCAAAATAAGGGACTTCGGTTTCCCTTTCAGCCAGAATCAATGTCTTTTGATGACATAAGGGGCATGGCTGGTGTCCTGAATCTTCTTCTTTTGGCATAACCATAAGAACAACGATTTATTTTTATAGTTTACGGTTTTGGATTTTCAAACCATTTATTAGAAATAATTAAATATGATTTTATAACTCCAGGCTTATGATAAATCAATTGCAGCAAATTTTCAAATCAATAACAAAATCTCTAGAGATATTGTATGTTATTGAGGACATAAAACCATGCGCACGTATTTTAGTTTATGAGGTAGAATTAGAGAAAATTACCCAATTCTTAAGTGAAAATAATCTACAAGTATCCATCTCAGATTTCAAGGTAATAAAACAAAATGTGCAAAGCGAATTTTATTCAGATAAATCAATAAAAATCTCTAAAAATGCTCCTGAAAAGGGATATTTCTTCGTCTATACATCGAAGAATAAAGATACAGCTGAAAAAGCCAAATTAATGGAAGCAAACAGCAATCACAAAGGGCTGGGACTGGCTTTAGGTTATCCACAATGCTGCTGTGATTTTTTCGAAAAGAATTTTAGCGATAAAAACACTGATTTGACACTAAAAATCCTGGAAAATTCTGATGGATTTGAGTTTCAGTTTTATAACAACACTGCAGCCCGGCATTTTGATGTAACTTTGCTTAGTCATTTTCCGCATAGTTTTGAATGTGAACCCTCAATTGAAATTGCAAAAAATAATTTGAGAATAATGCAAAAATATTCGAAACAGCTTGCAGAGATGTTTGCCAGTGTCATGAGCAGTGCTGTTATTTATTCCATGGAAGAGGGAATATGTTTATTAAGAAAGTATGAAAAAATCAAAGATGAAATTATTTATAGTGATGTTATGAGCACGACAAAAAGCAAGCTATATTATTTGCTTTCTTCAAACAAAAAACTAAAAATTATCGATAAAAATAGTTTTTATGTGAATGAAATTAATATAAAAGGCCCAAAATATGGAATAATGATTTTTACTTAAAATATACTGAGACAAGATTATCGTTAATAAAAAAACTTTCTTTTTTTCCCAGAAATTTTGGATGAAAGTGATGCCCGTAATGTATAAGCTTGCCTTTCATTTCATTATGCAATTTGTTCTCGAGACCCCTTTCCAAGGATACATCTGGACTTAAAAATAGAACATCATATTTTGAAAAATCATGGTCAAAAAAGTCTTTATTATGGAGCGTTATATTTTTCAATCCCAATTTCTGCTGCATATGTACTGCCTTATGATGCAAAAAATCATCTATCTCAATGCCTTCTGCATTTTTGCAGAACAAAGAAGCAATCAGCACAACTTTCCCATCCCCACTCCCTATGTCTAAAAAGTTTTTGAATTTGTGCAGCTTTAACTTCTTGAACACCTCATAAACCTCATCAGTATTTGCTGCATTCCAAAAACCTTTCTCAGTCCCCCACATCGGCAGCCTGCCTTTTGCCAAAAGACCCCTATAGAATTCATTGTACTCTTTTTTTATTTCGTTAAAGTTGTTCTCCCTCATTTTCTAATTATTTTATTTCATACTCTCTTTAAATACTTTATCATAGAATTTGGAGATTTATATATATTAAGTGCACTTTGTTAAATAAAAAATTCCAACAACAAGGGGTTCAAACACGGCTTTTCTTGATGAAAAGCCTATTCACAAAGGAAAAATCCCCCCACTTCGTATGGATTTTTCCTCTGCACTCAGTTTTCACCCTTGTTGGAATTTTAATAACTTTACAATTCCAAAAACTATAAATAGAAGTGTTGGATATAACATCCAAGAGGTGTTTGTTGTGATTACTTTGCCTGATAAAATAAAAAAGAATTTTTCTAAGGTTAAAATAAAAAAAACTACTATTAAGGTGCCTAGACTTAATGCTAGAAGGAAGATATTAAAAAAGCAATTAAGAAAAAATAAAATATCTACATCAACTATTGTAAAAATTCTTATTAAAAGCGCAATTGAGGATGCTAAAAAAGAAAAAGATGAAAAACTTACAACCAAAGACGATAAAAATTATACTATCCCAAAAGAAAAACATGTAAATCAAGGAGGTTATGGCACTGTTTCTAAGACATATGGGGTAGTTTTCAGCTCTTACGTCAGTTATGCCAAATTATTCAGTTATCTTGGAAAATTTAAAGCGAAAAACCCCTACCAAAATATAGAATTTGATAATTTTCAAAATTCCGACAGAATGTTGCTTGATGACAATAAATTCAATTTAATTGAAAAAGAAACAATGGATAAAGGAGCTAAGCATATTAAATACTTCCACCCAAAAAATGTGGATATAGACACAACATCATTAGTGCCAATTGCAGGCATGAGTTCTGGAGAATGGGAGCAGTTTAAATTATGGATGAAGCTTGATCCTGTTATGTACCTTCTTAAGACTACTATTTCTTAGCCAAATCCTTTTTCTTTTTCAAATTTGTACAATATTGCCTTGCTTGCATCAAGAATATTTGCAACCGTTTCTCCTTCAGTCTTATACTTCTCTGCAATATTGACTCTTTCGCCTATTTTGCCGACTTCAGCCATTTGCTCATCAGATAAATTCCCACCTACCGAAACAATTCCTGAAAATGCCTTAAGCTGGGAATAATCTTCATATGTTCGTGCAAATATTTGATATTCTTTAGTGCCTTTTGGAATTTCAGCTGATTGTGCCTCTCTTGCAGCGCTTTCCAATCCTTCTTCCCTTCTCATTTCAAAAAGCCTAGAAATATCAACAACTCTGTGTTCAGGAGTAATTTCATCAGCAAGCTTTCCAGTCCTTAATTCCTGCATTGATGATTTTATTAATTGCTCTATCTCAACGGCTTCTTTCTTTCGATCTTCTTCCAGTTGCTTTAGTTTTTTTATTCTTTCTTCTGGAGAAAGCTTGCTTAATTTGTTTTTATCCAGGGCCATTTTAATTTATTCACTAATTGCCAATAATGAACATATTTATTTAAAACTTTGTAGAAAAATTAACAGTTCTCCCTCTTTATTTTATATAAAATATATAAAATTATTCTAGAGGCACAGCACTCCACAATGTCCAATCATTTGATGGTGCATATGAACCAAAGATGTAGTATGGTGGTTTGTTCTGTCCGAAGAAAGAATATTGGACATCCCCGAATGTTTGTGGGGCACTTGTTCCTCTGAACCCCATTCCATAAACAGGCGAGCCAAAAAATTTCCATGTTTTCATCAAACCATGAAAGTCGCTTAGGTCAGTTGAAGCATCAGCGCCTGGCTCTACAGTTATTGCTTTGTCATAACCATATTTTTTTACTTTTGATATTATTTCTTTTATCGGGCTGTTGCCTTGGCCTGGAGCTAAATGATCGTCATGGTAGCCATAATTGTCAGCCAAATGTACGTTTCCAACCATTTTGTCTTTTGCAAGGCTTTCAATTGTGCTGACTGCCCAATTATTAAATGCTAAATCATTTTGTTCTCGTGTTAATCTAGGATCATCCTGCCAGTATTTTCTCCACAAATTGATATGGCCTGTGTCAATTGTTGCTTTGATGTGCCTCTCAGCAAGTTTTTCAGCTTCTTCCTTGCTGACGCCCTTGTAATAAGGATTTGGACGCATGACGCCCTCTTTTAACTCTTCTTTTGTAATCTCTTGTGGTGTCATGCTCACCCCATAGGCAATCTCAGGTTCAGTAAGCATCTCCACCATCCTTTCCCTTGATTTCCTTATTATCCATTTTAATTCCTCAGGATGGCCGCCAAATCTTTCTGGAAAGATATGTTCAACTGCAAGCACAACTGGGTTATTGGGATCTTTAGTTTTTTGCATTGCATGTACCCCAACTTCTGCATAATTTCTAATTCCATGTTTTTCCAGTCTTTTGATTGGCGTGATGATATGATCTTTTGTTTCGTGAGTATCGACTGCTGACTGTTCCTGTGATGCAGCAGTTGTTCTATAATATTCAAGAGTTCTCTTAGCATCAAATAAAGCCCGGTCTATAACCTCCAATGGCGGTTTTAACTCAGGTTGCAAAATTCCCCCAACAGAACCCCCTACAACCCTCATTAGCTCTTCATCCTGCTTTAGCAATTTCCACTGCTCATCTTTGGGAACTGATTCGGTAAGTTTCTCATAATATTTTCTTGCTTCTTCAAGTTTTTTTATTGCTTTAATAGCAGGTTGAGCCCTCATTGAGAATTCTAATGACCATCCTCTTGCTATACCTTCCTGTGAATCAAGAGTTGCCCTTACATATGCTTCTTCAGGATATCTTTTTTCATAATAATTGGGTTTTTTTCCCTTGGATTCTTCAAACCATTTATTATATTCGTCAGCTTCTTTTCTAAAATGTTCAAATGATTTTAATTCTATCTTGAAAATATTTTTCTCCCTGTCAAACATGGGAACTCTGCCTCTTTCAGGATCATAAGGATCAAGAATTTTTCTATCTTGATAATCTGTGTAATCCCCTTTCTTAATAGGAACTGGATTGCCATCTTGGTCTTCTCCTTTGTAATCATTTTCAGCACGTTTCCACACAGGATGACTAACCAATCTATCTTTTTGAACAGTCTCAACCTTTGCAGATGTTCTGTCATCTAATAATTCAAACTTTGCATCAACCTCTTGAGTATGGGCCTGTTTAAACATCAATCTTCCGCTTGGATCTCTGGCTAAATTCATTCTTCCTGATTGATCGTCCAAATGCATGTCTGTCATTGGCCTTTCAAACTCTCCTGAATGTATAACCACTGACCCACCTCCAAGATCTGCCTGGAAATCAGTTGCTCTTTTCAGTTCAAACATATCTTGTGTTGCATTATAAATCGAGAAATTGCCTCTTTCATCCCTACCCATCATTCCCATTAATTGGAAAGAAGCATGAGTCGTAAACTTGACTTCATTGGCCATTGACAATTCTCTTATTGCTTGTCTTTGGTCTTCGCCAAACATTTCAGGAGTTTGAGCGTTTCTCTGCCCCGTCCTATATCCTGGAAACTGAATTTCAATATTGCCAGCACCCATCCTTATTTTTGAATAAATTCCAGCAACATTTGCAGCTGAAATCCCCATCGGCACACTCATTCCAATATCTTTTACACCCAAATCAGCACCATAAGGCGGTTTTTCACCATAACTTTCAGGGTCCATAGAATTAAAATAATCAACAACAGGATGATGAGAATAATCGCCAGAGTTGAATTGCATTGTGCACCTTTTTTATTATTTTCTGGAAAAGGAGATATAAATAGTTATTGGTTTTTGACAATAATCAAACTGATTTACCAGTTCAACATGCCATGCTGTTTCTTGAAATGATGATAGGTTTCCCACATTTTCTTCTTGACTTGTTGCTCAGCCTTTTGCTTTGCAAGAGCTCCATGAAATATTTGAGTCTGAGTAGGTTTTTTGTTCAGTTTCTTGACTTTTTTATTTCCTTTAAATGATGTGAACAATTCTGCAAAACCCTTAAAGACAGACACAAACGGACTTGAGCTATAAACGGGCTTTATAGGTTCTTTCTTTTCCTCAAATTCTTCTCCTGCTTCTTTTAAGTACCTCATCAACTCATCGCCTAATGCTTCCATTGCAGCCTTTACAGAACCGTCTATAACACCAAGCAACTGGAAATCTTCCTGGTCTCTCATTCTTTTATAATTTTCAATTTCCTTGTCAGTCCATGCATAAGCTCTAAAATCAATTTCTATCCTTCCAAGGTGGATTGGCCCACGCTGATATCCTTCTTGCATGTAGTTCATTTCAGGCCTTGTCCTGAACAGATAATGCATCAAGATGCACTGGTTTATCGGTCCGGCAGGCCTGACTGCCAAAATCTCAACTTCTATCATCGAGCTTTCAAAAGCAGCTATTAAATCAGGAGTCTCTGCCTTGGATTGGTCGAACTGAAGCCTCTTTATGTTCCTCAAATAAGGCTTGACCCAAGTCATGTACATCCTTATTATCTCAAAATGCTGCCTTAGATACTTTAAAGTAAATTTCCTTCTGTTTTTTATTTCCTCGTAAGAGTGTTCTTTCCATGCCAAGAATGCCCTTAGCTTTCTCTTCAGGACTTCCCTTACCTTTCTGTTAAATTGGCCACGTTCTCTTTCAACAGTTTCATCAACATCTTCTTGTCTCATTGGATGTGTTGAGAAAAACAAATCCGGCAAAGTGGTAAACTGGACTTCCCTGGCCATTCCATAAACAGATGCTGGATTTTTAGCTCCTTGCTCAACTAAATCAACAAAAATTCCCTTTAATGTGATTTCAGCGCTTTCTGCACTTGGACTCATTGTAAAACTGTCAGAGTAATAGCTTATTCTCTCATCAAGAATTCTCATCTCCCTGACTAACTGAAACAATTCCCTGACCATTTTTCCGATTGTTGCAAGAAACTGGCTCACTTTATCCTGCTGCAATCCTATCTTTTGCTGATTTGCACCGAAAAAAGCAGAGTTCTCAGCAGCTGCAAATACATCCGTGATCTTGTCTATTCTTGAAAACCCACCGTAATATCTTAAGTAATGTAAAGTCCAGAAATAAGGCTCTTCAATGGAAATATTATATCCTTCATAGTGCATCCTGTACCTTCTTGCTGGCTTTGGAAAACCGGTCTTTATCCAGGAACCACGAAATTCTTCACTTTCCTCATGATCAGCCTTGCCGTTTTTCTCAAATCCGTATTTTATAAGGTCAGCATCCGTTACCATCTTTCCTCTTTTTTACAAATTGTCATACATTTCATTTTTAAAGTTATTGATTCATTTAAACTATAAATCGAATTTCAATAATCCTAATCATTCATAGATCCTTAGCTCATCTTCCTCCTTGTTGTACTTTGATTTCCTTTCACTCAACTTTAGCTCTATTACATCGTTGTTTTTTAACATCTCTTCGACTTCCCATCTTTTTTTACCCAGCAACTCAGCCAATTCTTCTATTTTCAAATGCATCACCTCATTTCTTGATTTCCAAAATAAATCCCCCCTTATGCTTCTTGAAATCCAGTTTCATGCCTTTCTTCAGGCCTTCATATTCTGCAAGAAGCTTGGGAATAGTGATTACCAGCTGGCCAGAAGGGAGTTTTTGGATCTTTACCATCTTCAATAATAGTATTTTTAATAGTTTTGTATATATTTAAAAATATAATTTAAAAACCATCTTTTTTAATAGTATATAAAGGTTTTGGTTTTGGAGATTTTACCGGGCAAACACACATTTTTAAAGGAAAATATATCCCATAGTAATATGTCATCACAAAAACCAAGCTGGCTGAAAGAACAGACTTATTCAAAGGATTTTCATACTGTAAAGGCCATCCCCTATCACGATCACCATGATTTCAGGATTGACGAAGGCTGCTACGTTCTGGTCAGGGTTTACAAGGAAACTGATGAAATCGGAGTGGCAATCTGCAATTACAATCACGAAATACTGATAGAATTCAAAGGCAAAAGAGCCCAAGATTTATACACAACAATATTTGATTACAGCCAAAAAAACAATAAAAAGTGGTTTCAAAGATTAGAGCATGCTGCTTATCTTGGCAAAGAGCTGAAGAAAGCAGAGATCAGCCTGGCTAATGGCAAAGAGTATGTTCAGGAATAGATTTTTCTAAAGTTTTTTGAGATTTGGAAGATGGTGTTCGTAAAAGAATGCCAGCTCTTCATCTTTCTTTTTTAATTCAGCTTCTATTTTCTTTCTGATATCGGTAGATTGTACCTGTTTTTTAGTTTTTACAAAATTTTTCAGTTTTTTTGTTATTTCATCAGACGTTTTCTCGCAATCACATTCTTCATAATGCGCACTGGCACATGCTGCATAAACAGATCCATATACTTTCTTCTCATCAAACTCTTCTGTATGGCCCTTTCTTTTTACAATGCAATTCTTGCAGTTTTTCCCTTCTTTTTCCATAGGTTTCACCTTATAAATTCAAAGCGATGTTTATCAAGTAAACTCCAAATGCCAATAAAAACAATCCAATTCCCAATCTCATCAAACCACGATTCTCTTTTCTCCATTTTTCAAGCCTTTTGGATGTATGGCCAAAATACACAAGCCCTATTATGACAAAAAGGGGCAGTATAAATATCAGATTGTAAAGCAACAATAAAGGCACTCCGGATAAATAATCTCCTGTCGATATCAATGCTAAAATTGCCAAGTATGGTGCACCAGTGCAGGGAAATTCAAAAAGCACTACAACAAATCCAAGCAAAGCTGCCACACCCAGACTAAGAAACGGATGATTGACATCCAGCTCTTTCATAGTATTTGATAATCTCTTTATTTTTTCCGCCCCACCAGGAAGCATCTGCAATGAAAACCCTTTTCCATACCAAAAGTAATCTTTTACCTCCAGAAGACCTGCCACAATAGCGATAACAGCTGCAAACCAATAGAACGGCTTAACAATCCCAGTTGACTGTGTAAATGCCAATATGCCGAGCCCAATCGACAAATATGAAATATAAACTACACTTGTATAGATCAGGCCGGCAAGAAGCATCTTTGCCTTGTTCTTGAAAACAGTGACCATATAAGCAAGAAGGAATATCAAGACACCGAAAACGCAGGGGTTGATACTGTCAGCTAAAGCCGCTGCAATTACCAAGCCTAGTGTAAGTTGTGCAACCATTTTTGAGATAGATATCTAACTACTTTCTTCTAAAGGGCAACCAGAAACTTCAGATAAAATTTCCAGAGGTTGAAATCCTTCAAGTCTGTCAACCACTTCGCCATCTTTTTCAAGAAGCCATGTTGGAGTTTTTGCTATATCTCTCTCCAGGCAAAGTTGTGTTTGCGGATTTTCCCCTTTAGGATGGCATTCTATTTCTCCAACAAATCTGAATGAAGGGCCGAAAAGTTCCCTTTGTTTATTGCATATACCACATGTATACTGGCCGTACATCTTCAACCCATTCTGATTCAGGCATTTGGCAAAGCTATCCCACTTAGAAGGCCCTATATCTTCTTGAACTTCCTGCTGAGGTGAACAACTAATCAAAAAAATTGCAAGTGCTAAAAATATTATCAACAATACCTTTTTCATAAAGCCTCAACAGCCGAATTCGCCACCTATTGGACATCCTTGTCCTAACAAGGACTCATCCAAATTTCCTGGTTCAGGTCCACTTGTTATAAATGCCTCTGGGTTAACTTGTGTTTCTCCATCATGGTTCCACATATTCCAATAATATCTCCACTCACTCCAACCAATACCAAGATGCCTTACATAGATTCCATGGTCTGCAAGCATGTGGCCAATCTTTCTCCCAGTCATGCAAGGTCCACTGTAACAATAAACAATAATATCTGCATTGGGATTTTCTTCTAATATTTTTTCAAATCCCCCGACAATTCTGTCAACAGCACTATAATCAGATTTATCTGGTGTTGCATAAGCAGGTATACTTATGGCAGTAGTAATATGAGCTGTCTCATATTCTTCCTGGCTTCTTAAATCAACAATAACCTGATTAGGGTCTTCACCCAAATGCTTCCTCATACCATGAGGGCTTACATGAACTGCAGTTTCAACATCATAGAATTCCTTAATAAGCTCTTCTTGAGATTTTTCCTCACTTACCATATTATTAACCACAGCATATGCTGTTATTCCACCTGCAAGAATACCAAATATTATAGCTAAGAAAAGGGTATTTATGGGTGATTTCTGCTTTTTTTCCTTCATTATAACACCTCTTTTATTTCAATTCTTTGATCCACTTATATTTAAACATTACTATTCACAGCCTTAAAACATTGCATCTAAGTAATTTTTCTTATTGTTATTTATTTTAGAAATTTTAATTTATTGTTGTATAATTTTAACTAGAATTGATTGTTTTTTCAATCTCCTCAACCATATCACTTGCCAGATAAGTAAAACCTTTTTTCTTCTTCAATAAAATATCCCCAATTAAACCATTAAAATACGCTGCATTAATCGCACTTTGCACTAAATTCATATTCTGGCTCAGAAATCCTGCGCATAAGCCGGCTAAAACATCGCCAGTTCCGCCTTTTGTCATTCCTGCATTGCCTGTTTTGTTATAATAAATCTTATTTTTTGAAATAATTGAATCAATCTTCCCTTTCAATAATATAACGTTATCATTATTCAGATAATTTTGGGTCATTTTTTTAATTATTTCTGATTTTTTAATTATATTTTTTTCATTAATGATTTTTTTCGTTATTGTACTTCCAATATTGGAATTTTTTAAAAAAAGCTCAAATTCTTTTAAATGAGGTGTAATAATTGAATTCCCACAATCATTCATAGAAATGACTTTAATCGCATCAGCGTCTATAACTTTCAATTTTTTGATGTTCTTTATCGTTTTTTTGCAGAATTTTTTTGCTTCATTGCTCAAGCCAATCCCATTACCTATCAGTAAAACATCAAACTTTTCCATTGATTTTTTGATAATATTGAAATGAGATGGATTAAAAGATTCACCTTTTAATTTCACAGTCACCAAATCAGGAGAATAAGCATTTATTGCCCATGCCACTTTTTCAGGAGCGATGATTTTCACCAGATCACAACCGCTTCTTAGGCTTGCTAATCCAGCTAATGTAACAGCTCCAACAAAGTCTTTGGAGCCGCCAACGACTAAAACCAAGCCATTGTCAGTCTTGTGGCTGGATTTTTCCCTAATTGGTAGTTTGACGTTTGATTTGGATATAAATTGCATTTTACTTGGTAATTCCGATGTCAGCAACAATAGTCTTATCTTGAAATTGCTCCAGGCTTTTTTTTAAATCATGAAATGTAATTATTAAATCAGCATTAACATATTTTCCCTTTATTTCTGCACTATCAGCATAAATCCCAGTCGGAATATCTATGGCAACCTTAGATGCTTTTGATTCATTTACAAATTCAAGAATTGCAGAAATATCTCGACCCAATTCACCCTTGAATCCAATTCCAAAAATTGCATCAATTATTATGTCATATGCACCATAATCAACTTGATATTCATCAATAAATTGTATTTTTGCATTGTTTCCAATTTTTCTATAATTTGCAAGAGCTTCATTTTTTAATTTATTTTCATCACCAACAAACAGAACATCCGTTTCTGCTTCATCACATAGATGCCTTGCAGCTACAAATCCATCTCCGCCATTATTTCCATGGTAGCAGACAACAAGAATTCTTTTATCTTTCAAGCCGAATTTTTCCTTTATGTTTTGATAAACCTGCTTGCCGGCATTCTCCATCAGAACTATCCTGGGGATATCACTATTGGCTTCCAAATTTATCATATCTTGCGATGAAATCATCATGACTATTTTACAAACCCACTTATCTTCTCTACAGCGTCTTTGTTGCTATCGAATCTGTTTATTAAATTTTCCTTTTCTTCTGGCGTCAAATATCCGCTCTCAACTAAAAAATCCGTAAAATCAATTTTCTCTGAGTTAGCAACCCTCTTCAGCAAAAAATCATATGGGTAATTCATCGCAGGTTTAATGAGCTTTTTCTTCATCAAATCTACAATAGTTTTATTAGACCACTCAACAATAATATCATTCTGAACAGCATTAAGAAAAGAACCATCAGGAAAAGCACCATATAAAAATTTTACCATATTATTGAAATCGTCAGGAACCTTTGGCAAAATATGCTCCATCCCCCCACATTCGCCAAACATGCCCTCCTTTAAAGACATACCTTCTTGATTAATAAAAGGGCCCCTGTTGAAGGGAAACAATCTGCAAACATAAGCTCTTTTTGTATGATATATTGAACATTTATTATTATTTAAAAAAGGGCACGCATCTGTCTCACCATCCATAAAATAAGTCAAGATAATTGCTTTGTTTGAATTTAAATCCAAAATTGCCCTTAAAGGCTTTATTTTTGCGTCAACCTTAACTCCGTTCTGCCATTCTGAAAATCGTTTTGCTTCCCAGTCCCATAATGGAAAAGTCATCTGCTCAACAGGGACTAGCTGCACAACAGGCATCTTGCCAAAAACATGCTCCTTGAGAAATTCTCTATCTTCTTTCGGAACAATGCCCATTATATGGCTGCAACAACTTCCACAAGCATTGCAATTAAATTTTGGTGTGTCGGATTTTACGTCAATGAACATTTTATCAAAGCTGTTTTTCCATCAATATTGCAGGCTTAAATTTTTTCTTGCCAATTTTAGGTGGTATAAATTCTTCAATAATATTGAACCCTTCATTGGTGTAATAATCTTTTAAAAATTTACTATTTTTTACAATGTCCAATCTCATTTTCTTGATATTTTTAAGATTGCATAATTTTTCAATCTCATCCATCAATTTTTTTCCTATGTCTTTTCCACTGAATCTTCTTGGGATGGCCAGCCTGCAAATATATATCTCATTATTATTTGAGCGCTTGAGCCTTGCCGGATAATAAAATGGCGGTTTTCTTGCCAAAGTTACGGTGCCATAAGTTGTTTTGCCCTTGATAAAAAAATACACATTTCCATCCGAAACATCCTGCCTATGAAGTTTTTCAGGATAAACAGGATACCATTGGTATATTCCTCTTGACTTGAGCCATTCAGAGCATTCTAAGATTATGTTATAGCTTCTGCTGAAATCTTTTATTTTTGCTTTAACAATTTCGTATTTGGCATTCATTTTGAAATCAATAGACTATTTCTTAACCTCAAACCCGCCGCTTGGTAGCGCCCTTATTATCTCGTCAAGCGTACCTCCGATTTTGTGCTGGATATACTTTGCAACAGAACTTACTTTTTCATTACCCTGTACTAAAACAATATACTTTTCACAATTGGCTTTCACTGCTTCAATTGGACCAGCCATGATCTGGTGTTTTTCAGTCATTCCAACAGCAAGATTGATTTTGTTATCTATGTAATTTGTCTTGCCGTAGATCATGAATGCGCCTTTCCCCATGTACTCTCCGGCTTTTGTCTTTTTGCTTACCTGATCAGGATTGACATAAAAAACAGGGCTTGTCTGCAGCCCGAGCTTCCATACTTTGCTGAATGTGCATGTTGCATCAGCAGTTTCTTCTTTTGTTTTATTGCCTATTTTTTTATTTTCGCTTTGTACAATAAAAAAAGGACTTCCAGCCATATCTGTATGGAAAACCAAGTCATTTGCTTCAGTATGTTTTTTAACAACAATCTCATTAGAAGTGGCATCTCTCCCTCCAATCACTAAAAATCCTTCAGAACTGACAAACCATCTGAATTTCTCATACCATTCTTGTTTTCTGTCTTTAAATTTATCTTCCCTGGACTTTTTTAGATTTATTTTCTCTTTTTTTGTCTCCAAATCTTTCAGCCTTTTTAGATTTTGATTTAACGCATTTTCTGCCCCTTCTATTTTTCTCTTTATCTTCTTTGCTTTCTCAAAATAAACAGCGGCGTTCTCATCAATACTTTTCGTTAAGTCCAAAACTAGCTTTGTCATTTTGAATTAAGTATTATCTATTGTTTTTATATTTATCCCATTAGTAACATTTAAATAAACAATTGCCAAAAAATGACATAATGATTAAAAAAGCAAAAGAGGCGATAAAAAAAGAGAAAATAAATTCAACTAGAAGATGATATTGCATAAAAAGAGCCAGATTATTTCAACAGTATTCAAGTACTTGCTTATTGGATTATTCTCTGTTTTAATTTTGGTTGGCGGCTATAAGCTGATAACCCTTGTGAATGAAAGATCCTGCAATACAGAAATATCGAATTTTGAGATTAGTTTGAAAAACCTTGATCAAGGCCTGAGGTATGGAGAAAAGCAGTTGCTGACCTTCCAGACACCATGCGGCATAGACAAGATGTATTTTTTTGACTGGAATAAAAAAATAGATTCTGAAAATTTTGAATCTATACCCATCATTGAAGATGCTGTCAGGACAGGCTCAACCAGCAACATCTTTTTAGTTAAAGGAGATGATGTAATAACCTCATTCTATGCCGGCAATTTAGAGATTGAAGACCCAAACTACTTTTGTTTTATGCCAAAAATTGACAAAATATCATTTTTTGTGGAAGGGGCTGGCAAGTCTGTGAAGATGACAAATGAAAATAGCCAAACTGAGTGTAGTTAATGACAATGTTTATAAAAACCATCCATCATGTTTAAAATATGCCGGAACAAAACATTAGTCCAGAACAATTGAAGGCATTGCAGGAGAAGATAAAAAATATGTCTCCTGAAGAACTAAGGGACTTCCAAAAAAAGCAATGCGTTTTCTGCCAGATCATTTCAGGCAAGATACAGGCTAAGAAAGTCTTCGAAGATGAACATGTAATCGGAATTCTTGATATAAACCCTGCAAATCCAGGACATATTCTGCTTCTGACCAAGGAGCATTACTCAATAATGCCTCAGCTTCCGGATGATGAAGTAACTCATGTGTTTATGGTTGTAAAATCACTTTCCAACACAATGCTGAGATCAATTGATGCCCAAGGCACTAATATAATAGTGGCAAATGGAATTGCAGCTGGCCAGAGGGCCCAGCATTTTATGGTTCACATAATTCCAAGAAAAGAAAAAGACGGCATTAATTTTGTTCTGCCGCAAAAAACTATAGAACAAAACGAGATTGAAACCATTGGAAATAAACTGATAACTTCTTTAGGCGGCGCTGTTGAAAAACAACAACAAATTCCAAAATTCACTCCACTGCCAGAAACTAAATTTCAAGAGCCAAAAATACTAGGAGTGGAACCTCCGGTTCAACCAAAAGTTCCAGAAACACCCAAACCAACTAAGAAAGCAAAGAAGCAGCCACAAAAGAAACAGGAAAGCAAAGAGACAGGCATTGATTTGGATGATATAGCCAGATTACTGGGTGGTAAATGATGGCAACAAATGAAAATTGTTTAGTTTGCCAGATAATTGAAAATAAAATCCCATCAAAAAAAATTTACGAAGACGATTTAGTCATGGCTGTGCTCGACGTCAATGGAGCTAACCCAGGCCATTGTTTTGTAATTCCTAAAAACCACTATTCAATAATTGAACAAGTGCCGGATATCGAGATTGGCAAGCTATTTCAAGTATCAAATAAAATATCAACTGCCATATTTGAGTCTCTGGGAGCGCAAGGAACCAACATATTCGTTGCAAACGGAATTCCGGCAGGCCAGACAATAGCGCATTTTACAATCAATATCATTCCAAGAAAAGAGAATGACGGCATAAATCTTCAGTGGCAGGCAAAACAGCTCAGTGAAGAAGAAATGTCAACAGTTGAGATCAAACTGAAAGACCAGGCAAAAAACATCGGTGATTTTGAACAAGAGGAGAAAAAACCAACAGTGAAAGCACACACACCAAAACCAATTTTCATCTCAGAAGATGAGGAAGAAACCTTCAACAGTCAGATGAGAAGATTGCCTTAGAATGTTATTTCCTTGATTGTATTGATTATCTCCTTAAAGATTGATACCTTTTTTCGAGTTCTGTTTTGTACCTTTCAAATGCCGGATTTAATATGCCAGGCATATCACTACTTGCTTCGACTATTGGTCTACCAGAGCCACCGCTCCATCTCAACCCTTGGCGAATGTAGCGCTCTAATGACCGGTAATCTCCACTGAGAAGCTGTTTTGTTTCGTCTACTGCAATACGCATTGCTTCTAATTCACTTAACTCCTTCCTTCTTCCGGGCGTTAACATGGCATTAAGTATTCACTTTTTCTAAATCTTTTAACAGTTTATTTTTCACAACAGCCACACCAAGGGGCTGCCTATTAAAAAAGTAACAATAAACGCAATCAAAAAGCTCGGCACAAACGGAATTCCTTCTTTTATAAGTATTTTTTTTATCTTTCTTTTCCTGTATAATTGGATTAATTTCTTGATCTGGCTTTTCTCAATACCCAAGTCTTTTGGTCCTGCAATATATTTCTTATTTACAACTATATCTTTTACAATCCAGTCACCTTCAGTCAGTTTTGATGGTTCTACAAGTTTGAACATAGATGATCTTTCAATTGCCTTTACAAAAATCCATAAATAAAATGTGGTCAACATGAGAAATGCCAGCGATAAAATCAAAATTTTGATAAAAAATAATTTAATTAAAAATAAACTCACTAATAATAAGACTAAACCAATCAGCATAAACTTTTTTGTTCTTATAACCTTTTTGTTGGAAAGATACTTGCTAAATTCCTTCCAGAACTTCTTTTTGTTTTTAAAAACCAAAAGAATGCTCCACAATAAGCCGTAAATTGCCCCAACAAAAAGAGCATTGATAAAAAACCCGAATAAGAACTGGGATGTGCTAAAGCTCACATCAATACCGATCATAGCGCCCAGACCCATCAAGATCTTGCTGTCTCCGCCGCCCCATTGGCCTGCATAGAACATTATGTATGCTATGCCAAAAAATACCAGCAAACCGACAATACTATTGATTATGAATGATGAATTAGAATAAATAATTGAAAACAATAAATTCAATGAAACTCCAGAGATTATCAAACCGTAATTTACCCAGTCCGGAACTTCCCTTGTTTTCAAGTCTGTTATAGAGCCAATTAAAAGGACAACAAACGATATAGTGAAGGCTATAACCTGAGGTATACTATTTACTCCAAACCAGTCAACCATCGTAAAAGCATAAAATCGGGAGTTTATAAAGTTTTATTAAAAAGATTTAAAAAGTGAGTTGTGTTACAAGGGTGTATGGTGACAACTAAACAGGAATTTAGGGGTAAGGGATATTATGGGTATGGTCTTAGACAATCTGTGATTTTTGATACTAGATACCAGATTTATCATACTAATAGTAGTCACGAAGTTGCAGCAGTATTTACGCCTGCTGATGAATGGGGGCCTTCTGTTGAGGGAAATCCTTTGACTTCTGTTGATGAAGCTGTTAGATTATTAGATAATCGATTACTTAGATTGTCACAAGCTGCTAACCGGCAACAATTATTGCCACAACGTAGGGCAACTCAGTAGAACATTTTAATTATTTCTTTACGCAACCTTTTTAAATACATACAAAATCCAATACTTTACCTATGATTGATGATACTAGCTAACTGCTGGTTGAGAGAGGTAAGCAAGTTCTTGTTTATCCTCAAAGTATAGATGGAGGAAGATTAAAATGGTTTTTGAAGCACCTAAAGAAATGGTAGATAAAGTTTATGAAACTATAGAGGTAGCCAAAGCTACAGGAAAGATAAGAAAAGGCACAAACGAAGCTACAAAAGTGATTGAAAAAGGCACAGCAAAATTTGTTGCAATTGCAAAAGACGTAAACCCGCCGGAAATTACAATGCACATACCGCTTCTTGCAGAAGAAAAGGGAGTTCCATGCGTTCAAATCCCTAGCAAGGAAGAGCTTGGAGCAGCAGCTGGATTAGAAGTCCCAACAGGATGCGTTGCAGTTGTCCAAGAAGGCGAGTCAAAGAAGCTTATCAAGGAAATATCCGATAATATCAAGAAATAAAAATGGCCAGAGAAGATCCTACAAAGCACTTAAAGGAAGGTTATAGGGGTGGCCAGCCACGAAGAAGAGGCCCTAGACAGCAGGAAGACCAGAAAGGTGCTGTAAATTTTTCCATGGCAACGCCTGCAAGAGTCGAAGAAGTCATTGGAAGAACAGGCGCAAGAGGAGAAGCAATCCAGGTCAGATGCAGGGTAATGGATGGCCGCGATAAAAATAAAATATTAAGAAGAAATGTCAAAGGCCCTATACAGATAGGAGACATTTTGATGCTCAGAGAGACAGAATTTGAGGCAGGCCAACTGACAAAAGGCGGCAGAGGATCAGGATAAAATAAAATGTCAAAGTGCACTTTTTGCGGAAACAACATCGAGAGAGGAACTGGAAAGATTTACGTACAGAAAGATGCGAAAATATTGAACTTTTGTTCCATGAGATGTGAAAAAAATCATATAAAGCTAGGAAGAAAATTCCTTGAAACAAAATGGAGCAAGAAATTCAAGCGTGAAAAGCAAGAGGTGCAAGAATGATCGAGAGAAGTCTTGTTATTATCAAGCCTGACGGGGTTGAAAGAAGCATAGTTGGAGAGATTACAAAGAGATTTGAAAATTCAGGATTGAAAATTGTAGCCATGAAAATGGTTTGGATTGACAAGAAATTTGCAGATAAACATTACAAAGCACACAAAACAAAACCTTTCTACAAAGATTTAGTTGAATTTATAACAGAAGGGCCTGTTGTTGCTTTTGTTCTTGAAGGGGTTCATGCTGTTGATAATGTAAGAAGATTAGTCGGTTCAACATCACCTTATGAAGCAGCACCTGGCACAATTAGGGGAGATTTTGCCCACATAAGCATGGAATACGCTTCCAAAAAAGGTTCAGGAGGCAAAAACGTGATTCACGCATCTGCAAACAAAAAAGACGCTGCTGAAGAAATAAAACTCTGGTTTACAAAAAAAGAAATTCATACTTACACAACAGTTCATGAAAAGCATGTGTTCTAGATTTTTGAGGTAAATAATAATGGCAGAAAAAATGGTTGACCGCGTTTTGCGGATCATGAAAAACCCATCCAATATTAGGAATATAGCTATTTGCGCCCATATAGATCATGGAAAGACAACATTTAGCGATCATCTTTTGGCCGGCGCAGGCATGATGTCAAAGGAAGATGCAGGCAAAGCACTAAAGCTTGATTTCCATACAGATGAGCAGGAAAGAGGTATTACAATTGACACCGCAGCTGTTTCTATGGTCCATACATTTGAAGATGGAGAATACTTGATCAATCTTCTTGACACTCCGGGCCACGTTGATTTTGGAGGCGAAGTAACAAGAGCGATGAGGGCGGCAGATGGGGCTATTGTATTAATTGATGCTGTTGAAGGAATCATGCCTCAGACTGAAACAGTCCTTAGGCAGGCATTGAAGGAGCTTGTTAAGCCAACATTGTTCATCAACAAAGTTGACAGGCTGATAAAGGAACTGCAACTTACTCCTGAAAAAATGCAGGAAAGATTCGTTAAAATAATTTCAAACGTAAACAAATTGATTATGGAAATAGCCCCTAAAGGATATGGAGAAAAATGGCAGGTCAGTGTTCAGGAAGGCTCAGTCTGCTTTGGAAGTGCTTTCCATAAATGGGCATTGTCGCTTGCATACATGAAGAAAAAAGGAATTTCATTCAAGGATGTTATAGAAGCATACAAAGAAGAAGGTAAATATCAGGAACTAACTGACAAAGCCCCTGTTCATGAAGTTGTTTTGGATATGGTTGTCAGGCATCTGCCAAATCCTTTAGATTCACAGCCATACAGAATTCCAAAAATCTGGCAGGGAGATCTGGAAAGTGCAGAGGGAAAAAGCCTGGTCAAATGCGATTCAAGTGGGCCGGTTTTCTTTGGAATTACAAAAATTGTCATTGATCCGCAGGCAGGCGAAATTTCAGCTGGAAGATTATTCTCAGGCACAATGAAAAAAGGTTCTGATGCTTATCTTAACAGGATGAAGCAAAGCACAAGAATTCAGCAGATTTTCATTTACAACGGAGCAAAAAGAGAAATTGTTGACAATGTACCTGCTGGAAACTTTATAGGAGTTGCAGGCGTTAAATCTTATGTTGGTGAAACAATTACTGAAGGACCAACAGAGCCATTCGAGGAGATTACGCATATTTTTGAGCCGGTTGTCACAAAAGCAATTGAAGCAAAAAAACCAAGTGATCTTCCAAAGCTGATTGAAGTCCTGAGAATGGTAGGCAAAGAGGACCCAACTGTAAAAATAGAGATCAATGAAGAAACAGGGGAACATCTGATGCACGGCATGGGGGAGCTCCATCTAGAAGTCATTGAAAACAGAATAAAGTCTGAAAAGGGTGTTGAAGTTCAATCATCTCCGCCAATTGTTGTTTACAGGGAGACTATTACAAAAAAATCACCGGAAGTTATGGGAAAAACTCCTAACAAGCACAATCATTTGTTTTTTGTTGTTGAACCTTTGGAAGATGCAGTTTACCAGGCAATCAAATCAGGAAAAATCCGTGAAGGAAGAATAAAGAAAAAGGATTTGGAATTAAGAGATGCTTTTGTTGAGGCTGGAATTGACTCAAAAACCGCCCTCAAAGTGAAGGATATCTATAAAGGCAATGTATTTATGGATGCAACTAGGGGTCAAGTCCACATTGGCGAAGTAATTGAAATGATACTGGATATGTTTGAGGATATAATGAGGTCAGGTCCATTAGCAAAAGAACCATGCACAAAAGTAAAAGTATTATTGACAGACATGAAATTGCATGAAGATGCTATCCATCGAGGCCCTGCTCAGATGTATCCTGCTGTAAGGGAAGGTATGAGGGGTGCAATGATGCATTCCGGTCCGATGATGCTGGAGCCATTGCAGATTCTGCAGCTTGAAGCTCCTGCAGACTATCTTGGTGATTTGTCAAAATTAATCAGCAACAAGCGAGGCCAGTTGCTTGATGTCCAGCAGGAGGGAAATACCATAACAGTCAGAGCCAAAATGCCTGTAGGTGAAATGTTCGGCTGGATTTCTGCCTTAAGAAGCGCAACTGGCGGAAGAGGCGTGTCATCAGTAGTAGACCAATTATTCCAAAGACTGCCTGAAGAACTGCAGCAAAGGATCATCAAGCAGCTTAGAGATAGAAAAGGCTTGACTGATGCAATGGTTGGGGCTTAGAGATTTTTTATTGTTCGAAAACCTAACTAAAAACTTTTTCAATGTCTTTTTCACTTAAAATCCTATATTCTTTCGGCTTCAAATCTCCCAAAGATAATTTTCCAATTTTAGTTCTTTTCAGGCTTGTTATTTTAACTCCAATTTCCTCCAGCATTCTTCGAACAATCCTGTTTCTGCCTTCGTGGATTGTGAGTTCTATAATCTTATTCTTCAGCACATTCACTGCAGCTGGTCTTGTTTTTCCGTCTTCCAGTTCAATTCCACTTTTTATTGACTTTAACTGAGAAGAAGTTATTGGATTTTCTATAAAAGCTACATATGTCTTTTTGGTTTCATACCTTGGATGCATAATCTTATTTGCTAAATCTCCATCATTCGTTAAGAGAAGCAGACCAGAAGTATTGTAGTCCAGCCTTCCAACCGGAAAAACTCTTTCTTCTGTTTTTATATAGTGCATAACCGTCCTGTATTGCTGGTCATGGACTGCAGTCACGCAACCTACTGGTTTATGCAGCATCAAATAAACTTTTTTTTGCTTGCTTATAAGTTCATTATTGACTGTAATCTTATCAGATTCTGAGGCTTTGTCTCCGATAGAAATAGTTTTTCCATTAACTTTGACTTTGCCTTCTTCAATCAACTTTTCGGCTTTTCTTCTAGAACAGTAGCCATAGTTACTCATCAATTTCTGTACACGATGCATAAGGGTGATTATTTGGGTTATGATATAAATTTAACTAAATCAATAAGTTTTTATAATGTTTAAACTGCATTTTAAAGATGATAGAATTCAACCCAGACGGAAGCATAAAGATTCCTGAAGCTATGAGGAAACAAAAAGAAGAAAAAGACTTAAGGATGAAAAAGGGGAATTGTGTAACAATTCAAAAAGAAGTTGTAAGCTTTACTGCACCAAAAAAATGCCATTTAACACTTAAATTATCTGAAAAAATCACAAATGACGATTTCATTCCAAGGATTTATGGATATTTCAACGAAAATTCCCAAGTTCCTTCTAAATTAACAAAAAACCAGGATAATGAATGCATTGTAGAGATAGGGAGCAGCTTTTCAAGATGCAGGGACTGCACCAATTTTGTAAATAGGGTCAGGAATCATCTGGATGGAAATTTAATAGTAAATAAAGGCAATTGCCCCTATGAAGATAGGAGAAGTTCTTTCTGCTATGAAGATCATTTTGAGTGATTGAAAATCTAATAAGTCATAAGAAATAAACGCCGCGACCCGGACTTTCATATTTTTCAACAATTTGAACCGGGATACCCTTGCGGGAACGGGCTATCCAGCAATGGGCTCAAGGCCCGCGCAGTACCAGATTGTGCCATCGCGGCATTAAGAATAAAATTTTAACTGTCAAATATAAATCTATTGCTTCTTTATTTGAATCTTTTTCTGTCTTTTGGAGTTAGAAGTATAGGAATGCCTTTTTCAATTGGATATTTGGTATTGCATTTAGAGCAGACAAGTCCATTCTTATCTGAATTATACTCCAAATTCCCCCTGCAAAGCGGACATGCCAGTATATTGAACAGATCTTTTGGAATTGGATCAGTAATACTTGCTTTTGACATATAAATAACATATTTGATTTTGTTTATAAATTTTTTTATTGTAATCAAAACCTATAAATACTTCTTATTGATTAAATATTTTAGTCATGGCTAAGCAAAAAATTATCTCAAAGGACATTCCATTGGCAGAAATAACCCTAAGAAGATATGAAAAACCAGCAAATCTGGACGACAGGGAGATTGTGAGAAAATTGTGCCTTTCAGTAGGATTATTGCAGCCAGGGGATTCAAGAGATGTTATTGTCGATGTCCTTAATGTGCTGATAAGATCAAAAAAGCAGCAAAAAAACTTTACAAGCGACGAAATACGCGCTCAGGTTGTCAACGAAAGAAAAAAATTAAAGCTTCCAATGCTCGGGATTGCCCCGTCAAACATAAGAAGGCAGCTTAAAAGATTAAAAGATATACTGCTGATAGAAAAACGCCTTAATGCTTACAGAATAACAGAACATAGCAACCTGATAGAGATCTTTGAAGAAAAAATTGAGAAATTCCTGTTGCCGGCAATTAATTCCAGGATAAAGGAATATCTGAAGAAGATCGAAGAATCAAAATAATTTACTCCTCCCTGTAGATAACGACAATATTGCCTACAGTTTCTATCAGTTGCGAATTGCTTTTCTGCACTATTTCATCAATCAATTCCTTTTTGTTTTTCTTGCTCAATGAAGAATTTAATAATCTTATTTTGATAAGTTTCCTCTTTTTGATTATTTTATTCAGCTCAGCCAAAGTATTGCTGCTTAAGCCGCCTTTTCCGATTCTTAATATGGGTTCAAGTCCTTTTGCTTTAGATCTCAGCATAATCTTTTCCTTCATTTCTACAAATAATTAGCCAGAGTATATATCTTTTTCCATAGCTCGTCGTTAAAACGAAATGTTTAAATACCTCCTAGAATTGTCCTCGATAATAAAGACGTGGGGTTTAGGGCGTCTCAATAATAAAACTAGGAGGTTAAATCTAAAATGGCAGAAAAAGTCGCAAAAGTCGGTGTAAAAAAGAAAGATGGCTACCTTTATTTCGTTGATAAAAGGGGAAATGTAGCAAGAGCTAAGATGTCCCGTGGCGGAAGAAAAAAAGGAAAGGCAAAGATAGAAGTTGTCGCTAAAGTCGGTGTCAAGAAAAAGAAAGGATACTTATACTTTATAGACAAAAGAGGAGACGTTTCAGCCGCCAAGATGAAGAGAGGCGGAAGAAGATAAATCCTTCTTTATTTTTTTATTTTTTCTATTTTTAACAAATTTTTTAATGAATAAATTGCCACTTCTATCTGTTTTTTGTTTGGTTCTTGTGTTGTGATCTTTTGAAGGGCTAAACCTGGCATTGAAATCAACCTAAACAGTAAATTTCCCTGTTTTTTGTCGCTAATTTTCAATATTTCATATGAAATTCCCGCAATCAGGGGAATAAGCAAAATTCTGACCGGAAATAAGATGCCCCTCCTAATCCAGACATTCAAATTCAGGAAATCCGGAAAGTAAAATAAAATTAGTGAAGGCAGAATGGAGAAAACCAGGATGCTGACTACCATCACAATCATCAGGAACGCTGTCCCACACCTTGGATGCAAAGTTGTGAATTTCTTAACATTTGCAATATTAAGTTTTTTACCTTTTTCATAGCAATGTATTGCCTTGTGCTCTGCTCCATGATACTGGAACAATATCTTTACATCTTGCATGAATGATATTGCAACGACATAGATTATAAAAATTAAAATTCTGATAACACCATCAACTAAATTAAATAATATTGGCTTTTGTTCTTCAACAAATCCAATCAAGCTAGTTAAAAAATAAGGAAGCGCAATAAAAAATACTATCACTAACCCAATTGACAACAGGAGAGTAAATGTTAGTTCCTTTTTTCCGAGTTTTTCGTCTTCGTCACCAGCTTGTTCCGCAGACCACATCAGGGCCTTTATCCCTATAATCAGCATCTCAACTAAATTTATGAAGCCCCTGACTATCGGCCATTGAAGGAACTTGTGCTTTTTTTTAGGAATAGTCCCATTTTTCGATATAATCTTTTTACCTTTTCTGACCGCAATAGAATATTTACTAGGTCCTCTGATCATTACTCCTTCAATTACTGCCTGCCCGCCGACGTTTAGTTTTTTATTCGCCATTTAACCCTCGATTTTGATTTCGTTTTAAAAAGTTATTGTTTTACACCCAAAACTTTATATTCCAACAAAAACCAACTGACACAAAATGAAATGCCCTTACTGCAATCATGAGGAAACTCAGGTAGTTGACAGCAGGGATACTGAAAACCTGGAAGCTACAAGAAGGAGAAGGGGCTGCCTGAAGTGCAGCAAAAGGTTCACGACTTACGAAAGGGTTGAAGAAGCAGATATCATTGTTGTGAAAAAGGACGGCAGAAGGGAGCGCTTTCAAAGGCAGAAAGTCCTTAACGGGATCATAGAAGCCTGTGAAAAAAGGAAGATTCCGCTTGAAAAAATTGAAAAGCTTGTTGATGAAATTGAATCTGACTTGAGGAAAAGGGATTCAGTTGAGGTTGAAAGCAAGACAATAGGCCAGATAACCATGAAGAAACTGAAATCACTGGACAAAGTCGCTTACATAAGATTTGCTTCTGTTTACAGGGAATTTGAGGACTTGGAAAGATTTACTGAAGAATTGGAGAAATTGCAGAAAAAATGATAATTGGATTAACAGGCAAAAATGCAGCAGGCAAAGGCGAAGTGGCAAACTACCTCAAATCAAAAGGGTTTATCTATTATTCTTTGTCTGATGTCATAAGAGAAGAAGCAACAAAAAGAGGATTAGACCATTCTAGAGAGAATTTAATCAATATAGGCAATGAATTAAGAACAAATCATGGTCCAAACTATCTTGCACAACAAATTAATGAAAAAATCAAACAACAAACTAAGAACTTTGTAATCGACAGTATTCGAAGTCCTCATGAAGCAAAAGAATTGATGAAAAATAAAGATTTTATTTTAATTGGAATTGGTGCTCCAATTGAACTAAGATTTAACAGATTGCTGGAAAGAAACAGATTAGGAGATGCAAAAACATTGGAAGATTTCAAAAAACAGGAAGAAAAGGAGAACACATCAGATGAAACAAGCCAGCAATTGGATGCAACCTTCAAGATGTCTCATAAAACCATAGTTAATAATGGCACATTAGACGAATTGCATAAAAAGATTGAGACATTATTAAAATAATAGCAAAATATAATAATAACACAGGATTTCTAAAGCTGATGGCAAGAGTAAGCTGGGAGCAATATTTCATGAATATTGCAAAGGAATCTGCAACAAGAAGCACTTGCGACAGGAAGCATGTAGGTGCTGTTATCGTTAGAGATAAGACAATCCTATCAACAGGCTATAATGGCAGCATAAGGGGAATGCCTCATTGCGATGAAGTCGGCCATTTGATGGAAGAAGGACATTGTGTTGCAACAATCCATGCGGAAACTAATGCAATTTTACAGGCAGCAAAAAACGGAGTTATGATAAATGAAGCAGAACTCTACATTACCGCTTCACCTTGCTGGAGTTGTTTCAAAATGGTTGCAAATGCTGGAATTAAAAAAATATTTTACGGAGAATTCTACCGAGATGAAAGGAGTTTTGATGTTGCTAAGAAGCTAGGAATAGAGTTGATACACATCCCTGTTGATCAAAAAACCTTATAATTAGAAAACTAACAAAAACCCTAGGTTTTTGGAAGTTCCCGAAAATTTCTTAAATTTTCGATAACTATTTATACTTAAATCCTAAGAATTATCTAGTGTCCAAATTGCCATCAAAAAAAGCAAATCACAGTTCTAAAATCGCCATAGTAGGCGCGGGATTTGTAGGCAGCACAGCAGCTTATGCTTGCATGATAGACGGAGCAGTCTCTGAGATTGCATTGATTGATGTAAACAGGGAAAAAGCCGAAGGAGAGGCAATGGACCTGCAGCATGGCATTCCTTTCAAGCCTAACGTAAAAGTCACTTTCGGTAATGATTATTCTTTGTGCAAAGGCGCGGACATTGTTGTGATATGCGCAGGAGCCCACCAAAAGCCCGGCGAGACAAGATTGGATTTAGTGAACAAGAACGCGACCATGTTCAAGCAGATGATTCCTAGCATAACCAAATACAATAAAAACTGCATCCTGCTTGTTGTCTCAAACCCCCTTGATGTCTTGACTTATCTTGCATTGAAATACTCAAAATTTTCCAAAAACAGGGTGTTTGGCTCTGGAACGATATTGGACACTTCAAGGTTCAGGTACCTTCTAAGCAGGCATTTTGGAGTAAGCCCGAACAGCGTGCACGCTTACATTCTGGGGGAACATGGCGATTCTTCATTTCCTGTCTGGAGCACAGCTAACATTGCAGGCGTTCCTTTGAAGAATTTCAGGGAATACAATAAAAAGAAGATGGACAATATCTATCTGAAAACAAAGAACGCTGCTTACGAGGTAATATCCAGGAAAGGCGCGACTTATTATGCCATAGGCCTGGGAGTTGCAAAGATTGTAAGGTCAATCTTGTCGGACCAGAACGAAGTATTTGCATTATCTTCTTACCTTAACAATTACCAAGGAGTAAGTGGAATCTGTTTGAGTGTCCCAACCATAGTCAACAGGAACGGAGTAAAAAAGCAGATTAAGCTCCCTCTCAATTCTCTTGAGAAGAAGCAGCTGAGAAAATCAGCGAATGTGATAAACGGAATTTTAAGAGGATGCATGAATTGCTAATTTCCGACACAGAGAAAACCCATGGTTTTCGAGTGCTCGGAAATTTTTAATTTCCGACAAACTTAGAATACAATGACTTAGCTTCATTCTCATCCTTTGCCTTAATCAAAGCTCTTCCATTGTCAAATATTGTCATTTTGTCGTCAAAATTAACGCAATAATCAAGATCAATCACTTTTCCTATATCTCTTAATTTATTTTTCAGTTCATTGAATCTTTTTGCATCCATTGAATTATTTCTTACCTGAAATAAATCCTTACCGCACATTTTGATTATTCTGGAAGATTTTTTCCCAGTCAAATGCTCAAATTGGTTTTGGACACAGCAAATACAATTTTCATTTTTATTAATTTTTATTTTAGTCAGTTCATTTTTCCAGATATCAAAGAACAATAATTGTTTTTCATATTCTTTGTCTAATAATATTTTAATCGCTTCATTAACCTGTATTGAAGAAATCAAATGAGTAATTGTATTCAACACACCAACTGTTTCACAAGTATCTAGAGCTTTAGATTCTATTAAAAAACACTTCAGGCAAGCAGTTTTATCAGGAATTACATCAAAAACATAACCTTTGCTTCCAACAGCTGATGAATATATGAAAGGAATGTTATTTTTTATTGAAAAATCATTGATTAGGAACCTAGTTTCAAGATTATCTGTGCAATCAAGGATTAAATTTATTTTATTATTTATTATTTTATCAATATTATCAGAATTTAAATCATCAACAACCGAAATTATCTGAATTTCACTATTGATTTCATCTAAATGTACTTTTGCTTGAATAGACTTTGCCTTTCCAACATCATTTTCATCAAATAAACTCTGCCTTTGTAAATTAGAAAGTTCAACAATATCCCTGTCTATTAATATTAACTTCCCAATTCCAGCTCTTGCTAACAATTCAGCAGAAACACTTCCTAAAGCACCTAAGCCGACTATAGCAACAGTTCCATTTCTAAGTTTGTCTTGCCCTTCCTTGCCGATTTCCCTGAATATTTCCTGGCGTATGTAGCGCATGGTATAAGTTATACTGGGGCTTTTTTAAAAGTTTAGTATATAAATATCCAACCAACAACTTTTTATATACCTTATTGAAATTATATTTTATGGAGAAAGAGCTGATTGAAAGGCAAAAAAATGACTTGATACGGGATATCACTTCTTCAGGAAGCCTGTTTTTTTATATCTTAGTGACGTTGTTTTTTTTATTAAGCAAAAATTATGAAATCCTGACTCAAGTGGTGATTGGATTTATCATGATCTATGTGGTGACAATTTTCATAAGATCAACATTCTTTAAGGAAAGGCCAAAAAAGCTGTCCTATAATTCATTCATAGCGAAACTGGATGCATCATCACTTCCAAGCCTGCATGCAGCAAGAACAGCTTTTTTAGGTGCAATCCTGATAAAGTTTCTTGATAACATTGCTTTTTCAATATTAATGATTTTCTTGATTTTAATCGTGTCTTATTCCAGAATTTATCTGCAAAAGCATGATATAAAAGACATCTCAGCAGGATTAATCCTGGGAATAGCTGTTTATTTTGTAGTTAATTTTGTTTTGTGATTTAGATTATTTCCACCCAAATCTTTATATATCAGTTAACAATTGTTAAGTTCTATGCAAGAGACAATGCCGCAGGAGATTGAAGTACGATATATTCTGCCTGCTATAAGAAGAGAGCTAGCTAGAATATTCATCCAGGAGCAAAAGCTTAGCCAAAAGCAAGCAGCAGGCATACTTGGACTGACAGAAGCTGCTGTTTCACAGTATCAGCATTCTAAAAGGGCAAAAGAAGTTGTATTCAGCAAAGAAGTCGTTGATGAAATAAGAAAATCAGCCGAAAGGATTGTAGTGGAAAAAACAAACAGGCAAAGACTTATTGCAGAAATGTACAGGATAAGCAACTTGACAAATGTAAAGCAGATCTTATGCGATCTGCATAGATCCCAGTCAAAAGAGTTGTCGCATTGCAATGTCTGCTTTGATGGGGATTTATTGACAATAAAGACAAAAAGATAAAATGGCGCCAGCAACAGCACAAGTTTTTGACAAGGATTACAGCAAGTATGGATTTCATGACAAGGAAGAATATGTATTTAAATCCAAAAAAGGCCTTTCTAAGGAAATAGTTGAAGAAATATCAAAAATAAAGAAAGAACCAGAATGGATGCTGAAGTTCAGGCTGAAATCACTGGCAGAATTCTGGAAAAAGCCAATGCCTCAATGGGGAGCTAACTTAAACAAGATCAATTTTGATGATATTTATTATTACTTAAAGCCAACAGACAAACAAAGCGGCAACTGGGACGATGTGCCGGAATATATCAAAAATACATTCAACAAATTAGGAATTCCAGAAGCAGAACAGAAATTTCTTGGCGGAGTCGGAGCTCAATACGAATCAGAAGTTGTCTACCACAAAATAAGGGACGATTTAGCTAAAAAGGGAGTTGTTTTTCTGGATATGGAAGGAGGATTAAGGGAATATCCTGAAATAGTAAAAAAATACTTTGGAACAGTTATTCCTTACAACGACAACAAATTGGCAGCTTTAAACAGCGCAGTATGGTCAGGCGGCTCATTTGTTTACGTACCTAAAGGTGTTAAAGTTGATCTTCCATTACAAGCTTATTTTAGAATAAATGCCCAAAACATGGGCCAGTTCGAGAGAACTTTAATTATTGCTGAACCGGGTAGTGAAGTGTCGTACATCGAGGGCTGTACCGCGCCGATATATTCTTCAGACTCATTGCACAGCGCCGTTGTTGAATTAGTGGCATTAAAAGGCTCAAGAATCCAATACACAACAATCCAGAACTGGAGCAGCAATGTCTATAATCTTGTAACTAAAAGGGCTTTTGCGCATGAAGATGCCACAGTTTTCTGGGTTGATGGCAATCTAGGAAGCAAGATCACCATGAAGTATCCTTCCATCTACTTGTTAGGGGAAAGAGCAAGGGCTGAAATCTTAAGCGTTGCATTTGCAGGCAAAGGCCAGCATCAGGATGCCGGTGGAAAAATCTTGCATTTTGCTCCAAATACAACTTCAAGGATTGTTTCAAAATCAGTGAGCAAAGATGGCGGAAGGACAACTTATCGGGGTTTGTTAAAAGTTGCAGAAGGATGCAAAAATGTCAAATCCCATGTCGCTTGCGACGCTTTGATTTTAGATGATAAATCCGCTTCTGATACAGTACCTTACATGGAAGTCAATGAAAAGAATGTAAATATCGAGCATGAAGCAACTGTAGGAAAAATAGGGGAAGAGCAATTATTTTACCTGATGTCTCGTGGATTAAGTGAAGACCAGGCAAGAACAATGATTGTAAGCGGTTTTATGGAACCATTCACAAAAGAACTGCCTTTGGAGTATGCAATTGAATTGAACAGATTGATTGCATTGAATATGGAAGGTTCTGTCGGATAAAAAGGGTGGGGGTTATTATGTCATTTAGTGATCAAAATCTTATTACGAAAAACGCTATGAAAGAATTAAGCCAGGTTCAAAGTACTTTTGCAGCCAGTAAGAAAAAAGAAGCTTTGGATAAATTCAACTCTATGCCGTTGCCTAAAGAAAGAGATGAAGATTGGCGATATACAAAAATTGATAAAATTAATTTAGAAAATTTTAAACCTTCAAAAGCACAAATAACAGCAACAGCATTAAGTGAAGATTTGATTGAAAAAGGAGTTATTCTTACTGATATTAACACAGCATTGGATAAATATCCAAAAGCCCAGGAATATTTTTTTAAAGAAACTAAAACTGACAAAGACAAGTTTGTTGCATTAAATGCAGCTCATTTTAACAATGGAATTTTCCTGTATGTTCCTAAAAATATTGAGCTTGATGAGCCATTAAGGGTTAATTTTGATGGTAAAAACAGTATTTTGCATAATATTGTAATAGTTGAATCCAACAGCAAAATTGATTTTGTCGAGGAATACTCAAATAAAGAAAATGAAGGGCAGATAAACTGCTGTGTTACAGAAGTATTTGCAAACAATAATTCACAGATTAACTTTTACCATCTAAATAACTGGAGTCAAAATGTCTATAATTTTACGAATATAATAGGAACTGCAGAAAAAGACTCAAGAATAAACTGGATTTCTGGCTGTTTTGGAGGAAAACTGAACAGATTGAGGATTGACACAAACTTCAATGGTCAGGGTTCTCAATGCAGCAATATCGGGGTTTTCCTGGGCAAAGGAAAAGAGCACATTGATTTCACAACAAATGTATACCATAATGCTGAAAACACGACAAACGATATCTTAGTTGATGGAATTCTAAAAGATGAATCCAGCTCTGTTTACAGAGGTTTGATCAGAATTCCGAAAAAAGGACAGAAAACATATTCCTTCCTTGCAAATCATATTCTGAAATTAGGAGATAAAACATTAGCTAATTCAATCCCAAGTTTAAAGATTGATGCCAATGATGTAAAAGCATCCCATGGCGCAACAGTCGGCCAGATTGCCGAAGAACAATTGTTTTACCTAATGACTCGTGGTTTATCCAGGAATCAATCAGAAAAAATGATTGTGGAAGGCTTTTTCGAGCCAGTTATACAGAAGATACCTCTGGAAGAGTTAAGGAAGAAAATTAGAAGTTCAATTAAAAAATAAGATGCAAACAACAAAAACAATATTTGATGCCAAAACAATCAGAAAAGACTTCCCTATTTTGCAGAGGAAAGTTCACGGAAAGCCATTAGTTTACTTAGACAACGCTGCAACATCCCAAAAGCCAAGGCAAGTGATTGAGGCGATTGATAATTATTACAAAAATTCCAATGCTAACATACACCGGAGCATACACACTTTAGGTGAAGAGTCAACTGAACAATATGAAAAATCACATGAAAAAGTTGCTGGTTTCATCAATGCTGATTCATACCAAAACATTGTTTTTACCAAGAATACAACTGAATCACTTAATCTTTTGGCTTATTCACTGACTGCAAACCTGAAAAAAGGCGATGAGATTGTTATTTCAGAAATGGAGCACCACAGCAATCTGGTTCCATGGCAGCAATTGGCCAAGCAAAGAGGATTAAAATTAAATTTTATAGAAATTGATAAGGAAGGAAACTTAAGTGAAGAAAGCATCAATAAAAATATAAATAAAAAAACAAAAATAGTTTCATTGACTCACATTTCTAATGTTTTGGGCACAATAAACCCGATAAAAGAGATTGCAAAGATTGCGCATGAAAACGGTGCTTTCATGGTTGTTGACGGCGCTCAATCAGCACCCCACATGCCTGTTGATGTAAAAGATTTAGATGCTGATTTTTACGCTTTTTCCGGCCATAAAATGCTTGGCCCAACTGGAATTGGAGTTTTATACGGCAAAAAAGAATTGCTTGAGGTTATGCAGCCATTCTTGTATGGTGGTGGAATGATAAGGGAAGTTAAATTTGATAATACTACATTTAACGAATTACCGTGGAAATTTGAAGCAGGAACCATGAATATTGTTGGAGGAATTGGTCTAGGAGTTGCAATTGATTACCTAAAGAAAGTTGGAATGAAACAGATACAAAACAGAGACAAAGAACTTGTTGATTATGCAATTGAAAAATTGAAAGATGACAAAGACATCACACTTTATGGCCCAAAAGAAAGGAGTGCTGTTGTTTCATTCAATGTAAAAGGAGTTCATGCTCATGATGTTTCACAAATCTTAGACAGCGAAGGCGTTGCAATAAGGGCAGGCCATCACTGCTGCATGCCTTTGATGAAAGTCATGAAAATACAGGCAACAGCAAGAGCTAGTTTTTATTTGTATAATACAGAAGAAGAAGTTGATGTTTTTATTAAAGCATTAGAAAAAGTAAAAAAGATGTTTTCGTAAATTATTGTTATGTTCCGAGGCTAAATTTAGTGGCAAAGACAAATTTAGCCGAGACAATATATTGACGAGCGTTAGCGAGTCGGATTGAAAAATAAATTTAAAAAATCAAATCAAAAATGGACGACATAGATAGGATGTATCAGGAAAATATATTGGATCATTACAAGAATCCAAGGAACAAAGGCAAAATAGAAAATCCTAGTGTCCAGCATCATGAAAAAAACCCTCTTTGCGGGGATGAATTGAGCATTTATCTGATCATTGAAGATAAAAATATCGTAGATGTCAAATTCGATGGCCATGGCTGCGCAATATCGCAGGCAAGCGCTTCATTGCTGAGCGAAGAAATTAAAGGAAAAAGCTTGGAAGAATTAAATAAATTCGACAAGCAAAAAGTTTTTGATATGCTGGGTATCCCATTAAGCGCAGTAAGAATAAAATGCGCATTATTATCCTTAGATACACTTAAAAATAGCATATTGATCTATGAGAAATACGTAATCAAAAAATGACAGACGAACTGGCAATCAAAGACCTGCACGTAAGCATTGAAGGTAAAAAAATACTCAATGGAGTGAATTTAGTAATTAAGAAAGGGGAAGTTTCAGCTTTGATGGGGCCAAATGGCTCTGGAAAATCTACTTTAGCTTATACTTTGATGGGTCATCCAAAATACAAGGTTGACAAAGGTGAAATTATCTACAAAGGAAAGAATGTTTTGGAAATTCCACCTGATGAGAGAGCTAAACTAGGAATTTTTCTTTCATTCCAATATCCTCAGGAGATTCCAGGTGTTTCTGTTTCAAATTTTTTAAGAACAGCGTACAATGCCATTAAGGCAGCTCCAATGCCGGTCCCTCAATTTGTAAAGCATCTAAAGGAAAAGATGAAATTGCTGAAGATAGATGATTCTTTCAGCAGAAGATACTTAAATGAAGGCTTTTCAGGAGGGGAAAAGAAAAGAACAGAAATCCTGCAGCTAGCTGTTTTGCAGCCGGAAATGGCAATTTTAGATGAAACAGATAGTGGTTTGGATATAGATTCACTAAAAACAGTTGCTCAGGGTGTAAATACTTTGCTAGGGCCAAGCTTAGGCGTGTTAATAATTACCCACTACCAAAGAATTTTAAACTATATCACGCCAGACAGAGTTCATATCATGGTAAAAGGCAAAATAGTAAAAAGCGGTGGGAAAGAACTGGCGCATGAGCTGGAAGCAAAAGGTTATGATGAAATTATAAAAGAAAGTGAGGTAAAAGCTTAAAATGCAACAACAAACAAACATAATAACTTTGACAGAAAAAGCAGCCCAAAAAGCCAAGTCATTGATGGAAAAAGAAAACAAAAAAGATTTTGGGTTGAGAGTAGGCATAGTTGCCGGCGGATGTTCTGCTTATATGTATCAAATTGAATTTGAGAAAGAAGCAAAAAAAGATGACACTGTTTTAGAGCAAAACGGCGTTAAGATATTCATCAATCCAGAAAGCATTGAATTTATGAAAGGTTCTACTGTTGATTATCTTGATACATTGCAAAACTCAGGATTTAAGATAAACAATCCTAATGTTAAGACAGAATGCGGTTGTGGGCATTCTGTTGGGTAACTCATAGAATCAGCTTGCACAATCACCATCAACATTAACATTCTTAACAGCAAATTGAAATATATAAGAATTAAAATATTTTTCATTATATGTGCTGAAATCTTCAAACTGAATTATTTTACTTGATCCGTCATCACTATCTTTTAAGTGAACATTTATTAATCCACCATAATTGTCACAATCAGACGATATATCATAAGTTTCAGGCTGCGAATCCTTGATATTTTCCACTAGTGTTACAGCATCATCATACAAAATTTTAAATCTAATCGGCAATGCAACCCTGATTGAATCCAATTTAGTTTCACTTTCCTGTATTTGTATAGTTGTAGGATATTTAAGGTTTACAGAAACATCTTCCGGGAAAAAATTTGCAAATTACTGGCTGCATAATGAGCATCTGCTTGTTGATGGGAAGAAAATGAGCAAATCTTTAGGTAATTTTTATACTTTAAGAGATTTACTGGAAAAAGGGTACAATGCAAAAGCTATACGTTATCTTTTGCTTTCTGTGTATTATAGGCAGCAGCTTAATTTTACAAAGGAAGCAGTTGAAGCAACTGAAAATGCAGTTCAAAGATTAGATACTTTTGTTAAAAAAATTCTAGAATTTAAAAAATCCAGAAAAGGAAAACAAGATTCTTCAATAAAAAAACTAATTGAAAAGACAAAAAAAATTTTATTGAAAGAATGGATGATGATTTAAACATTTCCGAAGCGTTGGCAGTTATCTTTGATTTTGTCAAGGCTGTAAACATTAAAATGTCTCCAGGGGGGATTGATAAAAGAGATGCAGAAGAGGTTTATGATTTTATAAAAGAGATAGACTCTGTATTGGGAGTAATTGACTTTAAAGAAGAAGATAAATTAAGTTCGGATTTAAAAAAACTAATTAATGAAAGAGAAAAAGCAAGAAAAGAAAAGAATTTTGGCAAAGCAGATAAGATATGATTTACAGAAGAAAGGAATAATTCTTGAAGATACAAAAGAAGGCGTTAGGTGGAAGAGAGTTTAATATTTTAAGAAGTTAGAATTGTTGGTAAGTTTGAGCATTTCTCTTATACGGCTTTTTTCCGTTTGATCCATTGCCATTGGAGCTATTTCTATTTCTAGGATATAGGTGATGATCTACTAGAAAATTAGTCAATATATCAATATATCTCTCTGTATCTGTATATTCTAAGTTGGGATATGGTACTCTCACTTCAAGTATGGTTCTAACTAAATCAATTTGAAACTGTATTTTAGAAAAATCATCATCTTTTACTTTAACTCTGCTTTTAACACGATCTGCTATGTTTACCCCACCTACTTGATGTATCATTTCAGGTCATCTATTATTCATTAAAAATCAATATCTTTTATTTTACGTAAAAACTTATATTTAAATCTTTTGGAATTTTAGCCAAAAAACGATATTTTTGGGCGTAAAGTTTAAAAACCCCTTCGTTTCCATTATATAAATTATATAAAAATTAAGGTTTGAAAATGTATGAAGTTATTGGCGTAAGTGGGAACATTGAAGCAAAAGGATTAGAGAGTAGAGTACGAGATGTAAGTACCAGCCTAGATGTCGGACAAAATTTAATTGCTTACCCTAGCGATAATAGCAAAAAAGACATAGAGTGTGTTGAAAATGTAATCTCTTATGCCCAGAATGAAGGCGTAAATTTAAGTATAAGACCTTATGATAAAAAAATGCTTGATTTTTTAAGTACTCGTTTAAAACATGAAAAAGGCTGGAAGGAAATAATTGTTGATAATAACAAAATTTTTGAATACAAAACCAATACCTGAACCTGAATTTGATCCAGTAGAATTAGCTAAAGCGATGTTGGGTGGTTAAAAAGATTATATGGTCAGAATAGGGAGGATATCCAAACCTTCTGAAAGAGATGAAACATTAAGATCTTTTTCAACTGGACAAATTCATTAAAAACAAACAAATAAAAATTAAGGAGATGGAAAAATGGATGAAAAAAGTAACCGTGGGTTGAGAGATGATAAATCTCTTGATAAGAGGATGTTAGAGTGGAATATATATACGGCTATAAGCTCTGCAGAGGCATGGTCGGATCCCAAAAACGGAAACCGAAATAATACAGAGAGTCAATTGTTTAATGCCGAGGGGTATTTAACCATAGCTGAAAAATTAAGCATATTTTCTGTGGAAAAAACCAGTAAGATGAGAGAATACTATGAAAGAGTTAAAAAGATGGCAGAAGATAATTTTCCGAAGTCAAAAATCTACTAAGCAGCTAATGGTATTGATGAATCTTAACTAGTTTCAGTTAATTTTATATAATAGCCATACTTATTCTTTTTACTTTTATTAAAAATGCCTAAAAACGATAAATCCAAGGAAGAGAAGCTTAGAGATAGCCTTCAGCATATTATGGAAGACATAAAACAGCTGGATAAGGAAGTAGGTGAAGCTGGAGAGGAAGTAAAAGAAACAGGAGAGGATGTTGAGGAAATCAAGGAAGATATTGAAGAGATAAAAGAAGATATTGGCACTTTAACAAAATCAGTCACTAAAGAAAAAAGTTTTGTTTCAAAACAGTTTTCAAATTCAGCAACAATATAATTTCCTAATTCACGGCTTATGAAATCTAAATCCGGGATACTTTCTTCATCTCCATTCAGATAAGTTGGAACGCCATCAGGATTGATATATCCCCCTTGAAGCCCAATCTTATCAAATAAAGCATCAACACTAACCCTATTTAAGCATGTATCAGCATACACCTTTACAATATTGGCATCTGCAGATTCTATGCTTTTGATAACACTTTCTCTGCTTTTCTTTTTTGCTCCATAATTTTCTACGTAAAAAGAAAGTCCAAATAAAAAGACTATGATGATGCCTAAAATTAAGAATATTGAAACCTGTCCTCGTTTTTGCATACTGCTATTCTAGATTTTTTCTATATAAACTTATCTAAATTTTAACAATATTTATTAATGGATGCCCTTCTCTAAAGCATATGATCAACATCAGTGTTTTTATCGACAAAGAGAACAAAAACGATAAAATAGAGCTAAATGAAAACTCATTAGTTAAGGATCTATTGAATCAATTGAACATAAACCCAGTCACAGTCATAGTTTCAAGAAACAATGAATTGATTTTAGAAGATGAAAAACTAAACAACAATGATGAACTGAAGATTTTGTCAGTTATTTCTGGTGGTTAATATGGACTGCTGCAACCAAAAGCCAATAATTGAACTTACTGCAGGGGAAAAGCTCTGTAAATCCCACTTTAACGATTATTTCGAAACAAAAGTCTTCAAGACAATAAGGCAGTTTGAGTTATTAGATAAGGAAGAACACTTAGGGATTGCATTATCAGGAGGAAAAGATTCTCTTACAGTCCTGAATCTATTAAATAATCTTTCAAAGCAAAATCCAAAAATAAAGATAAGTGCAATTGCAATTGATGAAGGCATTCATGATTACAGGGATAAAACATTGAAGACAGCTAAGGAATTCTGCGATCAAATCAGCATAAAACTAAACATTTATTCTTACAAAAAAGAATTTGGTTTGACACTTGATGAGATGCTAAAAATACTTAATGTCAAACCATGCACTATTTGCGGCATTTTCAGGAGATATTTGCTAAATAAAAAATCAAGAGAACTGAAATTTACAAAAATAGCAACAGGCCATAACCTTGACGACGAATGCCAGTCAATCATGATGAACCAGATGAAGAACAACATCGGGGCATCTGCAAGACTCGGCCCAAAAGTCGGAATAGTGAAGGATGAAAAATTCATACAAAGAATAAAACCGCTTTACTTGTGCACAGAAAAGGAAGTTACAACCTATGCTTTCATTAATGGTTTATTGGATAATTTTACCGAATGCCCCAATGTTTCCCGATCATACAGGGCACAAATAAGAGATATGTTGAATCAGATGGAAAATAAGTTTCCAGGGACTAAATATTCAATTGTAAATTCATTTTTACAGACTTTGCCGATGTTAAAGGAGAAATTCAAGCACGAATCAATCAAAGCATGCGTCAAATGCAAAGAGCCAAGCTCTAAGGATGTATGCAACGCTTGCCATTATGTTGAAAAATTAAAAATAGTTTGTGAGAAATAGAATGGAAGCATGGATTTTCTTTATTTTTATATCTGAATTTATTTGGGCTGTAACAGCCATAATAGATAAATTTGTACTTTCAAAGGGTTATATTAGAAGTGCTATGGTTTATATTATTCTTAACGGTTTGATGAATGTACTTATCATATTTTTGCTGCCGTTTGTTCAATTTAGCAGTATTGGCAATATTGACATACTAATCGCCATTTCTAATGGAATTTTCTTAAGCTTAGGCGTAGTGCTATTCTATACCGCAATCCAAAACGAAGAAGTTTCCAGAGTTTCAATGATGTTCACATTAATTCCTGTTTTTGTACTGATTTTAGCTTTTTTTATTTTAGACGAAGTTTTAACCTTATTTCATTATATTGGATTTGTTCTATTAGTTAGTGCATCTATTCTAGCCTCCTATCACCATTCCAAGAAGAAATGGGTAATGAATAAAGCATTTTACTTTATGCTGGCATCTGCTATATTTATAGCATTCAGCTGGATTGCTGGAAAGCACATACTTAGCATTACTAATTTTTGGAATGCTTTTCTATGGTTGAGGCTGACTAACTTTGTAACTTTGGGATTATTATTTGTTCCATCAATTAGAAATGAGTTCATTAACACTTTTAGAAAAATGAACAACAAAATAAGAGGGCTTCTTGGGTTTAAAATGGTCGTAGATTTTTCTGCGTTTGCAATCAGTAATCTTGGCATATTTTTTGGAACTGCAACTCTAACATCTGCACTCGCTGGATCTATTTCGCCATTATTGATTTTTACATTAGCAATACTTGCTTCAATTTTTATACCAAAAATAATTAAGGAAGAACTTGATTTTGATTCTATACTGATAAAGACAGCGTCATTAATTCTGGTAATAATCGGAATAATCTTCATTAATTTATAACTTAAAATGTAATCAAAACTTTTATAAATGGTTTAGTAGTCTTTTTTAGCATGACAGAGCAAAATCAAGCAAATGTAGTGGAAGAAAAGAAACCTGAGCAAAATACTGCTCAAAATGATACTAAGCAAGCTGAAAAAAAATACCTTTTACAGCACGACAGGCCAAATTGCATCGGATGTGCAGCGTGTGCAGCTGTAGCACCAGATTTCTGGGAGATGAATGAGGATGGCAAATCTGATATCATCAAAGGCAAGAATGTAGAAGACGAATGGCAGGAACTGGATATTGACGAAAAAAATTACAATGAAAACAAGGAAGCTGCTGATTCATGCCCTGTCAATGTAATACACTTAAAGGACAAGAAAACCGGAGAGAAAATAATTTAAACCCTTAAGTAATTTAATTCTACATGAACAAATGCCCTAAATGCTTTTCAAGAGATATTAAGATTGCGAATTATTTAGGTGTCAAAACCGTCAAGTGCAGAGACTGCGGCTGGGATGAAACAACTGTTTATGAAGTTTACTCACAACAAAAAACAAGCCAGAAAGCAAAAGGAAGATATTCTCCGTATAAGACAGGCGGAAAGCAAAGGACAAGGAAGAAATAAAAAAGGTGTATTAATGGATTTAAAATTACTACTCAACAAGTTTACCATCTACCATTACATGATCTCATTTCTCATCGTACTTATTTTAGCAAGCACTTTTTTCTTTGGTTTTGGTGTAAATTCTTTATTGCCGGTCTTGATAACCATTATCACAACAGTATCATTGGATCTGTTCATTGGGTACTATAAATCTAAGAAATGGGAATTATCACAAAGCGCATTAATCTCAGGCTTATTTATCGGAGGTTTATTGACGCAAAATCTTCCATTTTACATGTATGTTGCAGCAGGAATTGTTGCAATTTTATCTAAACATTTGATTAAATTCCGGCAAAAGCATATTTTCAATCCAGCCAATCTTGGAATTCTTATCACTTCAATCATATTTCCAACTGCACTTCATACTTGGTGGATTTCCTCGCCTTTAATTTTAGTCCTGATTTTTGGAATTTTTATGGTTTGGAGATTAAAAAGATTTGATTTAACTCTAAGTTTTTTAATAAGCTATTTTCTGATAAATTCAATTATTATATTATCACGAGGAGCACAATTTTCTGACATTTATTTTACCTTAATTAACGGAAGCGTTATTTTCTTCTTTTCAATGTTTATGCTGATTGAGCCAAGAACTAATCCAACAAATAAAAAACAAAGAATTGCTTATGGTGTTTTAGTTGCTATTTTATTCATCATATTCCAAATCTATATCCCGCAGCATGATTTGCCTTTGGCGTTGGCTGTTGGGAATGTATTGGTACCTATTTTAAAAAACTTTATAAAGGGGTAGTTTATCTCACATGAATATACATCTTAATTTTTTATTTTCAAAATAAAACAGCTAGTGCGTACACTTAAAATGTCAAGAGAAGACGAAACAATTTTTGCCAACCTTTTGCAAAAAGCATTGAGGAAAAGCATGCAATGCGGGATATGAAATCCCGCGGAACGATTAAATGACACGCGAAGACGAAACAATTTTTGCTTTAAGAACAACAGCAAACAGAGAAGACCAAGTCATGGACTTTGTTACAAGCAATGCTACAAAGAAAAAGCTGGAAGTTTATTCTGTGATAAGGACTCATGGGATGAGGGGTTATATTTTCATTGAAGCAGCAACTAAAACCGATGCAGAGCAGGCAGCTTTTAACATCCCATATGCAAGGGGCATTCTTCCTCACCCTGTGAAATATAAGGAAATAGAGCACATGCTGGAACAAGTAAAGCATGAGATGAATATCCAAAAGAACGATATTGTTGAGATTATTTCAGGTCCATTCAAGAGAGAGAACGCAAAAGTCACTAGGATTGACAAGGCAAAAGAAGATGTTGTTGTAGAGTTATTAGAAGCAGCAGTCCCAATCCCTATAACAGTAAAGATGGATGCAGTCAAAGTCATCAGAAGAGAGACAGAAACAGAAATTAAAAAAGATGATACTGAAGAAGACTCTTTGTAAACATTTTTAAATCGATATTTATTACTATATTAAAATGAAACCTGGAAATAAACAAGGACCAAGATTTACCCTACCTAGTCTTGAAGTAGGTGTAACTTACTGGGTAGATTGCGAATTACGGAGTGGTTCTATAGCACATGTAACAGTATCCCCCGATAAGGTAATATCCTCAATTCCAGACAAACTTAGAGAAGTCGTAACACGTGAATGCCAGAGAATGAGATATGGCGGAGAACCAGAATACTCTAAAAAACCTTTAGATTTACAACCACTATAATAAAATGCCAAAAGAAAAAGTCGAAGTTTTAGTTAATGGCGGTCAAGCTACCGCCGCACCACCATTAGGTCCAGCTTTAGGTCCAATGGGAGTCAACATAGGCCAAGTTGTATCTGATATTAACAAGAAAACAGATTCATTCAAAGGAATGCAGGTTCCTGTCAAGATTTTCATAGACAAAGAAACAAAAACTTATGAAATTATTATCGGAACTCCTCCGGCTTCTGGACTGATAAAGAAAGAAGTCAATCTTGAAAAAGGTTCAGGAAAGGCAAAGCATGAGATGGTCGCTGACATTCTGATTGAGCAGATAATCAAAATCGCAAAGATGAAAGAAACTGCCACATTAGGCAAAACACTAAAAGAGAAAGTAAAAGAAATAATTGGAACATGCCAATCAATGGGAATTCTTGTTGAAGGAAAGCCGGCAAAAGAAACAATTGTAGATGTTGATGCTGGTAAATTTGACGAAGAAATAAGAACAGAAAAGACTGAATTAACCAAGGAAGAGCTTGCAAAACTGGAAGAAGAGAAGCAAAAACTTGCAGAAGTACTTGCCAAGAAGAGGGCAGAGTTTGAAAAAGCTGCTAAGGAAATTATTGAATCAATGGCAGGCAAACAAAGAGGAGAAATTAAGGCTAAACTGACTCTGGCTGGAATTCCAGATGACATGATCAAAGAGTTACTGCCAGTTGAAGGCGTAGCAGCAGCAGGAGCAGTGCCAGGTGCAGAACCTGCAGCAGGTGCAGCAGCAGCTCCGGGAACAGAAGCAAAGAAAGAAGAAGCTCCAAAGAAAGAAGAGAAGAAGAAATAAATTTACAATCCACAATCTTTATATATCAATTCTAACAAATCATCAAATAAAGAGGTGAATAGATGGGACTCTTAGGCAAATTAGCATTCTGGAAGAAAAGCGATGACCTAGGCGATATTGGAAAAGACTTAGGTCTTGACAAGGATTTAGGAATGGGCCAGCCAGGATTAGATGCAGGTCAAGGGCCTTCTCCAGACTTGGGAATGGGTCTAGATCAAGGTCCACAAGCACAACCATTCCAAAAATACCCTTCTTTTCAGCCTCAGCCAGGTTTTCAGCAAGCTCCAAGTTTTCAACCACCGGCTCCTTCAAATGATAATTACATCAATTCAAAGAATATGGAAGTGATATCAAGCAAACTCGATGCTTTAAGAGTTTCATTAGACAGCATCAACCAAAGGCTTTCAAATATAGAAGCAATAGCCAGAGGAGAACAGGAAGACTCAAGAAAGAGAAGGTATTATTAGGATATTTTTATTTTATTTATTTTTAATTATTAATTTTTTTGAATTCAATGAGTTTTAGTATTGTAAATTAGCCACATTACAATAACTATTGGTTTACAAACACTTAATGAATTATTTGTGCAGTCATTTCTTCCATATTGTACTTTTCTCTTAATAACAATAAAAAAATAATAATTTTGACAAAAAATAAAAAACCACTAAACACCAAACAAAATCTTTTTATACACCTCTTTCTAATTTAATCTCATGAACAAAAAACACATAACAATCTTATCTACAGCACTAATAGTAATACTTCTGGACCAGATAACAAAACTGCTAATCAAAACAAATTTCAAATTAAACCAAAGTTTACCAATAATAGAAAACATTTTACACTTAACTTACGTCACCAACACCGGCTCTGCTTTTGGCTTGTTTAAGGGATTTAATCTGTTTTTTGTAATATTCTCAATAATAGTGATCATAGCAATATTTTATTTCATCAACAAGATAAAAAACAATGAAAAATTAATTCAATATTCTGTTGGTTTATTATTGGCAGGAACAATTGGAAACCTGATCGACAGAATATTGCATGGCTCTGTAATTGATTTCATCGACTTTAGAATCTGGCCTGTCTTTAACATAGCTGACAGTTCGATAACAATAGGTGTTATTTTATTAATTATATTATTATGGGAGAAATAAATCAAACAACGCATGTATCAGCCTGAAATCCTTTTGATTGGGCCTCTTCTTTTGTATTGAACCAAACTTGATTTTCCTTGCTTATCCTGCCTGCCCAGTCGCACCTTGGCAAATGAAACTTTGCAGCTTTCCTGCTTGCGATGAATTTTCCAGGTGTAAATGTTTTTTCAACATGAACTGTTTCTGGAACTTGCTCTGCTATTTCAACTCTGTCAACAAAAGGATAGTAATACTTTGATTTATCGTATTGCTTTACTTCAACACTTTCAGCTGGTTTTGGGCGGTCAGCTAAAAGATTAAGCAAAACAACTATCAGACCTACAACAGTAAACAAGACTGTCGTTATATGGGCAAGATTAAAGTTGTTTGTCAGAAGGAATATGACAGAAACATTGAACAATAAGACTATCAACAGAGCACCTACTATTCCCCAGCTTGCTCTTTTTTCATGGAATACAAAAAACATTCCAAAAGCCAATAAAAACATAAAGGAAAGCAATAATCCCAGCTCAAAAATAAATGAAAATCCGCTCAGGTCAAAAACAACAAAAATAAATCCTATAAATACAAATAAAAGGACAAATAGCATTACAAAGAAACTTATTGTTGATAAATCTGATTTCGAACTTTCCATAGATGTAGGGGTTATTTTACTGTATTTAAATGTTTCTATTATCAAGTAGTAATAAGTATCTAGAATTCGTCAAACTCATCCAGATGCTTCAAATACCCTTTTTTTCTCAGAAATGCCAGCTGTGTTTTTGAGTACTTGTAGACAACATCTCCTTTTGCATCTCCACCAAACTCCCAAGGCTCAACAATTGTTATATCACCATCCCTTACCCATAATCTTCTTGTGAGCCTGCCTGGTATCCTGCAAATTCTTGTTTTGCCATCCAAGCATCTAACACGCATTCTTGAACCGCCAAGCCTTTGCTCAATGATGCCAAAAGTCTGATTGCCTCTTGGAAGATTAATTCTAGAAATCTCTTGCTGGATTTTCTCCTGCCGCTGCTGTTCTTCTTTCTTCTTGCTCATTTAGTAAAATAAATTTTGGATTGTTTATATACCTTTCTACTATTATAATCAAAACCCATATTTTTATATATCCCATAAAATTAGCAAAATTATGAAGGGACTGAATTTGCCCAAAGAAAGAACTTTCATAGGGCCTGCCTTGGTATGGAAGCGAATCGCTGCTTTTGTTATTGATTTGGCAATAATCAACTTTGTCGTATTGATTCCATTCAAGGGATTATTGAGCAATTTAATTCCGGAAAATCAATCTTTTTCAGAAACATACAGGTTTTTTAGCAGCTCAGGTTATTCAGGCTTGATAACCTCAATTTCTGTTGTTTTATCAATTCTGCTGATTTTATATTTTTTATTGCTGGAAAGGAAATACAGCCAGACCATAGGAAAAAAATTAATGAAACTGTTTGTTGTGAGCGATACTAAAGATATGAAGATATGGCAGATGATAGTAAGAAATCTTGTGCTTATTCCAATATTTCCATTTGTCTTATTGATAATCTTAGATCCATTGTTCATGTTTTTTACAAAAACAAACCAGAGATTGAGCGAAATTTTAAGCAAAACAAGAGTAGTTGAACAATACAATTTATAATTAAACAATAAATTTATTATATACCTTAAACTACATCGAATAAAATGGCATCAGAAAAAGTTTTTGTGCTGAGAGTTGATGTTAGGCAGAACAATATCCAGACATCGATGAAAACTCAGAATGTATCTCCTCAGGAGGTTATTGGTTATTTGGAAATGGCAAAAGACCAGATACTTGATAATCTGAAGCAAGGCAGAAAAGACGTATTCCAGGCTTTTAAGAAAGACGGTGAAGCATAGTGAAAAAAGTTCCACAATCAAATTTCAGGTGGGGATATGCGATATTTGTTTTGATATTATTAACAATAATCGGTTTCTTTGCTGTCGGCATTATTGCCTTGTTCGTCGGCGTTGATGTTGAATCTTTAAGCGGCAATGTTGCTTTGATAGATATAGATGGCATTATTTTAGGAAGCAAAGATTCAAATTTTCTTTTTGAAAGTGTTACATCCTCTCCTGAAACAATTGAATTGATAGAAAAAGCAGACAAGAATCCTAATATAAAAGCCATAATTCTGGAGATAAACAGCCCTGGCGGTTCAGCTGTTGCATCAGAAGAGATAGCAAATGCAGTAAAGAAAGTGAACAAGACAACTGTTGCATGGGTCAGGGAAGCGGGTGCATCAGGGGCTTACTGGGTTGCATCAGCCTCAGACCATATTGTTGCCAACAGAGTTTCCATAACAGGATCTATTGGAGTCATTGCATCTTATCTTGAATTTCCAGGATTGCTGGAAGATCACAACATTACTTACAGAAGATTGGTTGCAGGCAAGTACAAAGACATTGGCAGCCCTTTCAAGGAAATGACACCCCAGGAAAATGCAATATTCCAGCGAAATCTTGATGATATAAGGGATTATTTTGTAAGCGAAGTTGCTAAAAACAGGAACATGGCTAAAAAAGATGTTGATAAAGTGGCAAACGGCTTGTTTTACCTTGGAACGCAAGCTAAGGATCTTGGCTTAATTGATGAACTTGGCGGCAAAGATGAGGTGATAAGTTACATTGAGAGAAAAGAAAAAATAAAAGCAGATATTGTTGAATACAAAAAAGAAAAAGGTCTTTTAGATCTTTTATCAAGTGTCATGAGCAAACAGTTTTTCTCCATGGGCAAGGGCATTGGGAGTGCTTTGTTTGATAAAAAGCC